>Ga0209048_10000064_pt1 | contig 97655 bp, 79 predicted proteins | sample FrelakmetCRP12CR_FD_187146 | JGI IMG/M metagenome (GOLD analysis project Ga0209048, IMG submission 187146) | Freshwater lake sediment microbial communities from the University of Notre Dame, USA, for methane emissions studies - CRP12 CR (SPAdes)... | ecosystem: Environmental > Aquatic >...
GAGTCGGAGGTGCGGTCGTGGATGACCGAGGCCGGCTGCGGGTCGATCACGCGGAAGGACACCACGTTCGGCACGAACCTGGTCATCGGGCGGATCTAGCCGGCTTGCGACCGGCGGCTTGCGGCGGGCGACTGTCACGACAGAGGCCGAAGCGGCCCGGCCACGGCGGGCTGAGGCTCGCGACATCGATATGGACTCCTCGCTTTTCTGGCGCAACGTGGCGGACGTTTTCCAGGGGATGGCGCTGGCGGGGCACCGCCGGCTCGTGCGGTCCGAAGCGATCGACCTGCAGGATCTTTTCCTCCTCATGTGTTACATGGATCTGATGGGCCTTCCCAACCCCGCGGCGCTCTACCTGCTCGACGTGCACCCGTATCTGGTCGAGGAGTTCCATCTCTGGCACCGGCGCGCAGGCATGGACCGCTCGCCGCTCGCCACGTTCACGTGCTGCTGACCTTCCGTGCGACACCTCTTCGATCGACGCATCCTGTTCTTCGGCGGCAAGGGCGGCGTGGGCAAGACGACCTGCGCCTCCGCACTCGCCCTCGCCGCAAGCCGAGCGGGGAAACGCGTGCTGCTCGTGTCCACCGACCCCGCGCACTCGACGTCCGACATCTTCGACGTGCCGTTGGGCCCGACCGAGCGCGAGATCCTCCCGGGCCTGGCGGCCCTTGAAATAGACGCCGAGAGCGAGGCGCGACGTTACCTGGACGAGGCGAAGGCGCGGATGGCGGGGTTGTTCAGCCCCGCCGTGATGAAGGAAGCGGCCCGCCAGATCGAACTGACGGCGTCGATGCCCGGCGTCGCGGACGTCGCCGTGTTCGATCGGATGTCGGATCTCATCGTGTCGCGGACCGGGACCTACGACCTTGTCGTCTTCGACACCGCGCCCACCGGGCACGCGCTGCGGCTGCTCCGCCTGCCCGAACTCATGTCCTCATGGGTGGAGGCCCTGGCTCGGAAGCGGAGAGAGGCCATCGGCGCCGAGGTCCGTGGGCAGGCCGATGACCGCAGGCAGACGCCGCGCGCCGACCCGGTCCTCGAGATCCTCGAAGCGCGCGCGTCGCGCCTGGCGTCCGTGCGGGCCGAACTGCAGCGCGGCGACCGTGTCGCGTTCGTGCTCGTGCTGATCCCGGAACGCCTGCCGATCGAGGAATCGGTGCGCGCCGCGCGCCAGCTCGCGGATGCCGGCGTCACGATAGGCGGCCTGATCGTCAACCGCGTGCTCCCGGATGACGTGCCGGGCGACTACTTCCGCGCGCGAAAGGAGCAGGAGGGTGTCCGCCTGGACGACATCGCACGCCGACTCCCCTCTATCCCTCGGGTGGTCGTGCCGCTGCTGGAATCCGACGTGCACGGCCTGGCCAGCCTCGAGCGCGTCAGCGCCTGCCTGCTGGCTGAATCGGGACCGCACAGGTAGAATAGGCGCCGGCCCCGCGTGGCCGCGCGAGGAACGCATGACGAAGACACGGCGGCAGACGGTGATCCTGGAACTGGTGGACCGCGAGGAGGTCACCAGCCAGGACATCCTGCAGCGACGGCTGAAATCCCGCGGCATCGCCGCCACCCAGGCGACGATCTCGCGCGATCTCAAGGAGCTCGGACTGGTCAAGCGTGCCGGCGACGGCGCCTACGGCCGGCCGGGCCAGGATGGAGCCAGTGCGGAGACCACGCTGGCCCAGCTCCAGCGCGTGGTCGTCCGCTCGCTGTCCCGCACGGCGCGCGTCGATCAGCTCGTCGTGCTGCGCACGCCACCCGGCGAGGCCCAGCACCTCGCCTTCGCCATCGACCGTGCCGCGTTCCCGGACGTCGTGGGGACGATCGCCGGGGACGACACGGTCCTCGTCATCGCCGCCGGCGCCAGGCAGGCGGTCGCCTTCGTCGAACAGCTCGAGAAGATCAGCCGCTGACCGGATCTCGCCTCCCTCTTGCGCGAGCACCGCGTCGGCCGGTATGCTTATGCAGTCGAGTGCATAGATATGCCGTGGTCCCCGCGGCCGCGTTCGAGGAGACGAGATGGAACGAATCGTGTTGGCGTACTCCGGGGGGCTGGACACGTCGGTCGCCATTCCGTGGCTGATCGAGACCTACGGCGCCGAGGTGATCGCGGTCACCATGGACCTGGGGCAGGGCGAGGACCTCGAGTTGGCGCGGGAGCGTGCCTTGGCGACGGGGGCGGTCAACGCCTACGTCATCGACGCGAGGCGGGAGTTCGCGCAGGAGTACATCCTGCCCGCGCTCCAAGCCGGCGCCATCTACGAGGATCGCTACCCGCTGGCCACGGCCCTGGGCCGGCCCCTCATCGCGAAGACGCTGGTGGACATCGCCCACGCCGAGAAGGCCGGGGCGATCGCGCACGGCTGCACCGGCAAGGGCAACGACCAGGTGCGCCTCGACGTGTCCGCCCGGGCCCTCGATCCCGCAATCAAGGTGTACGCCCCGGCCCGTGTCTGGGGGATGACGAGGGCCGACGAGATCGACTATGCCCTGGTTCGCGGCATTCCGGTGCCCGTCACGAAAAAGAGCCCGTACAGCACCGACGAGAACCTGTGGGGGCGGTCGATCGAGTGCGGCGTTCTCGAGGATCCGTGGGAGGAGGCTCCCGAGGACGCGTACTCGCTGACCCGCTCGGGCGCCGGCTGTCCGGATGTGCCGGCGTCTCTCGAGCTGACGTTCGAAGCGGGTGTGCCCACGGCGGTCAACGGCGTCAGCATGCCGCTCACCGAGCTGATCCACAGCGTGGCGACGATTGCCGGCGCGCACGGCGTCGGCCGGATAGACATGGTGGAGAACCGCCTGGTGGGCATCAAGTCGCGCGAGATCTACGAGGCGCCGGCCGCGGTCGTGCTCCACGCCGCGCACCGCGAACTCGAAGCGCTCGTGATGCCCCGCGACCTCATCCGCCTGAAGCGGGAGCTCGGGGTCAAGTACGCGGACCTGGTCTACAACGGTCTCTGGTTCACCCCGACCCGCCAGGCGATCGACGCGTTCGTGGCGACCATGCAGCCGCAGGTGACCGGGCACGTGCGCCTGCGCCTCTTCAAGGGCGAGTGCCGTGTCGCCGGGCGCCGGTCGCCCTACGCCCTCTACGACCACTCGCTGGCCACCTACGACAAGGGCGACGCGTTCGACCACACCGCCGCCGAGGGGTTCATCAAGTTGTGGGGGCTCCCGGTCGAGACGGTGGCGCGCCAGTCGGCCCGGATGCAGAAGCAGGTCGTCCCCGGCCACTCGCGGTCGGCCATCGTCGCCGACTGGGTCGGTCTGTAGCCATGGCGAACCTCTGGTCGGGCCGGTTTGCGGGCGAGCCGGACCGGGACGTCTTCGAATTCGGGCGGTCGTTTCCGTTCGACCGCCGGCTGTTCGAAGACGATGTCCGGGGAAGCCTCGCCTGGGTCGAGGCGATTGCGGCTGCCGGGGCCATCGCCCGGGGCGACGCGGCCGCAATGGCCGACGGCCTGCTCGGCCTCCTGGCCGAGGCCGGTCGCGACCCGTCGTTCGTCGAGGGGCCCGACGAAGACGTTCACGCGTTCGTGGAGCGAAAACTCGTCGAGCGCATCGGGGACGCGGGGAAGCGCCTGCACACCGGGCGCTCCCGGAACGAGCAGGTGTCGGTCGACCTGCGCCTCTACCTGAAGCGAAGGGTTCCGGCGCTGCAGGCGGCGATCGCCGGCCTCGTCGCCGCAATCACAGACCAGGCCGACCGGGCGGGCGATACGCCGATGCCCGCCTACACCCACCTTCGGCGGGCGCAGCCGGTGCTCGTCGCGCACTTCTGGCTGGCGCACATCGCGGCATTGCGGCGCGACCACGGGTATTTCGACTTCGCGGCGGGTGCGGCCGACAGCCTGCCGCTCGGCTCGGGCGCCGTGGCCGGGACGAGCTACGCCATCGACGTGGACGCGCTCGCGGCCAGCCTCGGGTTCTCAAGCGTGGCGCCCAACAGCATCGACGCCTCGTCCGATCGCGATTTCGTTTCGGTGTTCCTCCACGCCTGTTCGCTGGCGATGGTGCACCTCAGCCGACTGGCGGAGGACCTCGTGCTCTTCACTGGCGAGGAGTTCAGCTTCTTCGAGTTGTCGGACGAGGTGGCAACCGGCAGCAGCCTGATGCCTCAGAAGAAGAACCCCGATCCCCTCGAGCTGATTCGTGGCAAGGCCGGCCGCGTGCTGGGGCGCCATGCCGGCTGGCTGATGACGATGAAGGGCCTTCCGAGCGGATACAACAAGGATCTGCAGGAAGACAAGGAAGCGGTGTTCGACGCGGAGTCCACGCTGGGTCCGTCGCTGGCGGCCATGCGGACGGTGGTGTCGGGGCTGACGCTCGACCCGGTGCGGACAGGGCGGTCGGCAGCGGGCCTGCTGCTGGCGACCGACGTGGCGGAGTACCTGGTGGCTCGAGGGCTCCCGTTCAGGCAGGCTCACGAAACGGTAGCCGCGATTGTCCGCCGCTTGGTGACCGACGGCCGCGATTTCACCGATCTCGCCATGGAGGAGTGGGTCGCGTTCAGCCCGCTGTTCCAGCCGGATGTGTTCCGGTCGATCACCGCCGCGGCGGCGGTGGCGGCCCGACGCACGCCCCAGTCCACGCATCCCGACGCGGTGGCGGCGGCGCTGGCCCAGGTCCGGCGCTGGCTGGAGGTCGTCGGGACCGCCGGCCCCCCGGCCGCTTGCAAGACCATGCAACCGAATGTATAGTTATCCACTGCTGCAGGGGGTCGGCGTCGAGCCGACCCGGATGCCAGGCGAGGAGTGATCATGAGCGACCGCCCATCCGCCGCCAACGGCAAGAGAAACACCTCCTGGGGCACGTTGGGCAGGTGCCCGTCGTGCGGTCAGTGCCTGTGTTTCGGCTGCCATCCGGCGGGACCGTGCGTGGACGAGACGGCTGCCGCGGCTGCGATCGGCCCCACCCACGCGCAGGGTGGCTTCATCTCTTCGAGCTTCGGCGGCAGTTTCGACGGGGCGTGGCTGGCTGGTGGGGCGTCCGGCGCGGCGCACCCTGCGGGCCTGCGCATGCACTGCGCACCGGGAACAGAGGAAGAACGCCTCCGCTGAATCGGGGCCGCCCCTGCCGGCGGCCTGACCCCACCCTCCCGACCGCGACCCGCGGGACCGTCTTTCGAATGGCTCCACAACTTGTGCGCGGCTATGATAGCTCCCCGGCGGGGTTGTCTCGCGCGCGAGGGTTTCGACGGGTCACCGACGGGCGCCGGAAACTCCCTGTTCAGGAGATGATTCGAGCATGACGTCACCGGCGGAGGCCACGGCGACCGCAACGCGCTTTCCTTTCCGCATCTGGCTGATCTCGCTGGCCGGATGGATGTTCGACTTCTACGATCTGGTGCTGTTCTCCTTCCTCCTCGTGCCGATCGGGCACGAACTCGCGCTGACGCCAGGGCAGGAAGCGACGCTGCTCGGCGTGGCGCTGGGCGGGTCGGGGTTGGGCGGCATCCTGTTCGGCTATCTGTCCGACCTGCGCGGGCGCCGGTACGTCATGACGTGGACGATCCTCGTCTATTCGGTCGGGACTGGCCTCACGGCATTCGCGTGGGGCTTCTGGACGGTGCTGCTGTTCCGGTCGATCACGGGGCTCGGTGTCGGCGGCCAGTGGGCGGTCGGCCACGCGCTGCTCGCGGAGTCCGCGCCGCCGTCGATGCGCGGCCGCGCGTCCGCGATGCTGCAGGCGGGCGAGCCGATGGGCGTCGGCCTCGCTGCCGTCGTCGGATTCCTCGTGGCGCCCGTCGTCGGCTGGCGGGCCGTATTCCTGGCCTCGTCCGTGTCGGCGCTGGTGGCCTTCTTCGTGCGGCGGCAGTTGCCGGAGTCGGCGCTGTGGCTGGCGCAGCGGGAGGACCGGTTGTCGCCGGGCGCGGCGCTCGGTCTGATGGTGCGTTACCGGCTCGTGGGCGTCACGCTGAGAGGGTTCGTGCTGGGCGTGCTCAAGCTCGGTACCTACTGGACGTGCTACACGTGGCTGCCCAAGTTCCTGCAGACCGAGTTCCACCAGCCGATCGGCCGTTCGGCGTTGTGGATGCTGACTGCGCAGCTGGGGCAGTTCCTCGGCATGCTGATGTTCGGCTATCTGGCGGACCGCTACGGCCGCCGGCTGCTGTTCACGCTCTATTCGCTGCTGACGGCGGCGTCGCTCTACCCGCTGGCGTTTCACTGGCAGGCGCTGCTGGCGTACCCCGTGCTCTTCTGGGGAGCGTTCCTGGGGCTCGGCCTGGGATCCGGGTGCACGGCTGGATTCGGCGCACTCCTGGCGGAACTGTTTCCGACCGACATCCGGAACTTCGCGATGGGTACGACCTACAACACCGCGCGCGGGGTCCAGTTCTTTGCGCCCTTCGTCGTCAGCTTCTTCGTGGCGTCCTACGGGCTGCCCGGCGGGCTCGCCGTGCCGCTTGTTCTCGCGCTGGGGACGGCGACGTGGGTGTGGACCCTGCCCGAGACGCGGCAGCGAAACCTGGCGGCGATAGGTCGGTAGGGGACGGAGAACGGAGAACGAGGAACGGGGAGCAGTTGTCTAGGCCTGCGGTGCGGTTGACAGCCACGCGGACAGCTGGACCGCCAGGCTCTCGACGGCGGCCGCCACTTCAGGGGAGAGGCCGCGGCCCGTGTCGAGCGTCGCAGGCTGTATCCCGATCAGCGCCACTCGGCACCCGACGTCGGCCGACAGGAAACTGGCGAGGACGGACGGGGGGAGCGTGTGGGTCGAGGCGCTCATCCCGTCTGCCTCGCGCCAGTCGATCCATGCCACGGTGCCGGCCGGCTGGTCCTGGTGTGCGGCGTCGATTTCGACGACGAGGTCCGCGCGGAACCGCCGGAGGGGACCGGTGAAGTTCTCCGGCGCCGTGCCGCCATCGAGCAACAGCACGCCTGGCGTGGCCGCCATCCTGCTGGCGAGTGCTCTCACCACCTGGACGCCAGCCCCGTCGTCGCCGTTCATGTCGTTCCCGACACCCAGCACGGCGACGCGCGCCGGCCGCGGAGTCGGAAACAGGAGAAGGGCCGGGCGCGTCGTCATAAAGAACGGAAAACGGAGAACGAACTGCCTTCCGCCGAGTTGCCTACCCTTCGACTCGGCCCTTCGGGCCTCGCTCAGGGCAAGCTGCCTACTTCTTATGTTGTAGCCGGTGCCACCGGGATGATGGGCGCGGGCGCGGCTGCGGGCTTGCACGTCACCTGGTTCAGCAGCGCCTGGATGTCCTCGTCGCGTCCGAACGAGACCAGGAACGGCTCCCTGCTGAGGGCGGCCAGCTCCCACTGCTCGTGCGACATGCCGAGCGCGTCGAAGTTGCAGCTCACGACGCACTGCGCGCAGTAGGTGCATCGATCGGTGTGAAAGCGCATCACGAAGCGCTTGGCCACCTTGTCCACGACCATCAGCTCTATCCCGAGGGCGGGGCAGTCACGCACGCAGATCTTGCAGCCCGTGCACTTCGCCGGGTCGAACGTGAGCTGTCCTCGTAAGCGTTCGGGGGTGGGCTTTCGCTCGAAGGGGTAGCGCTCGGTCACCGGCCGCCGGAACAACGATCGCGAGATGTCGCCGAGCATCGCGCCGATTCTCATGTCTAGCTCCTCACGCAGGGCTGAAGCCCTGCGGCACCTCAGCGGGTGAGTACCACATCACCTGACGAACACCAGCAGGAACAGCTGCGCCAGGGCCAGCAGGATGCCGATCCGCCACCAGAGCCCCACCGTCTGGTCGATGCGCAGTCGGCAGAACAGCGACTGCAGCGCCGCGGTGACGAGCAGCAGACCGCCGGTCTTCAACACGAATTCGGCCGGGTTGGCGATGCCGCCCAGGTAGAAGGACGCCATCAGCGTCAGTCCGACGAGGAGTTCCACGTCTCGGCCGATTCGGAACAGCGCCCAGCCGCGGCCGCTGTATTCCGTCATCGGGCCGGCGACGATCTCGGTCTCCGCCTCGGGCGAGTCGAACGGCGGGAGTTCCAGCTTGCCCATCAGGCCGACGAGCGCGATGAGGAAGCCGATGGGCTGAACGAGCACCAGCCACCAGTGCCCGCGCGCGTAGGCATCGACCTGGCTGATCTGCCACGTGTTGGCCGCGATGGCCGGGCCGAGCAGGGCCAGCAGGAACGGCGCCTCGTACGAGAACAGCTGCGTCAGGGCCCGGGTGGCGCCGAGGAGCGAGAACCGGTCGATCGTGTTGGCGCCCGCGAGTCCCATCGACAGCGTCATCAGGCTGAGCAGATAGAGCGTGACGACCAGGTCGCCCGTGAAGCTGTACGACGGCGCCAGGCCGGCCATCGGCACGTACAGCGCCGCGGTGAGCGAACCGACGAGCGCGACGACCGGCAGCGCGTGGAAGAGCACCGGGTTGACGCCGTCGGTGACGATCTCCTCCTTGGCCAGCAGCTTGACGACGTCGGCCACGGGCTGGAACCAGCGCGGGCCGATGCGGTTCTGGAACCGCGCGACGAGTTTCCGATCGGCCCATTCGTACATCGTCCCGCCGAACAGGAGGAACAGGCCGCCGGGGAAGAACAGCAGCGCGACGAGTGGTGGCAGCTCGATGTTCATCGGTAGTACTCGATTCCGTATTGACGCAGCCGTGCCCAGGTCCAGGTCTCCGCGTCGTCGCGGCGGCGAATGGTCACGATCCGGTCGTTGCACGAGAAGCACGGGTCGATGCCGGCGATCAGCATCGGGACGTCCGCGAGCTTGTGGCCGGGCGCCGTGGCCAGCACCGAGCCCCAGTTGCACAGGCTCGGCGTCCGCACCTTGACGCGGTCCGGGTTCGCGCCGCCGGTGCTCTTCAGGTAGTAGAGCAGTTCGCCTCGCGGCGCCTCGACCCGGCTCACGGTCTCGCCGGCCGGCACCTTCGGCTTGACGCGCACGCTCAGGTCACCGGGCGGCAGCTTGTCGAGGATCTCCCGGATGACGCGGTAGCTCTCGAACAGTTCCTGCAGCCGGACGATGAACTTCGCCTCGAGATCTCCGGCCGTGGCGGTAATCGTCCGGACCGGGAAGGCCGGATAGCCGGCGTATGGCGAATCGACCCGGATGTCGCGCGGCACGCCCGACGCGCGGGCCGTTGGCCCCACCGCCCCGAGCTTCTCGGCTTCGGCAGCCGTCATCGTCCCGACGTTGCGCGTGCGGCCGATCAGCGTTTCGTCGGTCGTCACCACCTTGAGGTAGTGGTGCGTGCGCGGCTCGAGGTAGTCGATTGCCTTGCGGATGGCGTCCGCCTGCTTCTCGTCCACGTCGAACTTCACGCCGCCGAGGACGTTGCACGAGTAGTTGACGCGGTTGCCCGTCAGCCCCTCCAGGACGTCCATGATCATCTCGCGGTCCCGCCACGAGTACATGAACAGCGTGTCGAATCCGCCTTCGTGGGCCGCGACGCCGAGCCACAACAGGTGGCTGTGCACGCGCTCGAGCTCGGCCACGAGGACACGGATGGCCTGGGCGCGCGGAGGAACCTGCACGCCCGCGAGCGCCTCGACGCCCAGCGCGTAGGCGGTGGCATGGACGTGCGAGCAGATCCCGCAGATCCGCTCGAGCATGTACATCGCCTGCGCCCAGTTGTGCTGCTCGACGCCCTTTTCGATTCCCCGGTGCACGTAGCCCAGGCGCACCGTCGCCGCGGTCACGATCTCGCCGTCCACGGTGATCTCGAAGTGGCCCGGTTCCTTCAGTGCCGGATGCTGCGGCCCGATCGGCACCACGAACTTCTTGCGAACCCCTTGCTCAGTGTCCATCGCGTCCTCTCGGCAGGCCTCGAGGCCCGCCCCACACGCAGGCAAGCCCGAAGGCTCGCCCTACATTCCGAGACCGGTAAATGACTTGCGCAGCGGGTAGACCTGGTCCGGCCAGTCGTCGGGCAGCAGCAGCCTCCCCGTGTCCGGCGTCCCTTCCACGACGAATCCGAACATTTCCTGCAGCTCGCGTTCGTAGAGCGTGGCCGACGGGATGACCGGGCAGACAGTCGGCAGCTTCGGGTCGTGATAACTCACGCTGACCCGCAGCGTCGCGATCACGGCGCCGCTGACGAACTGGTAGAGCGCCTCGAGCCGGTCTTCGATGGGGCCGGCCGGCTCCGGCGCCGGTTCCCCGGGCTTCGCTCCCGGTTTCGGCGCCTTCGGCCACGGATGGTCGAGACCGGTGATCGCCGCGAGGTATCCCCATCGCCCGTCGATGAGGGCTTTGACGGCGGCCGGCAGGTCCTCGCGCCTGATCACGGCCTCGATCCCGCCCGGCGTCTGCGCAAAGGCGCCCACCGCAAACGGCTTCAACAGGGTTTCGGCTGCCACGGTGACTTGGCTGACGTCCATGTCGGTCTCCTCACGCCACGGCTTCGGCGCTGGCGGTCTTCGGCGCCGGTTGCTTCAGGCTGTTCAGCAGCGCGACCACACCATAGATGATCGCCTCCGGTCTCGGCGGGCACCCAGGCACGAACGCGTGAACAGGAATGACGTCCGCCAGACTGCCGACGATGTTGTAGCAGCCCTGGAACGCGCCGCCCGAGATCCCGCAGGAGCCGACCGCGACGACGAACTTCGGGTCTGGCATCTGCTCGTAGATGCGGACGAGGCGGTCTTTCGCCAGCCGCGTCACGGGACCGGTGCAGATCAGCACGTCGGCGTGCCGGGGGCTGCCCTGGAGCTTGATGCCGAACCGCTCCAGGTCGTAGCGGGGCGTCAGCGTGGCGAGGATTTCGATATCGCAGCCGTTGCACGACCCGCTGTTGAAGTGAATGGCGAATGGCGAGTTGACCCGCGCCCACGTCCTGAGCGGATTCATGATCGCCTGGAGCAGCGACTCTTTACCCATACAACGCTCCTATCCGAGGATGAGCGCCACGAGCGCGATGAAGAGCCCGGCGAGGTAGACGGCCGCCGGCCTCGGGAGGTTGCCAATCCCGAGCACCAGCATCGCCAGGTGAACGACGGCGAAGAACAACGCGATCAGGAAGAACGGCTGGTAGCCCGGCGCCGCCTCGAAGGTCGGCGATGCCTCGCCGCTGCCGTAGACGCTCGTTTTGGCGGCGGTCGCGTTGGCCGGGCCGGCAAGCAGCCGACCGACCCCGAGCAGCACCAGCACCAGCGGGACATACGCCAGGAACGCCAGCGGGGGAGAAAGCAGGAGATTCATCGATACCCCTCAAATGGGCTGCGGCCTGAGCCCCGAGCCTATTCTCAGAACTGCGCCAGCGCCGCGCTGCCGCCGAAGATCGACACCAGGTGAATGGCTGCCGGGTGCGTGATGAAGTCCACGAGCCCCGGCCAGAACCCGAGCACGACGACCAGCAACGTCAACACCACCAGCGGCGCGCCCATCAGGAACGACACCCGGCGTCCGGCTGCCACCACCGCCGACGGTTCGTGCCGGTACATCCGGTTCACCAGCGGCGCGTAGTACGCCAGCGACAGCACGCTGTTGATCGCCGCGAAGATGACCAGCAGCTCGACGCCGAGGCTCCGGGTTTCGAAGCCGGCCACGAAGATCTGCCACTTCGACATGAAGCCCGAGAGCGGCGGCAGGCCGCCGAGGGCGAGAACCGCCACGCTGAGCGCGAACGCCGTGACCGGGTACCGGCTTCCGGCGCCGTTCAGGTCCTCGACCGTCAGCGGATCGTGGCTGCCGCGTGCGATGTGGAGCGAATAGAGCAGCGCGCCGGCCGCCATGAAGGCGAGCCCCTTCATCAACGCGTGGTTCAGCAGGTGGAAGAAGCCGCCGGCCGCTCCGTTGGTGATTCCGTAGCCCACCGCGACGCCAAACCCGATGAGCATGTAGCCCATGTGGCTGACGCTGGAGTAGGCGAACATCCGCTTCACCTGCGTCTGACGCAGCGCCATCAGGTTGCCCACGATCATGTTGAGCGCGCCGAACGCGAGGAGCATGGCGCCCCACGTTGCGCCCACCGGTGCGAGGCAGCCGAGCGAGCGGAGCATCGCGACGAGACCCGCCTCGATCACCACCCCAGACAGCATCGCACTGACGCCGCTCGGCGCCTGCGAGTGGGCATCCGGGAGCCAGGTGTGCAGCGGAACGAGCGCGGTCTTCACGCCGAACCCGATGAGAAACAGCGCCCCGGCTGCCAGGAGTTGCGGGGGTGTCGGCCTCGGCGCCGTCGCGAGCACCTGCTGCAGGTCGAGCGTGCCCGTCTGGGCGAACACGATCGCGATGCCGACCAGGACCAGCGCCGACCCCACCGCCGACTGGACCAGGTACTTCACGCCGGCTTCGAGGGCGCCGCGCTGCTCGCGGTAGAACGCCACCAGCAGGAACGAGGTGACGGCCATCGCCTCGAACCACACCCACAGGTTGAACAGGTCGCCCGCGCACCCGAGGCCCACCATCGTCCCGGCCATCGCGACGAGGAGCGCGTAGTACTTCTCCTCGCCCTCTTCGCCACGCATGTAGGGAATCGAGAAAACGGACACGAGGAGCGTCAGCGCCATCACGGTCGCCGCGACCACGAGGCCGACGCCGTCCATGCGCATCGAGATCGCGCCTGCCGACAGCGAGACCGGCCCGCTCGCGAGGACCGATTTACCGACGAACCAGAGCGGGACGCCCGCGGCGGCGAGCGCGAGTGCCGACAGCCACCGGGCGGGAGCCGCCGTCGCGCCCAGACGGACGCTCGTCCGGCCGGCGAGGTAGATGATGGGCGAGGCCACGAGAGGCAACAGGAGCAGCCAGGTCAACGCCAGGATCGGGTTCATAAGCCTCAGGCTCCTCCGAGCGCCAGGATGGCCAGGACGACGACCAGCCCGACGAGGATCGCCATGACGTTCCAATTGAGCACGCCATTGTGCGTCGTGCGGAGCGACTCGGCCGACGCCACGGTCAGCCGGACCACGCCACGGTTGAGGGCTTCGAAGCCGAAGCTCTGCGACGCCATCTTGCCGACGCCGCGCAGCGCGTGCGCGACCCCGGCGAGTTTCGAGCGCTGCCACCAGGCCGCAAGGCCCAGCGCCACGACGGCGAGCGCCACGAACGTGGCCGGGGCGGTCGCGATTCGAGTCAGCAGGGCGGCGGTGCCCAAGACCTCGTGGCCTTCAGGCAACGCGCTGCCGAGGAAGTGGCCGAAGGACCCGGCGAGCAGCCAGGTGGTCAGCGTGCCTAGCGCGAGCGGCACCAGCGCGATCTTCATCGCCGGCCCGGCGTCGTGCACGTGGGGGCCGCCGCGCGGCTCGCCGTAGAAGACCATCGACAGGAACCGGAGAGTGTAGAGGGCTGTCAGGCCGGCCCCGACCAGCATGAACAGCCACGCCCAGAGCGGGCCGCCTTCGTGGCCCGCCTCGAGCACCAGTTCCTTGCTCCAGAATCCGTTCAGCACCGGAATCCCGGCGAGCGCGAGGCCGCCGATGATCATCACGACTTTCACCAGCGGCATCTGTTTCCCGAGGCCACCCATCTCGCGCATGTCCCGCGTGTGCACGGCGTGGATGACCGCGCCGGCCGACAGGAAGAGCAGCGCCTTGAACACGGCGTGCGACAGCAGGTGGAACTGGCTGGCGAAGATGCCGCCGGTCCCGATCGCGTAGACCATGTAGCCGAGCTGGCTGACGGTCGAATATGCCAGCACTCGCTTCAAGTCGTTCGACACGATCGCCATGACAGCAGCCATCAGGGCGGTGATGGCGCCCACCGCGACCACTGCCAGCTTCCAGTTCGGCACCGCCTCGAACGCCGGGTAGAAACGCGCCAGCAGGTACACGCCCGCGTTCACCATCGTCGCGGCGTGGATCAGCGCGCTCACCGGGGTTGGCGCTTCCATGGCGTCCGGGAGCCATGTCTGGAAGGGGAACTGCGCCGACTTGGCAGCGGCAGCGATCAGGAAGCCGAACGCCATCAGGGCCAGTACGTTCGGCGGGAGTCTCGCCGCGCCGGCGAGGAACGTCGGCACATCGTAGTTGCCCTGGTAGGCGTAGAGGAACAACGCGCCCGCGAGCAGGCCGATGCCGCCCACCTGGGTGATGATCAGCGCTTTGATGCCTGCCGAGACCGCCTTCGGGTCGTCGTTGTAGAACGAGATCAGGGCGTAGGAGCAGAGCGCGGTGATCTCCCAGAAGACGAAGATCAGGAGCAGGTTGCTCGACAGGACGAGGCCCACCATCGACCCGATGAAGAAGAGTACGTAGGCGTAGTACCGGCCAAGCTGCCGCTCGCCTCTCATGTAGTCGACCGAGAAGATGACGGCCAGGCTGCCAATCGTCGTCGCGACCACGGCGAGGAACACGGCGAGGCCGTCGGGCAGGAACGTCACCAGTCCGAACGCCGACCCCAGTGGAAAGTGGAGGACGTTGACGTCGGTCTTGAGCGGAATCATCGCAATGGCCGCGGCTGCGCCCGCCAGCGCGAAGATCACGGCCAGCGCGTGCTGGAGTGGCGGCTTGCGGTCCTGCACCAGCCAGACCAGGAGCGCGCCCGCCCACGGCAGGCCAATCGAGAGCAGCGCCAGGGTTTCGATGTTCGGCATCGCCCTACCTCCGCAACGTCGACAGCGCCTGGAGATCCAGGGTGCCGAACTGTCGCCGCACCTGCACCGCGAGGGCCAGCGCCACGACGGAAACGATCGTGTCGGCCACGATCACGGTGAGGGCCATGGTCTGGCCGGTCTGCACCTGCCCGGACAGCCGGCCGGCCAGCACCAGCGCGAGCAACGCGCCTTTGACGAGGACTTGCATGGCCACGACCGCCTTGATGAGGTTGCGGGTCACCAGGAGGCCGAGCAACCCGACTCCGAGGAGGCCGAGCACGGCGACCGCCGCCACGAGGGGGAGCGGGAGTGACATCACTTGAGCTCCTTCCGGGCGTCCGCCCGCCCTTCGGCCAGCAACCCGAGCACCGCCAGGACGCCGCCGCCGATCAGGACGACCTGGAGGAGAACATCGAGGCTGCGCCGCTCCCACAACACCGTCGCGAACCGCTCCGACTGAACGAGCGCCGATTCGGCGCGCAGGTTGGGCAGCGCCATCGCCACCCCGAGGCCGACCGCGCAGAGCGCCGCGACCCACGCCAGCGGCGCGGGCACCAGCGAGCGCAACGTCACCGGCGGTTCCTCACCGGCGATGTTGATGGCGAAGACGAAGAGGACGGTGACCAGACCAGCCCCGACGCTCAGCTCGATGACCGCGACCTCGGGGGCACCGAGCCGGTACATCATGAGGGCCGTGAGCGCCGACGCACCCGCGAGCCAGAGCGCAGCGATCAACAGGCGTGGGGCGCGAACGGCTTGAAACGCACACACCAGCATCGCTGCCACGATTAGCAGGTCGAACATGAACGAGTCCCTTGATGGAAGATGAGGATGGAAATGCTGCGCCTTCCCGGGGGGCTGGGCTGGCTGACGCCGCTTTATTGCGGCGTGTTGCCCCGCTCGGAACGGCAGCAGATAACAGGACCGAACTAACCTAGTCCTCGACGAGAGCCACGCACGCGGACGAAGATGATGACGTCAACGAACGGTTATGAACGAAGTGGCCTTCGACACGGTCTGCGGCCGCGTCCGATCCCGCCTATTGTGCCTCAACGAGGGCGCGGGGACAAGCGTTTTGTGAAATTGTTCACAAACTAAATTTCGCGTGTCGGTGCGGACTTTTACCGCATATCGCGTGGAATCGGATCTCCGGCAGTGCTGAAGAGTTCGACGGGCCCGCGTCTATTGCGGCGCCTTGAGCAGGTGCAGCCTGACTTCGATCTGGCGCGCCGTCAGCGCCACCACGCCGAACCGGTTCTCGTAGTCCTTGAAGACGAGTCTCGTCGCCGTGGTTGTCATCGGCTTGAGGTACTTGTCCAGGTTCTGCCGCACGTTGGCGAACGCCAGCTTTGCGGCGGAGGCGTCCGGATAGTCGATCAGGATCAGGCCCGTGTTGCCGCCAGCGTCCGCGTAGTTCCCGGCCGCTCCGACCACCTTTCCGCCGAGTTGGAGAATGTCCCCATCACCGAGCGTGTACAGTGACTGGAGGCTGTACGGTCCCCGAATGAGGCGCTCCGAGCCGGCCACGAGGCCTGCGGCCGGCAGCAGCTTGAGTTCGCCGGGCAGCCGGTCGGCCGGCAAGCCCGCTGCCACGAGGCCCCCGAACCTCAGCAAGTCGGGCCCCATCCCGTCCTTGCCCGAGAGATTGTTGACCGTGACGTAGTAGCGTTCGCGGACGAACATCAGCTGGTGCCGGTTGATGGTGTGCCGCGCCTTGAACACGGGGTCGCGCGTCTCCTTGCCGCACTTCATGAGGTAGATCCCGGTGGCCGCGGCCGGGTCCGTCATGCGGTAGATCTCCACGGCGAACTCGCTCGAACCATTGCGGTACTTCTGAAGCGTGAGCTGATCGAAGCCGAGTTCGAGGAACAGCTCGGCGCCACCGTCGATGTAGCCGTAGAGATCCGCGCGGGTGAAGACGCGCACGTTCTCCGCCTTCCTCCACCCGGAGACCGACGCATCAGCCGGCGTGAGGGCGGCGTCTCCGACGGGCCGCACCGCGACCTGTTTCGGAGCGGCAGACACAGCCGACCGCGGGCCGGCGATCACCGGCAGCGCCAGCAGCAGAGCGAGACACCATCTCATGTCACTACACCTTGACGATCGTGAGCTTGTCGGCTGCCACGACACCGAGGCCGAGGGTTTCCGCGTACCGCAGGTACTCGCTGAAGCGCGGGTTGTCGTTGACGTTCACCCCCTTCTCCTTCCGCTTGGCCGCCAGTTCCTGGTGGCACATCATGTCGAGCGCGAACGGGTCGGTGGCGAAGTAGAGCGCGTGGTTGTCGTAGACGAACTGCGCGTTCTTGTCGGGGCCGCCGTCGTACTGAGCCCGTAGGCCGTCGGTGATATTCAGGGCGAGCTTGTCGCGGAGAACCGGGGCCGCAATGACCTCGGTGTTCACCTTCAGGCCGAGCCCCGCGTGCAGCCGGCCCGTGTTGCAGATCGACCCGTACCCGATGTTCTTCGTCGCCATCGAGATCGCGGGGCCCGTATTCTTGTATGCCGCGAGGTTGATGATCCGTGTGAGCCTTTTCGTCAGCAGCTTGCCGAAGAACGACCGATCGCCGTTGAAGACGTGCTGGTTGAGGTAGCCCTCCTCGTTCTTCTGGTTCCGGTCCGATGTCCACAAGGCGCCCTTCGCCTCGTAGAAGACCTCCTGATCGAAATTGTCGATCGACAGGTGCCTGCCGTCCGGGCCCCGCCACTTGTTTCCTTCCTCATCCATCGTCTGCAGCCCTTCGATGGCGATGCCGGGGAAGCGCTCTTTGACGAAGCCCGCGTCCTTCAGCATGTAGTCGAAGCGATCCCAGATGACGATGTTCGACCTCCGGATGCCGCTGTCCACGAGCCACTTGACGACGGCTTCGGCCACTTCGGGCCTCGTGTTGATCAACGGCGGGCCGACGGGGTTGACCTTGATGCCGACGATGTCCTTCGGGTCGATGAGGAGCCTGAACGACTCCCTCATGTTCCTGCCGGTGAGCGTGGTGATCCCTTTCGCCACCATCTCGTCGATCACCTTTGCGTCGAACTTCTCGTTCACGAACGAACGCACGTCGGTGACCTTGACGACCTTGCCGGGGAACGGCCCGGGTAGCGACCGTGCAGTTCTCGGCACCTTCTGAAACTGGCCGATGTTGGTCTCGATGGCGGGCGCCGCAGCCGGCGTCTGGCCGAACGTCAGGGGGGCGAACGCGAGCGCGCCGGCGGCCGCTGTTCCCACCCCTGCCGCCTTGACGAAGTCCCGGCGGTTGCAGCGGGGCGCCATGTCCATCGAGCGGTAACGTTTTCTGCTCACGCGATCCACCTTTCTTCGAACCTACCGTTTCGGGGCCGGAGGCAGTATGAACTGGTTCGTCTTCGAGCGCGTCTCGCCGACGCTCGTCACGTAGACGGCGGGCCGGTCCTTGACCGGGCACGCGAATTCGCACGCGCCGCACCCGATGCACCGCTTGACGTCGACCTGGGGGCGACGGACCGACTTCGTGTTTCCGTCCGCATCCACGACGTCGGCCTTCAGGAGGAAGACGGCTTTGGGCGAGGTGGGGCACCACTCCTCGCAGACGATGCAGTCGGTGGCCATCGCCCAGGGGAGGCACCGGCCCTGGTCGTAGAACGCCGTGCCGATCTTGATCGGGTTGCTCGCCTCAGGCGGCGCGTCGCCTGGCACGGCTGCACCGCTTGCGTTCCGAGCGTTCGGTCTGGAGGGGCGGCCGAGCTTCTGGGCCTCGGTGATCTCCCAGATGGCGCCGGTCGGGCACACCTGGCTGCACAGGACGCAACTCGGCTCGCAGTAGCCGACGCGGGGAACGAGGACGGGCGTCCACAGGCCCTCGAGGCCCCCCTCCATGAAGGTCGGGTGGAGGGCGTTGTTCGGGCAGACCTTCATGCACTCGCCGCAGCGAATGCAGCGCTCGAGGAAATGAGCCTCGTCGAGGGCGCCCGGCGGCCGGATCAGGCGGGAGTCGGATTCGACCTCCAGGCCCGTCGTGGACCGAAGCAGCGGCACGAGCACGGCTCCGGCTGCGACGCCGGTGATCAGCTTGCGTCGCTGAACCTGTGGCGCCTCGACGGTCGTGGCGGCGGAGCGCATGGGTCCGACGCTGAACGCGATGCCGCTGGTCGGGCAGTCGCCGACGCAGTTCATGCACAGATGGCACTCGGCCTTTCGCCACTTCGGCCCCGGGATCGGATCGTCGCCTCCCTGGCAGTGCAGCAGGCAGCGATTGCAGTCGTCGCACCGGCCCGGGTCCTTGCGAAGGTGTACGAGCGACCAGCGCGAGGCCAGTCCGAGCAGAGCGCCGAGCGGGCAGACCGCGCGGCACCAGAAGCGGGTGACCCGCAGGTTGAGCGCCAGCAGGCCGATGAAGATGGCGCCCAGGAAGAACGCCTGGCGAAAATGCGGCTGCCGGAAGGTGACCAGCGTGCCCTGCAGCACGAACTGGGCGACATCCGCCCCGAAGCGTGCCGGCCGGGATGGGCTCTGGTACCACATGTCGAGCAGCGCGTTCGAAGCGTAGTTGGCGCCTGGCAGGACCGAGAGCGCGAGCGAGCGGACCGTCAACGGGATCGGGTCCAGGAGGCCGGCGATGAGCGATCCGAATACGGCCGACAGCAGCACCACCGCCAGCACGTAGTACTTGACCGCCTGCCAGGGCTTGTACCGGTTCGACTCGAGAAGCGCCTTCCCGCGTTTCGTTTCGGAGCGGAGGCTGCCGAAGAAGTGGTTCAGCGTGCCGAGCGGGCAGACCCAGCCGCAGAAGAAGCGGCCGAGGAAGAAGGTCGGCACCAGGATGACCAGGCTCCACCACAAGCCGCGATACAGGGTGTGAGTCGAGAGGGCGGTCGCGAGGGCCGCCAGCGGATCGGCCTCGAGGAAGATCGACACCGGCCAGGGCAGGCGCACCGGGCCGGATGACCCGCGGAAGGAACCGCTGAACTCCGACTTGAACAGCAGGACGAAGAACGCCGCGAGGAAGACGATCTGCGACACGCGGCGGACACGGGACAGGGTGGTCTGGGTGAACCGCATCTCTGGAATCTTGCGATCTTGGAATCTCGCGATCTAGGGATCTCGCGCAGCCCTACACGCTCACCATCTTCGTCCGGACTTCCTCGAAGTTCATCTTCCCCAACCCTCGGGCCTGAGCGATGCGGAGGAAGGGGAGCCGCTGGTAATCGAGGTCCCACCACGCCTTGGCGGCGTACGAGTCGATCGCGACCGGATCGGTGCCGGCAATCAGCGTCTTCTTGAACTCCACGTCCGCGAGGCTGCCGCCGGTCGGCCCTCCGCGCATCAGTACCCGGTGGGCGTCGACGATCGTCAGTGTCGGCCGCGCGAAGGCTGTGAGGTCCACCAGGCTCTCGTTGATCCGCTGGTGGAGCCGGCTCCGCTGGCCGCCGATGATGCCATAGAAGTTCTTCATCCCCAGCGTGCAGCCGGTCAGGCTGTGGTGCTTGGCGATGGGGAGATTGATGATCTTATCCGCGACGAGGAACGACTCGAGGACCGGCCACGTCGTGAGGACGTCGCCGCCCAGATTCACCTGTTTGAAGCGGCGTTCGTCGGGCAGGATCACTTCCGCGCCGGCGGCCCGGGCCGCCGCCGCGATGCCGCTCCGTTCGAAGCAGACACGCGGGTCGTTGCAGCTCATGTCGGTGACGATGACCGTGCGGGCGCCGGCATCCTGGCACATCCGCACCACCTCGGCGACGAGATCGGGATTCGTGTTCGCCGCCTGCTCGGGCGTCCGGTCCCACCCGATGTTCGGCTTGAGGACGACGACGTCGCCGCGCGCGATGAAGCGACGCATGCCGCCGAGTTCGTCTACCGCGCGGCGCACGAGGGCTTCGGGCGATTCGCCCTGAGCGACGACCATCTCGGGAAGAGCGGGGTCGGCCGGCACGCCGGTCCGACGGTCCGCCACCAGGACCTCGGATTCGCCGGGCCGAGCGCTCCTCGATCGGAGCCACGCACCGCCGGCGACCGTAGCCGCGGTCATGCCGCCGAGGCGGAGGACACGAAGCATGAACTCGCGGCGATCCGCCGCGGGTGAATCACTTGCCATGTTGAGCGCTCCATCTGCGTCCGATCGGGACGTGCATGGAGGAAGGGCTTGGGGACGGGCCGGAAACGAGTGCTATGGTAGCATCTCGAGGCGGCCCAGACCATTGACTGGAAGCTCGAGCTGGCGGGCGGGCCGGCCGGCCCTCACGACGTCCGCGCCATTCCTGCGGACGGAAACCCATGAAAGCAGCATTCGTGGGATAATCGGATTTCCGTTCACTGTTCCTTGGAGTGTCCGTGAAACTGACTCGTGCGTTCCGGCTGGGATTCACATTCGTGGCGCTGTCGGCGGCCGTCGCCGGGTGCAACAGTTCGCCGACCGCGCCGTCCAGCGCGCCGTTCAGCCAGACCGACTTGCAGGTGGGCACGGGGGCGGAGGCGGTCGTCGGGAGTGTGCTGACGGTCAACTACACCGGCTGGTTCTACGACACGTCGAAGGCTGACCACAAGGGACTGCAGTTCGACTCGTCGGTGGGCAGGGCGGCTTTCACCGTGACGCTCGGCGCCGGGGCCATCATCCAGGGCTGGGAGGTGGGCCTCCTCGGCATGAGGGTCGGTGGGATACGGAGGCTCATCGTCCCGCCGTCGATGGGCTACGGAGAGAGCCGCTACGGATCGATCCCGCCGAACACCACCCTGGTGTTCGAGGTCGAGCTCCTGGACGTCCAATAGCGGCGTGTATCAGCGCTGCTTGCTCGGGAAGCCAAACCGAAGGCCCCCCAAGACGTAAGTCACGCTCTCGTCGAGGCTGCCCTCGCCGCCACCGGTCGGAGACCCCTTGAGCCTTGCCCGTCCGAATTCGGCGTAGAGGGCGAGGGATCGTTTCAGCCACAGTTCCGCCCCGCCCCCGGCCGTCCAACCCCAGCCCGACGTCTTCAGCTCGAAAACCTGTGTGCCGCCCGTCACGGTCTGCGTGACGCCGTCCACGACGACGACACTGTCGTCGATGGTCTGCGTCGTGGTGAGCGTCGCCCAGGTGTAGTTCGTTCCGAACTCCGCGTAGAGCCGGAAGTGACCCGCAGGAATGGCCACCTTCCCGGTGATCGTCACGATGTTCGGCGTCAGGGAGCTGTTGAATCGGTAGCCCGCCCCGCTGCCGTCGGTCGTGGCGCTGAACGGTTTCAGGTAGCTGGCGGACGCGGCGATGAATGGGACGAACCAGTACTCGCCGCCGACGCGACCAGTGGGCCGCCAGCTCGTGCCCGAGCAGGTGGCGACGACTCCGCACGACACCGAGACGGCGTTGGCATACCAGCCGATTCCGGCGCCGCCGAACAACACGAGGCCGGTCGGGACCGGGAATTCGCTGCCCGTCTTGCCCGTCCCGCCCTCCGGCTCGTCGTGCAGCCAGTTGGCAGGGGCCGGTCCCTGCTTGATCCACACGCCCTGCGATGGTTCGGAAGCATTGATCACGAGCGTGGTCACGTCACGCACGAGGAAGAGCCCGAACAGCTCGCGCCTGGTGCAGCCCGGGGCCGGAGGTGGCGGCTGCCAGCCGGTCTCGACGAGCGTGACGCGCCGGGCGTTCTCGCACACGTCGACGAAGATGCGCACGTCGGTCTGCGCGCGTCCTCCATGCGCCGGGAGGTTGACGGGCAGCGTCGCGACGCCGGTGGCGTCTGCTGTCGCGGTGCCGATCATGGCGGCATTCAGCCCCAGTTCAACCGTCGCACCGGGCGGCGCCTTCGTCACGATCACGGTCTGAGCTGTCGCCACGCCGGCAACCACGGTCACGGTGAACGCGGCTGCAAGCATCAGCGGCCGCCAGAGTTCCCTCATTCGTGCCTCCCCCTCCGATGTGCTGGCAGAGTCCAACCATGTTACCTCATGGCATCGCATTCCAGCGTCCTGATCCTGCGACGCCAGGTGAGCGCCAGCGTCAGGCCGATGGCGATCAGGCCGCTCGAGAGCCCGATCCACAAACCGACCACGCCCCAGCCCAGCCAGAAGCACAGCACGTAGCCGATCGGCAGGCCGAACAGCCAGTGCCCCACCAGGTTGCTCAGCATCGGCGTGCGAGTGTCGCCCAGGCCGCGCAGGAGACCCGTCGACACGCCCTGCAGGCCGTCGAACAGCTGGAACATCGCGGCGACGAGGAGCAGCCGGCGGGCGACGGCGAACACCGCCTCGTTCGACGTGAACATCCCAACGAGCGGCCGCGGGAAGATCACGAACGCCAGGGCGGCGGTGGCCATGAACGTCGCGCCGAGCAGCAGAGCCACCCAGCCGGCGCGCGCGGCCGCGCGGACGTCGCGGCGTCCGACAGCGTGGCCGACCCGCACGGCCCCGGCCGACGCGACACCAAGTGGCACCATGAACGTCAGGCTCGCGAGGTTGAGGGCGATCTGGTGGGAGGCGAGTGACACCGGGTCGAGCCGGCCGGCCAGCGCGCTGGCCGCCGCGAACACCCCGAGCTCGAGCGTCACCTGGGTCGCTGCTGGAAGTCCGAGCCGCAGGAGCCGGGTCAGGCTTCGCTTCCGGGGTTTCCAGGGGACGCTGAACAGGCTGATGTGATGCCGCCGATCGTACGACACGACCGACACCAGCAGCGCGGCCGCCAGGTAGACGCGTGACACCAGCGTGGCGACGGCCGATCCGGTGGTGCCCATGGCGGGAAGCCCCAGGTGTCCATAGACCAGGGCCCACGCGGCCAGCGCGTTGATCACGTTGGCGGTGACGAGCGCCGCGGTGATCGGCGCGACGATGCCAAGGGCCTGGAGGTAACGGCGGAACGAGGCGTAGAGCAGCAGCGGCAGGAGGCTCCAGATGATGACCTTCAGGTAGGGCTCCGTCAGCGACAGCACCGAGGGCGGAAACCCCCAGGACGGCAGCAGCGAAACGCCGATCACCGCGACGGCGGTCAGGATCGGCGCCGAGATCAGACTGAGCGTGACGCCGTGGAGCAGCCACCGGTGGCATTCGTCCAGCCGCCCTGCGCCGTAGGCGTGGGATACCAGCGTGTCCAGGCCGAGCAGCAGCCCCATGCCGAAGATCGCCAGGGCGAGGAACAGGATGCTGCCGATTCCTACCGCGCCGATGGCCTCCGGGCCGAGCGGTCCGACGATGACCGTGTCCACGAGGCCCATGGTCACCCAGCCGACCTCGGCGAGGACCACCGGCCCCGCGAGCGCGAGCATTGGCCGCAATTCGTCGCGAAGGGTCACACGCAGCACTATAGCAGCCTCGCGGCGTGCGACTCGCGACTCGCGGCCTGCGGATCGCGACTGGCGACCCGGGCCGAGCGCCCGTCAGCTCCGCCGACACGGAGTGCGATAGAATGCGTCGCGGAGTTCCGTGGCTGTCAGACCTCGTCGAGGAGTAGATACATGACTCGTTCACTTGCCTTCACCGTGTTGATGACGCTTGCCGCGCTGTCCGGCGCCTGCGGCGGCGGGTTCAGTTCAGCGCCTGCGCAGAAAACCGAGGCGGCGGTTGCGTTCCCGGCCATCGACGGGAACCGGGTGCTCGAGCACACGAAGATCCTCGCGTCGGACGAATACGAAGGCCGGGCACCCGGCACACACGGCGAAGATCTCACCGTCGCGTACATCACCGACCAGTTCAAGCAGGTCGGCCTGAAGCCGGGCAATCCCGACGGCACTTATGTCCAGAAGGTCCCGATGGTCGGCATCGTCACCGACCAGAAGTCGGTACTGTCGTTCCGCAGGGGCGGGAAAGAACAGACGCTCGCGTGGCGCGAGGACTTCGTGGCGTGGACCAAGCGGGTGGCCGAGAAGGTCAGCGTGAATCGGTCGGAGATGATCTTCGTGGGCTACGGGGTCCAGGCCCCGGAGTTCAACTGGGACGACTACAAGGGCGTGGACCTCAAGGGCAAGACGATGGTCGTTCTCGTCGGCGACCCGCCCGTGCCCGATCCTGCGGATCCGACGAAGCTCGACCCGAAGATGTTCGGCGGGCAGGCAATGACCTACTACGGACGTTGGACGTACAAGTATGAGATGGGGCAGAAATTCGGCGCGGCGGCCGTGCTGATCGTCCACGAAACCGAGCCGGCCGGCTACCCGTTTACCGTCGTGCAGGGCAAGGTCGCCGAGCAGTGCAGCCTGGTTGCGCCGGACAAGAACATGAGCCGCGCGGCCGTCGAAGGGTGGATCTCGCTCGACCAGGCGAAGAAGCTGTTCGCGCTGGCGGGCAAGGACTTCGACGCCGAGAAGAAGACGGCGGTGACGCCGGCGTTCAAGCCGGTAGCCCTTGGGACGACGGCGTCGGTGACGCTGCGCAACACGATCCGCAAGATCGACTCGAACAACGTGGTGGGGAAGATCGAAGGCAGCGACCCGGTGCTGAAGAACGAATACGTCATCTACACGTCGCACTGGGACCACTTCGGCATCGGCGTGCCGGTGAACGGCGACAAGGTGTACCACGGCGCGGTGGACAACGCGACGGGCATCGGCGGGTTGATCGAACTCGGGCGCACGTTCGCGACGATGCCGGTCGCGCCCAAGCGGTCCATCCTGATGCTCGCCGTGACCGCCGAGGAGCAGGGGCTTCTCGGGTCGGGTTACTACGCGGCCAACCCGCTCTACCCGCTGGCGAAGACGATCGGCGTGGTGAACATGGACGGGCTCAACGTGAACGGGAAGACGAAGGACGTCACGATCACCGGTCTCGGGAACTCGGACCTCGACGACTACGCGACGAAGGTGGCGGCCGACCAGGGGCGGGTGATCCGGCCGGATCCGCAGCCGGAGAAGGGCGGGTTCTACCGTTCGGACCACTTCCCGTTCGCGCAGCAGGGCGTGCCTTCCCTGGCCAGCGGCGGCGGGATCGACTACGTCGGCCGGCCGGCCGGCTGGGGCAAGGAACGCTCGGATGCCTACACCGCGAACGACTACCACAAGCCGTCGGACAAGGTGAAGCCCGACTGGGACATGAGCGGCACCGTGCAGGATCTGCAGTACTTCTGGATGGTCGGCTACCGCCTGGCGCAGGCTGAGAAATTCCCCCAGTGGAAGCCGGGGACCGAGTTCCATCGGTAGGACGCGTGCCTCGCTATCGCCCGGAGATTCTCGCCGAACTGCTGCGGCACGGGGTGCGGCCCACGGCCGACACCCCGCCGCAACTCGTCAAATCGTTCCTCGACGACCTCTACCGATTCGAACTGCGCCGGCTTCGCGCCGCGCTGCTCCGGGCCGACATCCCGAGGCCCGACTACGCCGGCCACGTCGTCGCCCTGAGGACCCGCTACCCGCTGCTGTCGCTGCCGGTGCGGTTCTGGACGGAGTAGAAACTACTTCTCAAACCGCCAGTTCTTCTCCTTCAGCATCTTCAGCGCCTCGTCCACGGCGGCCTTCAATTCCCGGTCGAACCCCTTCAGTTCGTCCTCCGGGGTGTTCTTCACGAACACGTCGGGCGCCACGCCGTAGTTCTCGAGGTTCGTACCGTAGTTGTTCGGCTTGGTCGGGTCCCACGTGACCACGAGGGAGCCCGGCGTCCGGATGCTGCCGCCGTTGATGAGGCCGTAAGAGCCGGTGGCGATGACCGAGGCGTTGGTCGGGTTGCCGACGATGCGCCCGAGGCCGAGGTCGCGGAAGCCCATCGGGGTGACCTCGCTGTCGGAAGCGGAGCGCCAGTTGATGAGCATGACCTTGGGTCCCACGACCATCTGCCGCGGCCGCCGGCCCCACGTGCGCGCCCCCCACCGGTTGTTCCAGAACTCGTAGGGACGGCGCTCCAGGATGTCGAGCAGCTCCTGATCGATATTGCCGCCGCCGTTGTAGCGGATGTCGACGATCAACCCCTTCTTGTTCCAGAACTGATCGATTTCGTTCTGGAACGTCTTCAGGGACGGCTGGTTCATCGCCTGGATGTGCACGTAGGCGATCTGGCCGTTCGACTCCTTGTCCACGAATTCGCGGTTCCGCTCGACCCACTCCTGGTATTTCACGTCGGACAGCGACGCGGCCGTCTTGATTCGCACATCGCGCGCGTCGGCGCCGGCCGGGGTCGCGGCGACCTTGAACGTCACGTACTCGTTCAGCGGGTCGTTCAGCAACGCCCAGTAGTTGTCGCCGGCCTTGATGGTCCTGCCGTCGATCGCCAGGACGTAGTCGCCCGTCTTCAGGCCGAGCCACTCCTTGTCGGCCGGGCCCTTCCTGTAGATATGGCTGATGCGGTAGGCGCCGGCGTCGGCTTCGAGGTCGAACCCCGGCAGGCGCGTCGTATACGAGGCCGGGATCTCCCGGCTCGGGGGCCCGCTGACGCCGGTGTGCGACGCATTCAGCTCGCCGATCATCTCGTTCGCGATGTCGTACACATCGTCGTTCTCGCCGACGTACTTCAGCAACGGCTCGTACGTCGCCTTCACCGCGTCCCAGTCGCGGCCGTGCATCTTCTCGTCGTAGAACTGGTACTTCATGACGCGCCAGCACTCGTCGAAGATCTGCTGCCACTCGACGCGGTTGTCCACCTTTACCGTGACGGCGGTGTTGATCTTCGTCTTCTTCTTCTCGCCGGACAGCTCCATCTGGTAGAGCTCGCCGTCCTGCAGATAGAAGGCCTTCTTCGTGTCGGCGGTGGACGCGAGCCCGGCAAACGCGCCGTCCGCCACGCGCTTGCGGTCCTTTCCGTCGATGCCGACGGAGAAGAGTCCGCGGCCCTTTTCGTCGCCGCCGACGAAGTAGACACTGCGTCCGTCCGACGAGAGGAAGTAGGGGCCGTCGGCCTCGGCGCCGCGGGTGAGTTGAATGGCGCGGCGATCGATCCCGGCCGTCTCCACCTTGATGAGCGCGGCCGCCGGGTCCTCCTTGTCCTTCCGGTCGGCGCGCGCCTTCTTCAGGCGCTCCTTCACCAGCGGATCGTCGGGATCTTCACGAAGGCGGTCGAGCGCGACGACGAACAGGTGCACGACTCCACCGTCGCGATCGGACAGGAACACGAGCCTCTTGCCGTCCGGCGTGAACGCGGCTCGCGAATCGGTGAACGGGTTCGGCGTGACGTCGTACTCCTTCTTGGCCGCCAGGTCGAACAGGTAGACATCCGAGTTCTGGTCCTCGTCCCGGCGCGTGTAGGTGAGCCATTTGCCGTCGGGCGAGAACGACAGCGCCTGGAAGCCGCCCGCCTGGTTGTAGGCCACCTCGAGCGGCTTGCCCGCTTCGATGTCGGCGACGTAAAGGCGATTGGCGGCAACGTATGCGACCTGTTTCGAATCGGGCGACCACGTGGCGCTGCTCTTGAACGACGGGTGAGTCGTCAGCTTCTTTCGGCTGGCCGTCTGGCGGTCGAACACCCACACCTCCTCTTCCCTCGACTCGTCCGACGTGTAGGCGATATAGCGGCCGTTGGGCGAGAACGTCTCGCGCCGATCGCGCCACGACGACGACGTGACCTGGCGGCGCTCGCCGGCTTCGGGATCCGTCGGGACGATGAAGATCTCGCCGTGGAAGTCGATGGCGGCGTAGTCGCCGTCGGGCGATGGCGAGAAGCCGTCGATGCGTCCCTTGGACTGGACGAACTGGACGAGGTTCTCCTTCGGATCGTACGAGAGATCGATCGCGACCTTCTTCGGAGAGCCGCCGGGCACCGCGAGGGTCCAGAGTTCGAACTCGTTTTCGTAGGCGATGGTCTTGCCGTCCGGGCTCATCGACGGGAACTGCACGCCGTCCTGCTTGTGGAAGGTGACCTGGACAGGCTCGCCGCCGGTCGCCGGCATCTTCCAGAGGTTGAAGACGCCGTCGCGCTCCGACGAGAAGTAGATCATCCCATCCGCGCCCCACATCGGGTTGAGGCTCTGTCGCTTGGTGCGGAACGCCTGGAGGTCGTTGCCGGTCAACTGCGTGATCTTCCTCGTCTTCAGGTCCTGGACGAAGATGTCGTCGGCCGCGTTGCCCTTGTAGCCTTTGCGCCAGTAGCGGACGGCGATCCGGTTGAACGCCAGCATCGAGCCGTCCTGCCTGATCATCCCGTTGCTGCCGGTGTCGATCGGCAGCGGCTCGGGCAGACCGCCTTCGAGCGCGACGGTGTAGAGCGGGCTTCCGAACGGGCGGCTGCTCCGGTTGCTGGCGAAGATGATCCGGCGGCCGTCCGGCGTCCAGTAGAGGACCGTGTCGGCAGTGGTGAGAAACGTCAGCTGGCGTGCCTCTCCTCCGGACGCGGGGATCACCCAGACGTCGTCGTTGCCCATGCGATTGCTCGTGAACGCGACCCACTTGCCATCGGGTGAGAACCGGGGGAACGTGTTGCGCGAGACGTGCGCGGTCAGGCGCACCGGGCCGGAGCCGTCCGCGTTAGCCACCCAGAGGTCGCCGTGGTAGGCGAAGGCGAGCTTCCCGTTCGCGACGTGCGGGTAGCGCGCGAACTTGATCGGCGCAGCGACGGCGGCCGCGGCGATGGCGACCAGGAACACGGTCGAGACGAGCGTGATCCGGAGTGTCTTTCGCATGGCTCGCTCCAGGCTGTGACGTGGAATCCGGCGGGCAGGAGAGCAGGTCCGAAGCCCCGCTCCGACCGGCGGATCTTATCGTCACGGCCTGCAGGGGTCAATCGCAGGTAGAATCTCGGGCACGATGTTCGACGCGCGCTACTTCGCCTTTGCCACGATCTCCGCCGTATTGGTCGTGAGCCCCGGCGCCACGATGGCGGTCGTCATGGAAACCGCTGTCGCCGAGGGCCGTGCGGCGGCGCTGTACACGGCGCTCGGGGTGAACATCGGCAACGCCACGCTCGCGATCGCGTCGGCGCTCGGCATGTCGTTCGTCTTCACGCACTGGCCCTGGACGATGCAGTCGGTCAAGGCGGCCGGCGCCGCCTACCTGGCATACCTGGGCCTTCGCGGCCTCTGGTTCGCGTTTCGGCCCAGGGGCGTCATGCCGGCGACGGCCAGGGAGGCCACTGCATGCGAGGGCGCTCCGCGGCGTGGAGCAATCGCCCGCGGCATCATGACGAACCTGTTGAACCCGCCGGTCATCCTGTTCTACATGACGGTCCTCCCGCATTTCATCGGTCCGGAGGACCCGTTCTTCGGGCGGTTCGTCGTGCTCGCCGCGACCCACGTGTCGATGAGCCTGCTCTGGCTCTCGCTGTATGCCTCGGCGCTCGGCGTGCTGGCCGAACGGATGGCCCGGCCCCTCGTGCGCCGCACGCTCGAGGGCGCGACGGGGGTCCTGCTCGTGGGCTTCAGTGTTCGCCTCCTGCTCAGATAGGGCCTAAGACATGTCATTCACCGGTCGCGTCATGGTTGGCCTCGCGGCGGGCCTTTCGGTGGGAATCGGGGTGTCGGCGGCGGGTCCGGGGCTTCTGCAGAAGGTGCCCGTGGTCATCGAGCCGCTCGGGCTGCTGTTCGTCAACGCGATCCGCATGACGGTGATCCCGCTGATCGCGTCCGGTCTGATCGTCGGCGTCGCCTCGATGCGCGACGCGACAGCGGTGGGCCGGCTCGGAGCCCGTTCGCTCGGCGTGTTCGTGGTCTTCATCGCGGCCGCCACCCTCTTCGGCGCGGCGTGCGCGTATCCACTGCTCGGACGGCTGACCATCGATCCGGCGGTGGCCCAGGGCTTGCGGGCAGGGGCCGCGAGCGTCGGGAAGACGGCTGCCGAGTCGGCGCAGCACCTGCCGAGCTGGTCGCAGTGGATCGTGGACCTGGTTCCCGCGAATGTGTTCAAGGCGGCCGTTGACGGGTCAATCCTGCCGCTGGTCGTCTTCTCGCTCGCTTTCGGACTTGCGCTCACATCGGTCGACCCCGGGCGCCGCCGGGTCGTCGTCGGGTTCTTCCACGGGGTGTCCGACGCGATGCTGGCGCTCGTGGGTTGGGTGCTGAGGATGACGCCGATCGGGGTCTTCGCGCTCGCGGTGCCCCTCGGCGCGCGCATGGGGCTGGCGGCTGCCGGTGCGCTTGCCTACTACATCGTGCTCCTGTCGCTGGTGAGCGGCGGCTTCATCCTGATTGTGCTGTATCCGGCGGCCATCGTGTTCGGCGGGGTGTCGGTCCGGCAGATGGCGCGGGCGGCGGGACCGGCGCAGGCGGTGGCATTCTCGTCGCGGTCTTCGCTGGCCGCGCTCCCCGCGACGGTCGAGGGCGTTCGGTCCGGTCTCGGGTGGCCGGACGAGATGGTTGCATTCTTCGTACCCCTGGCCGCCTCGGTGTTTCGCGTCGGCGGGGCGATCGCGCAGGTCGTGGCGGTGCTGTTCGTGGCCCGCCTCTACGGCGTGCCCCTCGGCCCGGCCCAACTGGCAACGGTCGTCGTCACCGTCGTCGTCACCTCGTTTACGATCCCCGGGATTCCGGCCGGAGCGATCATCACGATGGCTCCGGTTCTGGCGTCGGCAGGCGTTCCGGTGGAGGGCATCGGCGTGTTGATGGGCGTCGACACGATTCCCGACATGTTCCGAACGCTGGCGAACGTGACCGGGTGGTTCGCAGCGGGGAGCGTGGTCGTTGGGAAGAATCCAGAATTCAGAATTCAGAATCCAGAAGATAGAAGATAGAAGACAGAATGCAGAAGCCAGAAGCCGCAAGCCGGAAGCCGCAAGCCGGAAGCCGCAAGCCGCAAGCCGGAAGATAGAAGACCATGAGCGGACCGGCATTGATCTCGCGGGCGGGGGCGTGGCCTGGGCGCACGGCCCTGGTGGAGCCTGGCGCCGCAGCCACCTACGGGCGGATGCTCGAGGCATCGGCGCTGGCGGCATCGGCCCTCCTCGAGGGCCGTCAGGACCTGGCCGAGGCGCGGGTCGCGTTCCTGCTGCCTCCGGGCATCCGCCACGTCGAGACCCAGTGGGCGATCTGGCGCGCCGGCGGCATCGCCGTGCCGCTGTCGGCGGCTCAAGCGCCGGCCGAGTGGGACTACATCATTGCCGACACGGCCGCCGCGATCGTGGTCGCGGATGATGCGACGGGGGCGCTGAGGTCGATCGCGGCCAGTCGCGGTACGCGGTTTCTCGAGGCCCGTTTGCCGGCCGAGCCGCGTGGCGATCTCGCGCGTCTGCCGGACGTCTCCAGCGGCCGCCGCGCGATGATTCTCTACACCAGCGGCACCACCAGCCGGCCGAAAGGTGTCGTCACCACCCACCGGAACCTCGAGGCGCAGATCGCTGCGCTCGCCGATGCGTGGGGATGGACGGCCAACGACCGAATTCTGAACGTCCTCCCGCTGAACCACGTACACGGCATCGTCAATGTCGTGGGTTGCGCGATGTGGTCGGGGGCCGCGTGCGAGTTTCTCGTGCCGTTCGACGCGGACGCCGTGTGGAATCGCATGGCATCGGGCGGATTGACGCTGTTGATGGGCGTGCCGACGATTTACGCCAGGCTGATGGCAGCCTGGGACAGGGCGGCGCCGGACGCGCGGGCGAGATGGTCGGACGGCGCACGCCGACTCCGCCTCACCGTGTCGGGATCGGCGGCGCTTCCCGTCGCGTTGCTGGAGCGCTGGAAAGCGGCCACCGGGCAAACGCTGCTCGAACGTTACGGCATGACGGAGATCGGGATGGCCCTGTCGAACCCGCTCGCGGGCGAACGCCGGCCCGGCTGCGTGGGCCAGCCGCTGCCGGGCGTCGAAGTTCGACTCGTGGACGAGGGCGGGACCGAGGTGCACAGCGGTACCCCCGGGGAAATCGAGGTCAGGGGCGACGCGGTCTTCCGCGAGTACTGGGGGCGTCCGGACGCGACGCGCCAGGCGTTCCGCGACGGGTGGTTCCGGACCGGCGACGTGGCTGTGCTCGACGGTGGCGCCTACAGGATTCTCGGGCGTCAGTCCGTGGACATCATCAAGACGGGCGGCCACAAGGTATCCGCGCTCGAGGTCGAAGACGCGTTGCGCCAGCACCCGGACATCCTCGACTGCGCGGTCGTCGGCGTGGCCGATGACGAGTGGGGCGAGCGCGTCGCGGCGGCGATCGTGTCGAGGTCCGAAGCCGGGCCGACCGTCGAGGCCGTCCGCGAGTGGACCGCCGCGCGCCTGGCGAGACACGCGCTGCCGACGCGGTTGCGCCGCGTCGACGACCTCCCGCGCAACGCCATGGGCAAGGTCGTGAAAGCGCGCGTAAAGGAGTTGTTCTAGCGGAAACGCCGTTGGCTGGCCCCGCGAATCGCGGGGCGGCTGGACGTCTTTGACGGCGGACGTGGCGTTCGACAGAACTTGACCCATTCGGATCGACTTTGGCCGTTCAAGACGTCTAGAATCGATCGCTCGGGAGGGAACCCAGGTTGTCCGCAGACAAGGACGAGAAACCGCCGCGCTCGCTGTTCGACCTCGAGGAGTACGTGAAGTCACCGGCCGGCCAGGCCCCGACGTGGCCGCCGCTCGCGGCGCGCGCGGCCGGCGCCGGCGACGGGGACGTCGTCGCCCTCCACGAAGCCGCGCAGTCGCGCTACCTCAACTACGCGCTCTCGGTCATCACGTCTCGCGCCCTGCCCGACGTCCGCGACGGCCTCAAGCCGGTGCAGCGCCGCATCCTGTTCACGATGTGGCAGCAGAACCTCACGGCGTCGGCGAAGCACCGCAAGTGCGCGAAGGTCGTGGGCGATGTGATGGGCAGCTATCACCCGCACGGCGACGCCGCCCTCTACGAGACCCTGGTGCGGATGGCGCAGCCGTTCTCGCTGCGCTACCCGCTCGTGGACGGCTCCGGGAACTTCGGCTCCCTCGACGGCGACAGTGCGGCGGCGATGCGCTATACCGAATGCCGCCTGGCGCGAATCAGCGACGAGATGCTGGTCGAGATCGACCGGGACACGGTCGCCTTCCGTCCAAACTATGACGGGACCAAGACCGAGCCCGTGGTCCTGCCGGCGCGCCTGCCGAACCTCCTGGTGAACGGCGCCACCGGCATCGCGGTGGGAATGGCGACGAGCATCCCGCCGCACAACCTCCACGAAGTCTGCACCGCGCTCGTCAAGCTGCTGGACAACCCCGACCTGAGCAGCGTCCAGCTGTGCCGCTACGTGAAAGGGCCGGACTTCCCGACCGGCGGGCAGGTGCTCAACTCGCCCGACGAGCTGAAGGAGATCTACAGGACCGGCACCGGGTCGGTCCGGCTCCGCGCGACGTGGACGGACGGGCCGACGACCCGCTCGACGAAGACGATCTTCATCACCAGCGTTCCGTACACGGTGAACAAGGCCCAGCTGGTCGAACGGATCGCCGAGGTCGTTGTCAGCCGGAAGCTGACCGCCCTCGTGGACGTCAAGGACCTGTCGGCCGACGACGTCCGGATCGCGCTCGAGATCAAGCGCGACGCCGACGAGAAGATGGTCCTGGCGTACCTGTTCAAGCACACGCCGCTGCAGACCAACTTCATGGTCAACCTCACGTGCCTGATCCCGACCGAGAACGCCGAGCTGTGCCGTCCCGAGCGCCTCGACTTGAAGTCGATGCTCTGGCACTTCCTTCACTTCCGGCTCGACGTCGTCACCCGGCGCCTCGAGCACGAGCTCGCCGCGCTGCGCCGGCGGATCCACGTGCTCGAGGGGTTCGACAAGGTCTTCGACGCGCTCGACGAGATCATCCGGATCATCCGGAAGTCGGAGGGGAAGCAGGACGCGGCGCGGCAGATCATCAAGCGCTTCGGCCTGGACGAGGAGCAGACCGACGCGATCCTCGAGCTCAAGCTGTATCGGCTGGCGCGGCTCGAGATCCTCGTCATCCGCAAGGAACTGGACGAGAAGCAGAAGCGCGTCCGGCAGATTGGCGCGCTACTGCGCGACGAGCCGGCCCGGTGGACGCTCGTGCGCAACGAGATCGCCGAACTGCAGCAGAAGTACGGCAACCCGAAGAGCGACCCCCGGCGGACGCTGCTCGAGCCCGCCGGCGAGGAGGTCGAGTACACGGCTGACGACTTCATTGTCGAAGAGGACAACGTCGTCATCGTCTCGCGGGACGGCTGGGTGAAGCGCCAGAAGGAAGTCCGCGACCTGGCGACGACGCGCCTGCGGGAAGGCGACGCGGTGCTGGCGGTGCTGCCCGGGAGCACGAGGGCCACCGTCGCGTTCTTCACGAACTTCGGCGTCGCCTACACCGCGCGCGTCGTTGACGTGCCCGCGTCCACCGGTTACGGGGAACCGATCCAGCGGCTGTTCAAGTTCCGCGACGGCGAGAAGGTCGTCAACGCGGTCAGCCTCGATCCGCGTGTCACGTCCGGGATCGCGGCGCCCACGGAAGGCGACGTGCCGCCCACGCACGCGCTCGCGGTGACGAGCGACGGGTTCAGCCTCCGGTTCGGCCTCGAAGGGTTCGTCGAGGCTAGCACGCGTGCGGGAAGGCGCTACGCGAGACCTGCGGGAGGCGCCGAGGTCGTCGGGGTCTCAGTTGTCCACGGCGACGAGACCGTCATCGCGGTCACCGGGCAGGCGCGCGCCATGCTGTGCCGGGTCGCCGAGGTCAACTACCTTTCGGGGCCCGGCAAGGGTGTCATGCTCATCAAGTTGAAGCCGAGCGAGGACCGGGTAATCGGGTTCATCGCCTCCAAGGGCGACCGGGATCTGCTGACGGTCGAGACCAGCCGTGGCGCGGAGCAGACGGTGAGCACCACCAAGTACGAGGTGACGGGTCGCGGCGGGCGAGGGCGCGAACTCCTCCAGCGCGGCCAGTTCATCCGCGTCATCGTTCCCACGCCGGACATCCCGCCTCCCCTGCAGTAGCGGCCCATGCGCCGTTCGGGCCGGGGAGGCGGTCGGCGCGGTGCTGCTATACTCGCCGCGTGCAGACCTCCACCCGTTGGGACGTCACCGGCATCGGCGCAAACTCCATCGACTTCGTCTACGTGGTTCCGGCGTTTCCGAGACCGGAAGGCTGGCACTCCAAGATGCAGATCCGCCGGCACGTCGTGTCGTGCGGCGGCCAGACGGCCACGACGGTGGCGACCTGCGCGCATTTCGGCCTCCGCGCGAAGTACATCGGCGCGGTCGGCACCGACGAGCACGGCCAGCGCGTGCGGGAGGAGCTGGGCCGTCACCTTCTCGACGTGTCGGGCTTGGTCCTCCGCGATGGACGGAATCAACACGCCGTCATCGTGATCGACGAGCGGACGGGCGAGCGGGCCGTTCTCTGGGACCGCGACGAGGCACTGAGGCTGTGCGAGGCGGACGTGCCGCTCGACGTCATCGGTGCGTCGCGCCTCCTGCACGTGGACGACGTGGACCAGGAGGCGGCGATTCGCGCGGCGCGGCATGCCCGCAGCGTCGGCGTTCCGGTGACCAGCGATCTCGACCGGATGACGGACCGGACGGAGGAACTCGTGATGGCGGTGTCGTGCCCGATCTTCGCCGACGGCCTGCCGGAGCAGCTCACCGGCGAACGCGATCACGAGCGGGCGTTGCGGCGCCTGAGGAAACAGCACGACGGGCTGTTGGTCGTGACCGTCGGCAACCGGGGCGCCGTTGCCCTCGACGGAGATCGGTTCGTCCTGTCGCCGGGCTTCACCGTCGAGGCCGTGGACACCACCGGGTCCGGTGACGTGTTCCGCGCCGGTTTCATATTCGGGTGGCTGCGCGGGCTGCCGACGGACGCCACGCTGCGCCTGGCGAATGCCGCCGCCGCCCTGGCCTGCACTCGCCTGGGTGCCATGTCGGGCATCCCGTCGCTCGACGAAGTGCTGGCCCTCGCCGCGATTTCCTCATCCTGACCCGTGCCCGCCTTCGCGCCTGGCGCTACGGTGTGGCCACGCTCCCCGGGGAACCGTTGGATCGCCGCGCTCGTCTACAAGTCGGTGAAGCGTCAAACGCTACTCGCCTGCCTTTGTCTGGCCTGTCACCTCGGGTTGCCTGATTCGTCGACCGCCGGCCCCCCGGCCTCCGCTTCGTCAGGCACCGTCCCCATCGTGCTCCTGCGGCGCAGCGCCAGGAAGCCGCCCGACGGCAGCAGCGCGGACGTGCTCGTTGCCGCGAACCTCGCCACCGACGAGATCGCGCGCCGGGCGTCGGCGCTCTTGTCGGAGCCCGCGAGCTACGGTCAGCTGGTTCTTCGCCTCGACCGGTATGCGCGGACCTACCTCCTGCGCGACCCGGCGACGACGGCCGCGCGGCGCGCGACCCTCGCTCAGCCCGCGTTCCTGTTCCTGTCCGATCGCCAGGGCGGGTACCCGGCCGACACGTTCTGGCTCGAACAGCCGGATGGGACATTGAAGGAAATGCGGGACGTGACATTCGTCGATACGGTGGTCGACGCCCACGACCTGGTCCCCGGAACGATCGACGGCGTCACGGCAATCTACGCGCACGAACTCGGACACCTGGTCATGGCGGCGCTTGCTGGACCGATGCCTCGCCGAGCTGCGAGCGGCGTCCACTTCATCACCATCCGCACGGACGCGTGGTATGCCTTCACCGAGGGGTGGGGCGAACATTTTCAGCCGATGAGCCTTGACCTGGTTCACGACGCCGCGTTGCAAGCGGCCCGTGCGCGGCCCGCGACGGACGTCGAGCAGTACTGGTACGGCCGATTTGCTCACGAGGAGGCGGACGGCTGCATCATCTGCCCGGCCAATCTCCGGTTTCTCCGGTGGCACGGGCCCGGCGAGCAGCGGCTGCGAGATGCACCGTTGCGGGCGAACGACTTCATCCACCGTGTCCCCCTGCCGCTCCAATTGCTGACCGATCGCCGGCCGCCCTTCGATGTCCGCATGTACCGGGACATCGTTCCTCCGGCCCCGGCCGGTGCCCTCAAGAACGGGCCGGAGATGATGGAAACCGAGGGCGTCATCGCCACGCTGTTCTACAGGCTGGCCAGTGACGAGCGGCTGAAGACGACCTACCGCGAGGCGGCGTTCTACGAGCCGTTCGTTCAGCCGGGTCAGGCGGACGACCTTCGACGGGTCGGTCCACAAGGCGTGATTCTCCCGGCCGAGAACATCTACCTGAAGATGTTCGACGTGATGCACCGATCGTTCAAGTGGGGAGACTGGCCGGCCATCGAGTTCGTGAAGGCCTACGCGGCGCAGTTCCCGGACGAGGCGGCGGCCGTGTACGACGCGTTCCTGGATGTGACGCGTGGAGTGACTGTAGAGCGGGCGGCCCTCACGCGGCAATCCGAGCCCGGGTATCTGGCCGCACTTCGCGACCGACTGCTGTCGGGCGAGGTCGCGATCGATGCCAACCAGGGGCGGCCGATATGGATGGTCTCCCCGTCGATGACGTTCGGGATGGGAGTGTTTCGGTACTTCCTGGCGCCGGGGTCCATCACGTTCGACCTCAACTCGGCTGACGTCGGCGACCTCCGCGACGTTCCGGGGATATCCGCATCGCTGGCGGCAGCGATCGTCGAATCGCGCGAATCGAGGGGGGCCTTCGCCAGCGTCGACGACCTTGCCGGCATCCCGGGAATCACCCCCGAGCTGTTGTCCCGGTTTAAGGCGATGGCGACACGAATGACGGAGCAGATGGCGCGGCCGCGTACCGGAGGTGGCGACCCCGGATGGCTCAAGGACCTCCTGGTTCCGCTCCTGCGCGGCTCGTACTACGCGGCCGGCGCCTGGCAGTTCGGCGTGGCACTCGTGCTCGCGGGCGCGGCGTTCGGCCTGACATCATGGCTCATCGGCGCGCTGGTCCCGGGCGCCCTCTTCGGAACGACCGTTCCTGTCCGGCGCTGGTGGCGGCGCTCCGCCAGGGGACTCGCGCGTGGGATGCTGGCTGTTTCGATTCCGTGCCTGGCCAGCGTCGGGCTTTACGCCCGTGACATCCTGCCGTCACCCGCAATCATGGGCGCCCTGGGCCTGTTGTTCGGCGTTCTCGTTGTTCTCGCGCCCGGCGCCGCCCGGCGCCTGAGCCTGAACAGCCGGCTGGCGATGGCGCGGGTCGTCATCGCGACCACCGCGGCGTCGGCGGTGATGGGGCTCATGTATTGACGAAGTCGGGACTGGCGATTGTCAGTCGGCTCTGACGGTTGTCAGTCGGCTCTGACGGTTGTCAGTCGGCTCTGACGGTTGTCAGTCGGCTCTGACGATCGTCAGTCGGAACTGACGCGCGCAAGCGCCGACTGACGAGGATCGCCGACTGACAAGGATCGCCGACTGACAAGGTATGATCCGAGCCACCCGTGTTTCGACCTCCCCGGTTCCTGTCCTCCGTCCTCGCGTTTCTGGCCCGCCACGAACGCCTGCTGTGGGGCGTGCACAGCTCGTGGGCGCTCGCACTGGGCGTCGTCGTCATGTGGGCGGGCGCGCGAAACTACGCGTGGTTGCGGGTCACCTTCTTCCACATCGCGTTTCTCTGGCTCGCCAGCCTGTTCGTGCCGGCGCTGGTGGATCGGCCGGGCACCGCGGCGAAGTGGCGCGGGCGCCTGCGGCTCGTGATCAACTACTTCACGAAGAACTTCTACCAGCAGCTGCTGTTCTTCCTGTTGCCGATCTACTACGCCAGCGCGTCGGCCTGGTCGGCGAACCTGATGTTCGTGGGCTTCCTGGCGATCTCGGCGCTCATCTCGACGCTGGATGTCTTCTACGACCGGCACCTGTCGGTCCGTCGGGGGCTGACGGCGGTCTTCTTCGCGTTCAATCTGTTCGCCTGCATCAATGTGATGCTGCCGGTCCTGTGGAGCATCAGCAACCGGACCGCGCTCCCGGTGAGCGCGTTCCTCGCCGTCCTGGCGTTTGCCACGATCCGTTATCGCCTGGGCGAACTGGCTCGGTTCCATACCCGGCTCTATGTCGGCGCGGCGGGGATGGCTCTCGTCCTCCTTGTCGCCCTCGGGCGGCCGCTCATCCCGCCCGCGCCGCTGCGGGTGCTGACGACCGAGTTCGGCAACGGGATCGACCGGACCACGTTCCAGGTGACCAGCCCGATCGAAGAGTTGCCGGTAAGGTGGGCGGGCCGCGTCTACGCCGTCACGGCCATCTACGCCCCGCTCGGTCTGCGGGACCGCATCGGCCACCGCTGGTATCAGGACGGCCAGCTCGTCTACGCCTCGCCCTTCTACCGACTCGAGGGAGGGCGGCCGGGAGGATTCCGGCTGTGGACGAGCGCGCCGGCGAAGGATGTGCGGCCGGGCACCCGGCTGCGCGTGGATGTCCGAACCGAGGCGGGGCAGCTGGTGGGGAGGGCGGAGATCCGAGGGAATGAGCAGGACTGAAGTCCTGCTGCGACCGAAGCCGTCGGCAGGCAGCACGGAGGCGTGCTGCGACCGAAGCCGCCGGCAGGCAGCACGGAGGCGTGCTGCGACGGAAGCCGCCGGCAGGCAGCACGGAGGCGTGCTGCGACCGAAGCCGCCGGCAGGCAGCACGGAGGCGTGCTGCGACCGAAGAGGTCGGCAGGCAGCACGGAAGCATGCTGCGATTGAAGAAGTCGGCAGGCAGCACGGAGGCGTGCTGCGAGCGACGAGGCCGGCAGGCTGTCGGTGGCCCGCTGGTGATACCATTCTGTGGGTTCGCCGCCCGAGCTGGCCCCATTCCGATCGACTCCGTGCCGGCGCGTCGACCCGGTGACCGTTCACGATGACCACTTCCTACACCGCCAAAGACATCACCGTTCTCGAAGGGCTGGAACCGGTCCGCAAGCGGCCGGGCATGTACATCGGGGGCGTCGGTTCGGCCGGCCTCCACCATCTGGCCTGGGAGATTCTCGACAACGCAATCGACGAGGCGATGAACGGGAACGCCTCGTCCATCTCCGTGATCCTGCACGCGGACGGGTCGTCGATTTCGGTGACGGACGACGGCCGCGGCATTCCCGTGGACAAGCACACGCAGACGAAGAAGAGCGCCCTCGAGGTGATCTTCACGATGCTCCACGCGGGCGGCAAGTTCGGCCAGGGCAACTACAAGACCGCGGGCGGTCTCCACGGGGTCGGCGCCAGCGTCGTCAACGCGCTGTCGAAGGAGCTTGTCGCCACCGTCAAGCGCGACGGGGCGCTGTGGGAGCAGCGGTTCAAGCAGGGCAAGCCGGTCGGGCCGCTCAAGAAGCTCGGCGCGGCACGCGGCACGGGCACGACGGTCTACTTCCACCCGGACCCCACGATCTTTCCCAAGATCGAGTTCGAGCCATCGGTGATCCGCGAGCGCCTCGAGATCGCCAGCTACCTGCACAAGGGGCTGAAGGTGCTGTTCGACGACCAGTCGAACGGGAAGAAGGAGAGTTTCGAGCATCCGGAGGGGCTCGTCGACTTCCTCGGAAAGATCCTCACCGACCGGAGCCTGAAGGCGGTTCATGACGCGCCCTTCACCCTGTTCAAGGAAAACGGCCTGCGCGCCGAGCTGGTTCTTCAGTGGACGGAGGCGACCGACGAGCTGGTGAAGAGCTACGTGAACGGGATTCCGACGGGCTCCGGCGGCACGCACGAGAGCGGCTTCCGGGCGGGTCTCGGCAAGGCGGTCCGGAACTACATCGAGACGCACAACCTCTCGCCCAAGGGGGTGACCATCAGCGCGGAAGACATCCGCGAGGGGCTCGTCGGTGTGCTGAGCGTATTCATGGAGGAGCCGCAGTTCCAGGGCCAGACGAAGGACCGGCTGAACAACCCCGAGGTGCTGTCGGCCGTTGACTCCATGGTTCGCCCGGCCCTCGAACTCTGGATGAACGAGAACCGGAGCGTGGCCGAGGCGATCGTGGGCCGGATCATCCTGGCCGCGCGCGCTCGCGAAGCCAGCCGCGCGGCGCAGCAGGAGGTCTCCCGCAAGAGCGCGACATCCAACCGGCTGACGCTCCCGGGCAAGTTGAGCGACTGCACGTCGCCGACGCGGCCCGACAGCGAGATCTTCGTCGTCGAAGGCGATTCGGCCGGCGGTTCGGCCAAGCAGGGGCGCGACCGCACGCGGCAGGCCATCCTCCCGCTGCGCGGGAAGGTCCTGAATACCGAGAGCGCGTCTCTGGCCAAGGTGCTCGAGAACAAGGAGCTTTCCGACCTGGTGACGGCCATCGGCTGCGGGCTGGGCAAGAACTTCGACATCTCCCGGCTTCGCTACGGCAAGGTCATCATCCTGGCCGACGCGGACTCCGACGGGAACCACATCGCGACCCTGCTGCTCACGTTCATCTACCGCCACATGCCGCAGCTCATCGCACGCGGCCACATCTTCCTCGCGCAGCCGCCGCTGTTCCGCATCGACATCGGCAAGGAGACGCACTGGGCGCTCGACGAGGCCCAGAGGGACCGGATCCTGGCGCAGCACGGGGCGCCGGGCCCCGGCCGGGCCACGCCCGAGATCACGCGATTCAAGGGGCTGGGCGAGATGATGCCCAAGGTGCTGTGGGAGACGACCATGAACCCGAAGACGCGTCGGCTGCTGCGCGTCGAGATCGCGGATCAGATCATGACCGACCGGGTGATCAACGAGCTGATGGGACGCGACGCTTCGGCCCGGTTCCGGTTCATCATGGATCGGGCCGAGGAGGCGGAGGAACTGGACGTCTAGGTCGCCTACTCGGTAATGTCCCTGGACGCGCAGTACGCCGCGGCGCCCGCCACGCAAATCACCGACATCGCCACGCTCGTTGCGGCGAACCGCCAGATCGAAGCGGACGCCGCCAAGGCGAGCGCCCGGCTGTAGCTGTGGGGACCGCCTGGCAGAAGCTCGACCAGGCTGCGGCACGGCAGGAAGTAATAGCGCAAAGGCACGTAATCCTGCAGGATCGTTCCGGACGCCGAGTAGCTCATCACCCCAAGCAGAACGAACGCCACCAGCATGCCGACGAGGCCGGAGCCGATGGTCCTTCGCATCAGTGCGACAGCGACCGCCAGGATCGAGAACCCGAGTGCGACAGCGGCCGCGTAGAGCGTGGACGTGGCCACTGCGACGACAGCTGCCGCCGTAACCTGCCGGACGCCCCCTAGCAAAACGCACACCACGAGTTCGCTCGCAGCGACGGACAGGATCAGCACCACCGCGTGTGCGCCGATGGCGGCGTGCTTGCCGACGACGTACTCGCCGCGCGTCAGCGGTTGTGCCGCTACGACTCTGATCATCCCGTGCTGGCTGTCTGCCGCCGCCCAGAACACCGATGTGCAGATGACCAGGCCGAGCGGGAGCAATCGCTCCCAAATCGCATAGAACAAGAACGGGTAGCCCGCGATGCCGGCTCCTGGTTGGATCGTCGTCGGCCTGGCAACAAAGAACAGGTCGACGCCAAACAAGAGGACGATGAACAACACGCCGGCGTGGTACAGCCAGTACGACTGCGAGCCGAGGATACGAAGGAACTCGGCCCTGGTGTAGTTGGCAAGGCTCTGGGTTTTCGCCCTGACGGACATGCTACCGGGCCTCCAGGCGCCCCGAGTTCTCCCGGACCGTGCTCAAGTACTGGTTCTCCAGTGAAGGCCGGATCTCCCTGAGTTCAGTCAAGCCGACGCCTGCGGCCACGAGGAGCGGCGCGAGGTCGGTGAGGGCTCCCCGCGGAACAAGGCACGAAAGCCCGCCGTCGCGAACCGTGGTGGCGTATCCGGACGCGGACAGCAGACCCAGAGAGACGTCGTTCGCGGTGGTGTTGATGAAGACGTGCGCCGTGTCCGACACGCTCACACGGTCGAGGACCGTATTCGATGCCACCCGCCCGGCGTTCAGGATCACGACCCGCTGGCAGACCAGCTCGATCTCGGAAAGCAGGTGGCTCGAGAGCAGCACGGCCACGCCGTCCCGGCTGGCCAGAGTCACGATCAGCTCTCTCAGGTCCTTCATGCCGCCCGGGTCGAGGCCATTCATCGGCTCGTCGAGGACGAGGAGTCTCGGGGAGTGGACCAGGGCCATGGCGATGCCGAGGCGCTGTCGCATGCCGAGAGAGAAGTGCTTCGCGATCTTCCTGGAGTCCGGCGGCAAGCCTACCGTCACCAGCAGCTCGGCGACTGTGTCCGCCTCATCTGTCCCCCGGATGCGACGCACGAACCTCACGTGCTGGCGGCCTGTCATGTAGGGGTACAACCCTGGCGTGTCGATGAGAGCGCCGAGCCTGGCCTGGTAGTCGGCGGGAGCGCTGTCCAGGCCGAATCCGTCCAAAGCCACCGTCCCGCTCTCCGGGCGCACGAGGCGGCAGACGATCCGCATGAGCGTGGATTTGCCGGCTCCGTTTGGACCAACCAGGCCGACAACCTCGCCGGCGGCAATGTCGAACGAGACGCCATCGAGGGCCCGTTCGCTCCCGAAGCTCTTGGTGACCTCGCGGATTTGGACCATTGGCGGTGACACTGAGATCTCCCTGTGCGGCGACTGTACTATGTATACTAGTACACACATGACTGTCAACTGCGTTGACAGGCGGGCACGGGGGACAGCCATTGGCGACTGACAGTCGTCAGCCCCGACTGACAACCGTCAGCCCCGACTGCCGTGTTACAGTCAAGGCATGTCAGCGGAGAACCCCAAGAAACCCCTGTCCCTCCCGGCCGTGTGGCGCGAGGCGCGGGACCTCGTCTGGGCGCATCGCCGGCGGTTGTCGCTCGGCCTGGCGCTGCTGATCGTCAACCGCCTGTCCGGCCTGGTGCTGCCGGCCACCTCCAAGTACTTGATCGACGACGTGATCGTGCGGCACCGGGACGGGCTGCTGATCTGGCTCGCGGCCGCCGCCGGCGGGGCCACGGTCGTCCAGGCGGCGACGTCGTTCGCCCTGTCGCAGGTGCTCGGCGTCGCGGCACAGCGAGCGATCACCGACATGCGCCGCGACGTCCAGGCGCACGTCATGCGGCTGCCCATCACCTACTTCGATTCCACCAAGTCGGGCGTCCTGATCTCGCGGATCATGACCGACGCGGAGGGGATCCGGAACCTGGTCGGCACCGGCCTGGTGCAGCTGGTCGGCGGCGTCGTCACCGCCGGCATCGCGCTCAGCGTGCTGTTCTACCTCAACTGGCGGCTGACCACCCTCACGCTGGTCGTCCTCCTGACCTTCGGCGCCGGGATGGCGCTGGCGTTCATGCGACTGCGGCCGCTGTTCCGCGAGCGGGGAAAGATCAACGCCGAGGTCACCGGGCGGCTCGGTGAGAGCCTGGGCGGGATCCGCATCGTCAAGTCGTACATCGCCGAGAAGCGGGAGGAGATCGTGTTCACGCATGGCGCGCACCTCCTCCTGCGCAACGTGGCGCGGTCGATCACCGGCGTCTCGGCCATCACCGCGTTCTCGACCGTCATCATCGGCGCCATCGGCGTGATCATGATCGTCGTCGGCGGCCGGGCGATCCTCGCGGGATCGATGACCCTCGGCGATTTCATCATGTACCTGTTGTTCATCGGGCTGGTCGCCGCGCCGCTCGTGCAGATTGCCTCGATCGGCACGCAGGTCAGCGAGGCCTTCGCGGGGCTCGACCGCATCCGGGAAATCAGGTCGATGATGACCGAAGGCCAGGAGGATCAGGCGAAGAGGGGGATCGACGGCGTGCGAGGCGAGGTCCGCTTCGACAAGGTCTGCTTCGAATACACCGCCGGCGTGCCGGTCCTGCGCGACGTCTCGTTCGAATCGCCCGCCGGGTCCACCACGGCGCTGGTCGGCTCGAGCGGTTCCGGGAAGAGCACGCTGATCAGCCTCGTCATGGCGTTCAATCAGCCGAAGTCCGGCGAGGTCTTCGTGGACGGCCTGCCGCTGTCCGGCATCAGGCTGCACGATTTCCGGGCCCACCTGGGCGTGGTCCTCCAGGAGAACTTCCTGTTCGACGGGACGATTGCCGAGAACATCGCGTACGCGCGTCCCGGCGCGACCCGCGAAGAGATCGTGGCCGTCAGCCGGATCGCGCACTGCGAGACGTTCATCCTCGACTTCCCCGACAAGTACGAGACCGTTGTCGGCGAACGGGGCGTCAAGCTGTCCGGCGGGCAGCGTCAGCGCGTGGCCATCGCCCGCGCGATCCTGGCCGATCCTCGCATCCTCATCCTCGACGAGGCGACCTCGAGCCTGGACAGCGAGAGCGAGGCGTTGATCCAGGACGGGCTGCGCTCACTCCGGCACGGCCGCACGACGTTCGTCATCGCGCACCGGCTGTCCACCATCCGGAGCGCGGACCAGATTCTCGTGCTCGAGGGGGGGCAGATCGTCGAACGCGGCACGCACGCGGAACTGCTGGCCGCCAACGGCCGCTACCGGCAACTGCACGACAAGCAGTACCGGCTGGAGCAGGACCGGTTCATCAACCCCGGCGAGGAGTTCGCCTCGGAACCCGCCTGAACAACCTGATATCATTCCTGGTCCGTCTTTTTGGGCCTCTTCCACCTGGAGCGACATGGATACGAAGAAACTCGGGTTCAATACGAAGCTGGTGCACGCTGGCGCGGCGAAGGATGCCTACGGCAGCGCGGTCACTCCCATCTACCAGACATCGACCTTCGCCTTCGACAGCGCGCAGACAGGCGCCGATCGCTTCGCCGGGCGGGCCGAAGGCTTCATTTACACGCGGATCGGCAACCCGACGATCCGCGCACTCGAGAAGAACATCGCGGAACTCGAAAACGGCGCCGACGCCGTGGCGACGGCATCCGGGATGGGTGCGGTGAGCGTGATCTACATGGCGCTGCTGTCCCAGGGGGCGCACCTGGTCAGCACGGGGTCCGTCTACGGTCCTTCGCGCGGCCTGATTGAAAAGCAGTTCAGCCGCTTCGGCGTCCAGTACAGCTACGTGGACACCTCGAACATCGAGAACGTCCGGCGGGCCATCCGGCCGAACACGAAGATGGTCTACCTCGAATCGCCGTCGAACCCGGCGATGCTGGTCACCGACATCCGGGCGGTGTCCGAGATTGCGCACCAGCACGGCGCGCTCGTCGTCGTGGACAACACCTTCGCCAGCCCGCACCTGCAGAAGCCGCTCGATCTCGGCGCGGACATCGTCTTCCACTCGGTGACCAAGTTCATCAACGGCCACGCGGACGTCGTAGGCGGCATCATCGTCGCGAAGGACCCCGGGGTGTGCAAGCAGCTCCGGTCGATGATGGTGGTCCTCGGCGTCAACATGGATCCGCACCAGGCGTTCCTCGTCAGCCGCGGCGTCAAGACGCTGGCGCTGCGCGTGGAGCGGGCGCAGGAGAACGCGCTGAAGATTGCGCGATGGCTGGAAGCGCATCCGAAAGTGGCCTGGGTCCGCTACGTGGGCCTCCCGTCACACCCCCAGCACGACCTGGTGAGGCGTCAGATGACGGGCTTCGGTTCGATGATCAGCTTCGAGTTGAACGGCGGGTACGAGGCGGGGCGTAGCCTGATGGACAACGTGCGCCTGGCTACGTTGGCCGTGTCGCTGGGCGGAGTCGAGTCGCTGATCGAGCACCCGGCCTCGATGACGCACGCCGGCATGTCACAGGCGGATCGGCTCGAGGGCGGCATCACCGACGGCCTCGTCCGCTACTCCGTGGGCATCGAGGACGTGGCAGACCTGATAGCGGACCTCGAGCAGGCGATCGCGAAGGTGTAGATCAGGGTTTTCCGTTCTGCATTCTCCGTTGCCTCCACCTACCGTCCGTCCAGGCGGTACGTCATCCCCGCCCTCAGCACGCTCAGCGTGAGGTCCCGGCCGGTGGCCAGCTGACCGGCCGGCGTCTTGTCGACGGCGGCCTTCCGCCCGTCGATGACCACGACGCTGCTCTTGCCGAGCACTTCGAAGCTCCTGCCCGTGACGAAGATCGCCGTCGTCTCGTCGATGCCGATGCCGACGAGGTCCGGGTGGTCGAGGACCGCGCTGATCAGGCGGTTCATGCGCTGCCGCTTCAGGAAATGCTGATCGACGATCGCCTCCGGGAGGAGGCCGACGCCCGGCTTGGTATCGGTCTTGGCCGCCGTAATGCTCTGCAGGTCAGCCACGTCGCCGGTGATCATCACGCGCGACATCACCGCCGCGCCCGCGCTCGTGCCGCCGACCAGCGCGCCCTGTTCGTACTGCGCGCGGATCGCCTCGGGAATGCCGGTGCCGGCCATGGCCTTCATCAACCTGGTCTGGTCACCGCCGGGAAACCAGATGAACGTCGATTCCCTGACGGTCTTGATCGCCGCGGCGGGATCCGTCAAGTCCACGACCACGGCCTTGCCGAAGCCGGCGTCGGTCCACATCTTGACGGCGTTCGGGCCGGTTTCTGCCAGTTCCGACGCCTGCGGGAATATGGCGACCTGGCCGGTCGCCGCGCGACCTGCTTCGACTGCACGCTTCATGATGTCGTCGGTGGTTCCGTTCCCGCCGATGATCAGCAGGTGGCCCTTGGGCGGGCGCGGTGTCGGCTGCGCGAGCGCAGCCGCGGGCAGAGAGACATAGATGGCGAGCGCGAGAAGAAGCGACGGCGAACGGGACATGACGATGGCTCCTTGCCCTGCCCGACCCGTTTCTTCGGTCGGACAGGGAGACAAAACGGGCGCAGGGATGGTACAACAGATAACGGCAATGATGGCGCTTTCCGATCTCGAATCGCGTCTTCGGCTGGTCCTGGCCGGCCCTCTGCCAGGTCTCGAGGCGCAGCGTCGGATGGCGCCGACTCCTCGGCCCGGGTGGCCGTCCGGGCGATCGGAGGCAGATTCCCGAGCCGCCGCCGGATTGCTGCTGCTGTTTCCCATCGATGGCCGCGTGCACCTGCTGCTGACAGTACGATCGTCACGGCTGCCAAGCCACGCAGGCCAGGTGTCGCTGCCGGGTGGGGCGCTCGAAGCCGGGGAGACGGTCGAACATGCGGCGCTGAGGGAGGCGCACGAGGAAACCGGCGTGCCGCCGGCCAACGTGCGGCTGCTCGGCCGGCTCACGCCGCTCCACATCCCGGTGAGCGGATTCGTACTCCATCCGGTCGTGGGTGTGATGGATGCAAGGCCGGAGTTTCGGCTGGCGGATGCCGAGGTCGATCAGATCCTCGAGCCGCCTCTCGAGGATCTGATCGACCCCGGCTGCGTTCGCCGCCGCCCGCAGCTGAGAGATGGTCTGTTCCGGGACGTCCCCTACTTCGCCTTCGACGGCCTGCAGGTGTGGGGAGCCACCGCAATGGTGCTCGCCGAATTCCTGCAGATTGTGGTCAAGGCAAAAGCCTCGCCCGACGCGTAGCGCGACCCTTCAAGGTTGCCTCGGGATGCCCAGCGCCTTCAGGCGGTCGAGGACATCCTGTCCGTGCGAGGCCGGGCTCACCTGCTTGTCGATGTAGAGGATCTTCCCGTCCTGCCCGATGTAGAACGTCCACCGCGACGCATAGGCCTTGTCGCCGGCGATCACCCCGTAGGCCTTCGCGACGTCCTTGCCCGGGTCGCTCAGGATGGGGTAGTCGAGATCGAGCGATTCTGCGAATTTCTTGTTCGTGTCGGCGGGATCGACGCTGGCGGTGAAGTACGCCACGCCGGTTTTGCGGATTTCGGCGCCGCTCTCACGGAGCGACTTGCATTCAGCCGTTCAGCCGCCGGTGAAGGCCTTCGGAAACCAGGCGAGCACCACGGCCTTCTTGCCTTTGAAGTCCGCCAGGCTGTAGGTCTTGCCGTCGGAACCCGGCAGCGTGAACGCCGGCGCCGGGTCGCCCGGCTTCAGGTCAGCCGCCGGCTGCGCCAGGGCGGCGGCCGCGGCAAGCACGAGTCCTCCGGCCGTGCACAAGGTGATTAAACCGCTCATGCGGAGTCCTCCTCAGGTCGTTCGTATTGTGGGCCTGAAACCCATTCTATACCGGAACGGCTCACCGGGTGGGTCGGGACCGGGTCGGGCCCGGGTTGAATCCGGGTCGAAGGTCATTTTAGGACCGGACTCCCCGCAATGATCTTGGGCTGTCGAGCCGAGAATATGATCTATGGCAGTGTCGGCGGCTGATTCTCTTTCCCATATTCCAGGGTTCCGCGACCGTCTGGGCGACCGGGTCATCGTCCCCCAGGCGTCCGGCGCCCTGCTCGAGCACCTGTATTTCCATGATGCCCTGACGACGGCGCCGTTTTTCGGCCAGGCTCTGAAGGACCGCGTCGCCAGGCTCTCCACGTTCAGCCATTCGTCATACTGCAGGGTCCGTCGCATCCAGCACGTCGCCGACCGTGGCGGCCGTCCCGCCCTGGTCTCGGCACACGTGGGCGGCCGTCGCCTGGCCGAGATCCTCGATTTCGCCGCGCGCGCCGAAATGAAACCCGGCACCGCCGGCGTCCTGGCGGTGACCCGCCTGATGATGGCGGCGGTTTCGCTCCTCCACGATTTTGCCCCGGACGGCTTCCACGGTGCCCTCGGCCCCGATCGCCTGATTCTGCCAGGTGATGGGCGAGTGGTGGTCGCGGAGCATGTCCTCGGAACGGTGGTCGAGCAGGCGGCCGCTGCCTGGGGTGTGACCCGCCTTTGGCGGGAATTCCGACTTGCCGCGCGCCCGGCTCCTGGCTCCGCGCACTACGGCCGTCGCAGCGACGTCCTGCAGGTCGGTCTCACCACGCTCGCCATGATCCTCGGTCGGCCGCTAGGCTCCACGGAATACCCGGACGAACTCGGGCAGTTGCTCCACGACGCGCGGGAAACGAACGCTGACGGGGCGGACATTCCCCTCCGGCCCGGCCTGCGCGGCTGGCTGGAACGTACGCTGTCGCTCGGCGGCGATTCGTCATACCGCACGCTGCTCGAAGCCCAGAACGCGCTCGGCCAGCTGCTCCACGACGATGGCTACAAGGCGTCGTCGTCGGCGTGGGATGAATTCGTGGTGGCCTGCGAGAGTGCGGCGGCCAAGATGCCAGCCACGGTTGTCCTACCCGGAGGCGTCCCGGTTGCGGAGGTGAAGCCCGAGCGTGCCTCCGCCGTCGCGTCCAGTACCAGCGGGGAAGGGCCAGCGCCGGCGCCTCGCACCGATGGGGCGGCGGCCACGCCCGAAAACCCAGACCCGTTCAGGTCGTGGCCCGCGGCCACCCGTCCTGACGGCCCGCCGAGCCTGCTCGAGGCGTTCCTTGCTGAGACGCCGACGGCGGGAGTCGCCTCGCCTGCCGAGGCGCCGTCGCTCCGGCCGCCTGCAGGGGTTCAGCCGGATCCTGACCTGTGGGCTAGGGTGCCACCGGACCCGGTCCCGGCGGAGACGCTGTTCGAAGCACCTCAGTGCGAGCCAGCGCCGGCCGTCGTCGCGCCGACCGACACCCATCCGCCAGCCGCGGCCCACTGGGAAGGGCCAAAGACGCCAGAGGCGCAGACCACCAGCGTGGCGGACTGGCACGCGCCTGAACCGAAGGTGGATCTCTCACACCGCGTCCTCTACGAAGAAGAACAGCCGGAACGCCAGACGGTCGCGATCGATGAGCCGGCCGAGGTCGCGGAGGCGCCAGACCCGAACCGGCGGCAGCGCCTGCTGATCCTGGCGCTCGTGACGGTTACCGCAATCGCGGCCGCCGTCTATGCGCCGTACCTCTGGAAGGTGATCTACGAGGGGCGCAGGATATCAGGCAACGTCGTGTTCGAAAGCGATCCACCCGGGGCGATTATCACCATTGACGGCCAGGTGCGCGGTCACACGCCTGCCGAGCTGACGCTTCGGGCTGGCGATCATCTGGCGGAGCTCCAGGTCGGCGGGTCGGCCAGGTCGATGACGATTTCGGTGAAGCCGCGTGAAAGGCTGACGGAGAAGATGACGTTCCCCGAGGCTGGCGAACGCGGCGGCTTGCGGATCTCGACCTACCCGACGACCGCGAACATCACGATCGATGGCGTGCCACACGGAGCCGCGCCCGTCAGGGTTACCGACCTGATGCCCGGGACCCACACGCTGGCGGTCGAAACGCCGCTCGGGGCGCAGGAGCAGGACGTGGTCGTCCAGGCGGGCAGGGTGTCGCAGCTGGCCGTTCCGACGGCGTCGTGGATCAAGGTGGCTGCGCCGTACGAGTTGCAGGTGTTCGAGGCCGGCCGTATGTTTGGAACGACCGGGAGCGCGCCCGTCATGGTGCCACCGGGGCGGCACCATTTCGAGTTCGTCAACCAGGCGCTCGGCCTCAAGCTCCGTCAGTACGTCGATGCCGCTCCAGGGCAGCTCGCGATGGTGCCGCTCGAGCTTCCGATCGGCATGATGAACCTGTATTCCGACCAGACGGCGGAGGTGTATGTGGACGGGCAGAAGGTCGGCGAGACGCCTCTGCCCAGCCTGCCGGTGCCCCTCGGTTCGCACGAGGTCGTGTTCCGACACCCGAAGTACGGCGACGTGCGCTATACGGTGTCGGTCACGCTGGTTGCGCCCGTCCAGCTGAAAATCACGTTCCGCAAATAGGCACGCGTTCCTGCTCGCGGCGACGTCACGCCTGGCCCGCAATCGCCTCGAAGTGCTTCAAGTGGTGCAGTTCGTGGCCGGCCAGAAGCGCGGGGATCTCCTCGATTTCGAGCTGGCCGCGTTCCGGGTGCCGGAACGATCGCCGCCGCTCCTCCAGCGACAGGCTGCGGAACAGCGCCAGGTTCAACGCACGCATGCCTTCGTAGGCCGCCAGCGCCACGTCGCCGTGGACGACAGGCTCTCGCGCCATCCATCGATCCTGGTCGAACGGCTGCACGACATACCCATCGGTGGTCAAGGCCATCCTCGCGCGGACACCGAAGGCCAGCTCGGTTTGCGCGAGGTGCACGAGGAGCTGGCGCGCGTCCCACTTGCCGGGGGCGTAGCTGCGCGACATTCCGCCGGGGCCGATGGCCGACACGATCGCGCGGACACGCGCCGGCGTGCCGGCGAGCGCCGCGAGGGCGTCGCCGTCACCGAGGCTTGCTGCATATGGGTTCATGAAGACATGATAGCCCGTACGTGGACGAAGGAGGCATCTCGTGAAGAACATCCTGATGGTCGCCTGTCCGTGCCTGCTGATTGCGCTGGCCAGCCCCGCCCGGGCCCAGGAGCCAGCCCGTGTGGACGCGGCGGCCGCGGGCCGCTTCGCCGCGCTCGCGCTCGACTGCGTCCACAAGGAATACCCGAACAAGATCGCGCACGTGCTGTCCGGCGACCAGGACGTGCACGCGCCGCGCGACCTGACCCCGGCATTCTACGGCTGCTATGACTGGCACTCGTCGGTGCATGGCCACTGGCTCCTGGTGCGCCTGGCGCGCACGTTTCCCGATGCGCCATTTGCAGCGAAGGCGAGGGCAGCCGTGGGGCAGAGCCTGACGGCCGAGCATATTGCCGGCGAGGTCACATACCTCTCCGGGGCAGGGCGCGCGAGCTTCGAACGCCCGTACGGGCTGGCGTGGCTGCTCCAGCTTTCGGCCGAGCTTCGCGAGTGGAACGACCCGCAGGCGCAGGCGTGGGCTGCCGCGCTCAAGCCGCTCGAGGATGCTGCTGTGCAGCGGTTGAGGGAGTGGCTGCCCAAGTTATCGAAGCCCATCCGCATCGGCGAACACGATCAGACGGCGTTCTCGTTCGGTTTGATCCTCGACTGGGCGCGTACGGCTGGTGACCGCGCGACGACCGACCTCCTGGTCGGGCGGATCCGTGACTTCTACCTGCAGGACCGCGGATGCCCGTTCTCGTGGGAGCCGTCCGGGCAGGACTTCCTGTCCCCGTGCCTGGCGGAGGCCGATCTGATGCGCCGCGTTCTGGCGCCCGCCGAGTTCGCGACGTGGCTGGCGGTCTTCCTGCCCGTCGTCCCGAAGGACGGCAGCGCGATGTGGCTGGCGCCGGCCGTTGTCACCGACCCGGGCGACCCGAAGCTGGCCCATCTGGACGGCCTGAACCTGAGCCGCGCATGGATGCTGGAGGGAATCGCGGCGGGGCTGCCGCCGGGTGACCCACGCCTGCCCTCGCTGCGCGCCGCCGCCGTCCGCCACCGGGACGCCGGCGTGCGAGCGGTCACCGGCGAACACTACGAAGGCGGCCATTGGCTCGGCAGCTTCGCGGTTTACCTCACGACAGGCAGGGGACTCGGACGGTAGGGGTCTTGGAATCTTGCGATCTTGCGATCTTGGGATCTTGCGATCTGGCGCTCCGGGAATCTCGCGACCAGAATCGATCGTTCCAGGTCCTCAGATCGCGAGATCGCAAGTTCGCACGATATCCTTGTGCCGATAGCAGTCGGCCAGATGGTCGTTCACCAGGCCGACGGCCTGCATGAAGGCGTAACAGATCGTCGATCCGACGAAGCGGAATCCGCGCTTCTGGAGGTCCTTGCTGAGCGCGTCCGACACCGCCGTCCTGGCCGGCACTTCCTTCATCGTCTTCCAGTGGTTGACCCTGGGTGCGCCGCCGACGAACTGCCACAAGTAGGCGTCGAAGCTGCCATACTCCTCCTGCACGGCCAGGAAAGCCGTGGCGTTGCTCACGGCGGATGCCACCTTGAGGCGGTTGCGCACGATTCCCGGGTCCGCCAGGAGTGCCGCGACCCTGCGGTCCCGGTAGCGCGCCACCTTCTTCGGGTCGAAAAGGTCGAAGGCCTTCCGGTAACGTTCTCGCTTCCTGAGAATCGTGATCCAGCTCAGGCCCGCCTGGGCGCCCTCGAGGACGAGCATCTCGAACAGGTGGCGATCGTTGTGGGCGGGAACGCCCCATTCATGGTCGTGATAGGCGAGGTAGAGCGGGTCGGCGCCGGGCCACGGGCAGCGGGTCTTGGCCATGTCAGTACGCGAGCGATTGGCGAAGCCAGCGCTCGGCCTCTTCCACCGTCATCCCTTTTCGCCTCGCGTAGTCTTCAACCTGGTCGCGGCCGATCCGGCCGACGCTGAAGTACTTCGCCTGCGGATGGCTGAAGTACAGGCCGCTCACGCTCGCCGCAGGCAACATCGCGAATGAGTCGGTGAGCGTGATGCCGAGCGGGCACGCGTCGAGCAGATCGAACAGCCGCTGCTTCTCCTGGTGGTCCGGGCACGCAGGGTAGCCGAACGCCGGGCGGATCCCCCGGTACCTCTCGGTTCGGAGGTCGTCCGCGTCGAGTCGTTCCTCGCGTCCGTAGCCCCACTCGCGCCTGGCCTCGGCGTGCAGGTACTCTGCAAAGGCCTCGGCCAGTCGATCGGCCAGCGCTTTCACCATGATTGCGCGGTAGTCGTCGTGTTGCTGCTGGCAACGCACCACCAGGTCATCGGCGCCGTGGCCCGCGGTGACGGCGAATGCGCCGAGGTAGTCGCGGACCCCGCTGCCTGCCGGCGCGACGAAGTCGGCGAGGCTCCGGTTCGGACCGCCGTCTTCCGCCTCCTCCTGCTGACGGAGCATTGGGAACCGCGCCAGTTCGCGCTGCCGGTCGTCGGCGTCGAACAGGACGATATCGTCGACCTCGCTCGCTGCGGGCCAGAAGCCGTAGGCGCCGCGCGCCGCGAGCAGGCGGCCGGCCACGATCTCGTCCAGCAGCTTCCGCCCGTCCTCATAGAGTTCGCGCGCCGCCTTGCCGTGCTCGGGGTGATCGAGGACGGCGGGGAAGCGGCCCTTCACCTGCCAGGCGGCAAAGAAGAACGTCCAGTCGATGAACGGCAGCAGCCGCTCGAGCGGGAGATCGTCGATCACGCGCCGCCCGATGAACGCCGGCACTGGCGGGACACAAGCCGTCCAGTCGAGCCGAAACGCGTGGGCGCGTGCAGCGGCGATTGGCCGCAGGCGCCGTTCCCGATGCGCGCCGTACTTCAGGCGGAGCGCCTCTTGTGCGGTCCGGTTCCCCTCCTCGAACGCCGGCCTGGTCTTCGGGTTGAGCAGGCGACCGACGACGTCGGCCACCTGCGAGGCGTCGGGCACATAGGCGGTCGGGCCGCTGTACTCCGGTGCGATCTTGACGGCCGTGTGTTGTCGGCTCGTGGTGGCGCCGCCGATGAGCAACGGGACGGTGAAGGCGCGGCGTTCCATCTCCCGGGCGACGATCGCCATCTCATCGAGGGAAGGCGTAATCAGCCCGCTCAGCCCGACGATGTCCACGTTCCGATCGACGGCCTCCTGCAGGATGCGGTCGGCGGGAACCAGGACTCCCAGGTCAATCACATCGTAGTTGTTGCAGCCGAGCACGACGCCGACGATGTTCTTGCCGATGTCGTGGACGTCGCCCTTCACGGTGGCGAGCAGGATGCGGGCCTGCGCCCTCTGGCCGCCGGCCCCCTTGTCGGCTTCCATGTACGGCTGGAGGAACGACACGGCCTTCTTCATCGCCCGCGCGCTCTTCACGACCTGCGGCAGGAACATCCGGCCCGAGCCGAACAGCTCGCCGACGACTTTCATTCCGTCCATCAGCGGCCCTTCGATGATGGCCAGCGGCCCGGGGTAGCGGCGGCGGGCCTCCTCGAGGTCGGCCTCGACGAAGTCGAGGATGCCGTGGACGAGCGCGTGCGACAGCCGGGCTTCGACGGTGCCCGTCCGCCACGCCAGGTCGGCCTCCTGCTTCCTGGCCTCGCCGTGCACGGAGCGGGCGAACTGGACGAGCCGTTCCGTGGCGTCGGGCCGGCGATCGAACAGCAGGTCCTCCACCCGCTCGAGCAGGTCGGGCGGAATGTCCTCGTAGACCGCGAGCTGTCCGGCGTTGACGATGCCCATGTCGAGGCCGGCGCGTATCGCGTGGAACAGGAACGCCGAGTGGATCGCCTCGCGCACCGTGTCGTTGCCGCGGAACGCAAAAGAGAGGTTGCTGATGCCGCCGCTGATCTTGGCCTGCGGAAAGGCCGCCTTCAGGCGGCGCGTCGCCTCGATGAAGGCGATCGCGTACCGGTTGTGTTCCTCGATGCCGGTGCCGATCGCCAGGACCGCGGGGTCGAAGACGATGTCGGACGGATGGTACCCGGCCCGTTCGGTGAGGAGATGGTAGGCTCGCTCGAGCACGGCGACCTTGCGGTCGGCCGTATCCGCCTGGCCTTCCTCGTCGAAGGCCATCACGATCACCGCGGCGCCGTGCCGGCCGATGGCCCTGGCGCGTCGCAGGAACTCGTCCTCGCCTTCCTTGAGGCTGATCGAATTGACGACCGGCTTGCCCTGGACGCACTTCAGGCCCGCTTCGATGACCGACCACTTCGAGCTGTCGATCATGATCGGCAGGCGAGCGATTTCCGGCTCGGTGGCGATGAGGTTGAGGAACCGCGTCATCGCGCGCTCGGAGTCGAGCATCGCCTCGTCCATGTTCACGTCGATGACGTTCGCGCCGCCCCGCACCTGGTCGAGGGCGACGTCGGCGGCCTGCGCGAAATCGCCCGCCTTGATCAGCCGCCGGAAGCGCGCGGAACCGGTGACGTTCGTCCTCTCGCCCACCATCTGGAAGTTGCTGTCCGGACGGATGGTCAGCGTCTCGAGGCCGGCGTAGCGGGTGAACGCGTCGGCCGGTTCACCGACGACGCGGGGCGCGGCTCCCTCCAGGGCGTCGGAGATCGCGCGAATGTGATCCGGCGTCGTCCCGCAGCAGCCACCGACGATGTTGACGAGGCCGTCGTTGGCGAACTCGCGGACGAGCGCCGCGGTCTCGGCGGGTTGTTCGTCGTACTGCCCGAACGCGTTCGGCAGCCCGGCATTGGGATAGCAGCTGACGAAGGTGTCGGCCAGCCGGTCGAGGTCGGCGAGGTACGGGCGGATCTCCCTCGCGCCGAGCGCGCAGTTCACTCCGACGGCGAGCGGCCGGGCATGGGCCACGGACGTCCAGAAGGCGTCCACGGTCTGGCCGGACAGCGTGCGGCCGCTCTTGTCGGTGATCGTCACCGACAGCAGCAACGGCAGCTCCACCCCCGTCTCCTCGAACACCTCGAGGGCCGCCACAACCGCCGCCTTGGCGTTCAGGGTGTCGAAGATGGTCTCAATCAGGAGGACGTGGCATCTGCCGTCCACCAGCCCGCGAATCTGCTCGGCGTAGGCCTCGCGCACCTGGTCGAACGTAGTCGCGCGGAACGACGGGTCGTTGACGTCGGGCGAGATCGAGAGCGTCTTGTTGGTGGGCCCGATCGAGCCTGCGACGAACCGCGGCCGGTCGGGCGTGCGGGTCGTCCAGGCGTCGGCGGCTTCGCGGGCGAGGCGGGCCGCGGCGGCGTTCATCTCGCGGACGAACGTCTCCAACCCATAGTCCGCCTGTGCGATGGCTGTGGCGTTGAACGTGCACGTTTCGATGACGTCCGCTCCGGCGGCCAGGTACTCCTCGTGGATCTGGCGAATCACCTCGGGGCGGGTCAGGACCAGGACGTCGTTGTCGCCCCTGAGGTCACGCGGGTGTCCGGCGAACCGAGCGCCGCGGAAATCTGCCTCGGTCAGTCCCCGACGCTGCACCATCGTACCCATCGCGCCGTCCAGGATCAGGATCCGGCGGGCGAGCAGGGCGGAGAGCAGCGAGGCCGTCGAATGGGACATACGTTTTGATTGTACACTGGGCAACATGCCCATCCGTATCCTCATCACCGGCGGGACGTTCGACAAGCAGTACGACGAGATCCATGCGAGGCTCGTCTTCAAGGAGTCCCAGGTCGGCGAGATGCTGCGTCTCGGCCGCTGCCGCGTGGAGGTGAACCTGCGCACGATCATGATGGTGGACAGCCTGGACATGAGCGACGCCGACCGGCAGGCCATCGTCCAGAACTGCCGGCAGTGCGACGAGGAGAAGATCGTCATCACGCACGGCACCGACACGATGGTCGAGACCGCGGAGGCGCTGGCGAAGGCGACGGGCGTCGAGAGGAAGACCATCGTCTTGTCCGGCGCCATGATCCCGTACGCGTTCGGCAGCTCGGACGGGATGTTCAACCTGGGTTCCGCGCTGTCGTTCGTGCAGGTGCTGCCGCCAGGGGTCTACGTCGCCATGAACGGGCGCTACTTCTTGTGGAACCAGGTGCGGAAGAACCGTCAGACGGGCGTGTTCGAGGCCGTAGTATGATGAGCCCGACCACCTGACACGGAGGGACCGAGCGTGACGATCGAACAGGCCATCAAGACCGGGATCGAATTCGAACTCGAGGTGCGGCACGTCTACTCGGAGGCCGCGAAGAAGTTCAAGGACCCCGTGGCGCGAAAGATTTTCGGCGTCCTGGCCGACGAGGAAGACCGCCACGTGCAGTACCTCGAGAGCCGGCTCGCGGAGTGGGAACAGACCGGCGCCGTGACGGCTGCCGCGCTCGAGACGGTCATCCCGTCGCAGGAGAAGATCGACGGCGCGCTCGGCAAGCTCACCAAGCGCATGGCCGAACAGGACTTCGGCGTCGAGCTGGAGATGCTGAAGAAAGCGCTGGCGCTCGAGATCGAGGCCACGCTGTTCTTCAGCCAGATGGTCGCCGAACTGAAGGACGACGAGCAGAAGCTGTTTGCGCGCTTCGTCGAAATCGAGGCCGGCCACGAAGCCATCGTGCAGGCCGAAATCGACGCCCTCACCGGCCTGGGGTTCTGGTTCGACTACACGGAGTTCAGGCTCGAGGGGGCATAGGTCCGGCCCTCTACTTCTTCTTCCGAGTGAAGTGGAACACCGCCGGCGGCCCCACGGCCCCCTTGGACTGGGACGTCCACGTCTCGTCGTGGTGATCGGCGTCCAGGAAGGTGAGGACCACGCTCAGCATGTGCGTGTCGCCCGGCGCGATGTTGGTCCCGTCCACGAACTCGAACGCGAGCTGATTCGGCGCCTTGGCGGGCACGAGCGCCATGCGCGGCTGATTGTGGGCGGCACAGTAGTGCGTGGCCAGCAGGCGCGTGCCGTCGGGGTGGAACATCGTCACCATCTCGTGGGGCGTGTCCTTGCCGAGCACGTGCATGACCGCAGACCCGTCGCCGGTCATCCGGACCTCGACAGTAGCGTCCGCCTTCTTGCCGCCGTCCGAGAACCACCCGTCCCACGCGCCGACGAGCGAACTGAGCTCCTTCCACTCGGGGGTCTGCGCCACCGGCCGGGCGTCCATGCCGCCGGCCTGTCCCTTGCCCCCTCCCTGTGCGCGTGCCGTGTTCACGGCACCGGTTACCGGCATCAGGAGTATTCCCAGCACGAGCGCGGCCGCGAGTGTCAATCGAGTCATCGGCTGCCTCCACCGGCCATTGTCGGCCTGAGGATTGGGCGCGTCAAGGCCGGTCTGGCCGGCGGCCGCGGCGGGCGAAGACCCTACTGAGCCCGTCCGCGGTAAAATAGGGTCTTCCGGACGCAGAAGTTGAACGGAGGTCCCCCATCATGGTCACAGCCCTGACTCTCGGAGCCGTCCTGTCGCTTGCGCCCATGTTCGCTTCGGCACCCGCCGCAGCGCAGCAGGCGCCGTCCGCTCCCTTGGCCGTCGGTTCGACGGTGCCGAGCGACGTCACGCTGACCGACATCGACGGCAAGACCCACACCTTCGGAGACTACCGGGGCAAGATCGTCTTCATCCACTTCTGGTCGATCGTCTGCCCGTCGGAGAGGCAGGCGGAGCCGAAGTTCATCGACCTGCAGAGGACGTTCGGCGACAAGGGCGTCGTCCAGATTGCGATCGACGCCAACCAGAGAGAACTGCAGGGCGAGGGGAGCGGTCCGTACGCGAACCTGCGCGACCACGTCGGCAAGGCGGGCGTGAACTTTCTCGTAGCGGTCGACCCGGGGAACAGGATCACCGACATCTTCGGGGCGCAGAGCACCCCACATTGTTTCGTCATCGACAAGGATGGTGTCCTTCGATACGCGGGCGCGCTCGACAACGACCCTCGCGGCGACAAGGGCCCGACGGCCACCGCCTACGTGCGCAACGCGCTCGACGCGCTGCTGGCGGGTCAGCCCGTTGCGACGGTGACGACGAGGCCCTACGGTTGAGCGATCAAGAGATAGCCTCTCGTGCAGAGGCGTGGGGGGAATCGTTGATGCGGGGGCTGGCGACCGTCGTTGTGTGCGCGCTGATTTGCGTGACGGCGGGCCGTGCTGCCGCGCCGGAGATCCGCGTCGTCGATCTGAGAGGTCTCGAGGCTGCCCTGGCCGCGCACAAGGGCCAGGGCGTGCTGCTCAACTTCTGGGCCATATGGTGCGAGCCGTGTGTGGCCGAGCTTCCCGACGTGATGGAGGTCGGGCGGCAGTTCCGCGCAAGGCAGGGGGTCGTGCTGACCGTGTCCTACGACCTGATGATTCCAGGCGTGACGAAGGACCAGGTGTTGAAGCAGATGCGGGATTTCGTGGCCGCTCGCAAGATCGACGCGCCAGTTTACATCTACGACGCCTCCGACTACGACACCATCAACGAACGATTCGGCCTCCCAGGGCCGGTCCCCGTGACGATCGCCCTCGATCGCGCCGGGAAGATCGTCGATCGCCACGAGGGGATATCGGGAAAGGATCGCCTCACCGCCATGATGGAGAGAGCGGTAGGACAGTGAATAGCATCCAGAAGCCAGAAGGCAGGAGACAGACCGCATTCGACCCTGGAGGACGCGTGGACAACCCAGCCTGGATCGAAGGCTTGCCGGCGGCCGTGACCGCCACGTCGGCCGATGGGACAATCATCGCGATGAACGCGCGCTCGCGCGACACGTTCGCGAACGACGGCGGTGGTGCGCTCATCGGCCAGAGCCTGTTCGCCTGCCACCCGGAACCGGCCCGGACGAGGACGCACGACCTGTACGCGAGCCAGCAGCCGAATCACTACACGATTCGCAAGAACGGCCAGAAGAAGATCATCCACCAGGTGCCGTGGTTCGAAGCGGGCGTGTTCGGTGGGTTCGTCGAGTTCTCGATTCCGGTGCCGGACGAAATGCCCCACTTCGATAGGGATGGAGGAGAAGAGTAGGCCACCGTATTCTGGATTCTGGATTCTGGATTCTGTTCTACTCCCACCGGTGATACGCCGGATGGCCCGGCTTCACCGCCACGAACGTGCCGCGGCAGGTGGCGCAGACGACACCGTCGGATTCCACGGTCGCGTCGATGGTCGCACGATCCTCTCGCGACTCCACCACGCGCGCGCGAAACGTAATCGGCCCGCCGGACGGCGTCGGCCGCTTGAAGCGCACGGCGTATTCCGCGGTGACCGTTGGCGGCAGCACGTCGGCGCCGCTCGCATTCATCAGGTGATGCGCCGCCGTCCAGTTGCAGTGGCAATCGAACAGCGCGCCGATGATGCCGCCATTGACGGCTCCGTCGAACGCCTGGTGATGCGGCTCCGGCGTCCACACGGCGACCAGACCGTCACCGTCCGGAAAGCTGCGAATGTGAAGCCCTTTGGGGTTGGATGGCCCGCACCCGAAGCATATGCTCCGCGGGGCATACCGTTCCTGGAGGCTGAGTCGACGGGCTGTGTCGGCCATTCTCTCCAGCATACGCGGGGCTGAAGCCCCGCGCCACACCCTGGAAGCCCGGCGCCACACCCTGGATGCCCCGCGCCGCAGCGGCGCGGGGCGTCACGATCACTGTGCCGTCGAGAAATAGAGCGCGTTGAACAGCAGCGGGAACGTGGCCTGGGTCTGCGCGCGGTGCTGCGGCCGCAGGCCGAACAGGACGAGGCGCCCGGGGTTCAAGTCCACCTGCACTACGGCCGCGTGGCCGGCCATCAGCTCTTCGCCCTTCAGCCAGCCCGACGCGACGATGTCGGTATTAGGGTAGCGGGCGATGACGCTGGTGCGCAGCGAGGCGAACCCGTCGGTCACCTCGTAGAACGGGCTGTTGTTGTAGAACCCGCACGTCTCCGCGGGCAGGCCGTAGCCGACCGGGCTTGCGGTGTCCACCTGTACGCGAACGACGGTTCCGGGGGCGAAGTGCTGGTCGCGCGAGAGGCCCCGCTTCAGGTTGCGGACCGGGATCGGCCACTTCTGGATGGCCAGGTCGGTGCTGTTGCCCATCATGACGAGGGTGCCGCCCTCGGCGACGAATGCCTTCAAGGCCTGCAACCCATCGTCGCCAATGCCGCCGCGGTATTCCGGCCTGACGCTGCGCGACTCGCTCCCGTCCAGGATGTCGCGCGGCTGCTGGTCGGCCAGGACGATCACGTCGTACTGCTGGCGCAGCCTGCCGGCCTTCACGTCGGAATTGTGCAGCGTCTTTGGCGCGAACTCCCACTGTTCGAGTACCCACCGCGTCCATCCTTCGTCCATGCTCGCCGTCCAGGACTGGTAGAGGCCGACGCGCGGAGCCTTGATTGTCACAACACCCAGCTTCGGCGCCGCTTCCTTTGGAGCGTCCGTCGCCCTGACCCTGAGTCCCAGGTCGTTGGCGACGGCCTCGACGGCCCTCCGCTGCACGGCCGTGACGACCACGGTCTGCGTGGAGCCCGTCCGCTCGAACGCCACCCTGGCGCCGCCCTTCAACAGCCGGTTGATCGCCAGCGCGGCGTCGGCACCCCTGTAGTCGAATACGAACCGCGTCCCGCTGCCGGTCACCTCGCCGACCAGCTTCGGGGCGTCGTTGAGCTTGGTGAGCTGCGCGGTCGTCGGCAGCGCCTTCTTCGCGAACACGACGTCCGCTCCCATCAGCATGCCGAGCGACCAGGCGGTGACGTCGTACGGTGGTTCCGGCGCCGAGGACGGCGTCCTGCGCACCTCGGGATACGTCTGCTTCTCGAGGAGGTCCTTGGCGTAGCGGGCGAAAACCTGGGTCATCGGTACGACGAGGGTGCCGGCAGCGTAGTTCTTGCCGTCGGCGTCGAAGGCGGCGCCAGCGCGCCAGACCTCGACCCCGCCGATCTGCAGCTTGTCCGCGAGGCGGACGGCGGCCCGGGGCTCGAACTGACTCGAAACGGGGATGATGATCGCGGCTGGCTCGCTCTTGCTGCCGCTCTCGAGGGTTGCGCGGTTCACCTCGTAGATTTGGCGCAGCAGGGCTTCGCGCTGGTCCGCCGCCGCCTCGAGCAGGCCGATGGTTGCGATCAACTCGTAGTCGACGATGTCCCGCAGCGTCCAGCGCCCACCCATCCAGGGGCGTGGGTACTCGGTTCGCGGCGTGATGTCGCGCGGCGCGGGAATCGGTCCGGGCGCTTCATCCTGGCGTCGTCCGGCCCCTGGGCTTTCGGGTGCGGCCGCCGGCGGCGCACCCGGCACGGCGCGCCGCTGTTCGACCGGCGCCGCGATGCGGACGCTGGCAACCTCCGTCAGCAGGCCCACCTCGTTGTGCCACCACCCGCTCCACGCCATGGCGCCCTGCCAGAAGTTGGTGTAGGTCGAGTTGTAGATGATGCCGTCCTTGCCGGCCGCCTCGAGCGCCGCAGCCTGCGCCTGGCCGAGGATGCCGTTCCATCGGTAGATCAACGGGTGCACGTTCGGGTTGATCGGGTCGGTCGCCGGCATCACGAAGATGCGGGCGCCCGAGTTGCCCTGCTGGTGCTCGTCGAGCCACACGGCGGGGAACCAGTCGTGCCACAACAGCCTCGCTGTGAGCTGGCTCTCTTTCTGCGTGAACATGTACATGTCGCGGTTGTTGTCGTGCCCGACGTACGGGTGGTACAGATAAGGCATCGCGCCGGCTTCGAACTCGGTCCCGAGATTCTTGTTGAACCAGTCCACGACCATGATCTGGCCGTCGGGATTCAGGCTCGGCACGAGCACCAGGATGACGTTGTCGAGGATCTTCCTCACCGTCGGGGAGTCATCCGTCGCCAGGCGATGGACCAGCTCGAGCACCATCTGAGAAGCGCCGATCTCGGTCGAATGGATGTTGCAGGTGATCGCGACCACCGCCTTGCCGGATGTGAAGATCTCGTCCCGTTCGGCTGCGGTCGGCGCCCCGCCCTGGAAATAGAGCTTCCGCTGCAGTTGCTTGAACCGGTCCAGGTGCCCCATCGTGTCCGTCGCGCTGATCTCGACCGCGATGAAGTCGTTGCCCTGAGTCGTCTTGCCCAGATCGCGAACCTCGACGCGCGGGGAACCGGCGGCGACGAGTTTCATGTACTCGACGATCTTGTCCCAGCGCGCGAGTTTGTTGTCGGCGCCAACGGGGAATCCGAGAAACTTCTCGGGGCTGACGATCGGGCCGGTTCCGGGCGACTGCGCGTGAGACCCCTGGGGCGGGACGAACAGGGCGCACGTGAGAAGGGCGGTGGCGACCACGAGGCGACGTCGATCCATGGCAGAGTCCTTTCGGCTGCGGGCAGGGCGCGCACGGGGCGCGTGGCGGGAACTATAGTAAACTACATCCTTTCCCGCCGCTGACTTGCGGCTGCTACCCATACAACATCCTGGATCACCTCCTGGAGCTGAACAGCGTCATGGGTCTTTTCGACAGGTTCCGTGCCCAGCCCCGATGGAAGAACGCAAGCCCGGCGATCCGCACCGCCGCGGTGGAGGAATTGCCGCTCGACCAGCAGGACACGCTGGTTTCGATTGCTCGCGAGGACCGCGACCCGGGCGTCCGGATCACGGCGCTGCGGAAGGTGATCGACCCGGCGGTGATTGCGGCAATCGGCAGGGCGGACGCTGACGAGCGCGTCAGGGAAGAAGCCGTGTCGCTGCTCGTGGACCTCGCATCGGGGGCGTTCGAGGGGACCGAGATTGCGGAGAGCCTGGCGGCGCTCGGCGGGCTCACCGAGGCGCGGCATCTCATCGCGGTCGCCAGGGCGGCCGCCGTCGAGACCGTGGCTCTTGCGGCGATCGGCCGTCTGAACGACGAGGCGGCGCTCGCGGCCGTTGCCCGGAAGGCCGCTCTGCCGTCGATCCGGCTCGAGGCGCTTCGGCGGGTGAGCGCGCCGGCCGAGTTGACGACGGTGGCGCTGAGGACCGAGTTCAAAGACGTGGCCCTCGCCGCCGTCGAGCGACTGTCAGCGCGCGACCTGCTCGACCAGGTGGCGGAGCGTGCCAGGAACAAGACCGCCGCAAAACGGGCGCGCGTCCTCGTGCGCACCATCGACGCCGAGGCGGCCCTCGCGGCGGCGCCGGTGCCAGACGCTTCGGCCGAGGCCGAGAAGCAGAAGGTCGTGACGGCCATGGCCCTCTGCGAGCGGCTCGAGGCGCTTGCGACGGCCGGCCTGGACGAGGGGGAGGCGGCGCTGGCGGAAATCGATCACAGCTGGCACGGGATTGAACAGGTGGACCCCACCCTCGTGGCCAGGTTCGAGACCGCGCGGACCGCAGCGCAGGAGGCGCTTGCCCGGCATTTGGCCGAGGATGCGGAACGTGCACGTGCGCGGCAGGCCGTCGCCGAGGCGACAGCCGCGAGGAACGCGCTGTGCCAACAGGTGGACGCCATCGCGGGCGACGAGACGCCCGTGAGGATCGACGAAGCGCGCGCGGCGTGGGCCTTGCTGCCGGAATGGCTGGACACGGCCGAGGCCCAACGGTGGACGAGGCGGTTCGAGGAGAGCTGCCGAGCCGCGTTGGCCCGACATCACACCGTGATTCAGCAGCGAACCACCCGCGAGAAGGCGGGACACCTGTGCGCGGACGCGGAGCGGCTCGCCGAGCGCGCATCCTTCCCGCAGGCTCGGGTCGAGGTCCAGGCGCTGCGACGCGCGTGGCTCCAGCTGACCGCCGCCGGATTCGACGACGATGTGCTGGTGGCGCGTTTCAACGAGGCCGACGCACGGCTTCGCGATCGCGAGACGGCCGCACGGGAGCAGCGGGCGAAGTCCCTTCAGGAGACCCATGGACGCCTCCAGGCGTTCTGCGCCGAGCTGGAAGGCCTCGTCAAGAGCGAAGGCCTGTCGCTCAAGCAGGTCGAACACGCGCTTCGCGAGGCGCGTGCGGCGCTCGACGAATCCGCGCCACTGCCCACCCGACAGGACCGCGAGGCCATCGACGGTCGGCTGAAGGCCATCCTCTCGGCGCTGTTCCCGAAGGTACAGGAACTCCGGGACATGGACGAGTGGCAGCGATGGGCGAACGCGGGCGTTCAGGAGGAGCTGTGCCAGCGCGTCGAGAAGCTGATGCAGGTGGACGACCTCGCCGAGGCGGCCCGTCAGCTGCGCGAGGCGCAGGCCCAGTGGAAGCAGGTGGCCGCTGCGCCGCGCGACCAGGCTCAGGCGCTGTGGGCCCGGTTCAAGGTGGCCACCGACGCCGTGCGAGCCCGCTGCGACGTGTACTTCGCCAGCCTGGCGGAGGAACAGGCATCGAACCGAGCGCGGAAGGAATCGCTGTGCGAGCGGGTCGAGGCCCTGTCCACCTCGACCGACTGGATCAGGACCGCGGAAGCCATCAAGGCGCTTCAGGCCGAATGGAAGACGGTCGGTGCGGCGCCGCGCGCCCAGGAAAAGTCGCTGTGGGAGCGCTTCCACGCAGCGTGTGACGGGTTCTTCACCAGGCGGCGGGAGGACCTGCAGCATCGCAAGGAAGAGTGGGCCGCGAACCTGGCGCGCAAGGAGGCGATCTGCCGGCAAGCCGAGGCGATCGCGGGGACGACCGAGTGGCAGAAGGGGATCGAGGACCTCAAGCGGCTCCAGGCCGAATGGAAGACGGTGGGGCCGGTCCGGAAGGCTCGCGCCGAGGAGATCTGGCAGCGGTTCAGGGCGGCGTGCGACAAGTTCTTCGAGGCCTACCAGCAGCGCGAGCACGCGGCTGCCTCGTCGGCGGTCGCCGAAGCGGAAGCCGTCTGCCAGGAGCTCGAGGCGCTCCTGCCGGCAGCCGATGCCGAAGCGCAGCCCGCGCCAGATGCGCTCGGCGAGAAGGTCGCCGAGATCCGCAAGCGATGGTCCGAGAAGATCGCCGGCTTGCAGCGGGAGCGCGCCATTCGCATGGGCGATCGCTTCATGCACGCCCTGGGTCGTCTGACCGAGGCCTGGCCGGCGAGCTTCGCCGGGACCGACATCGACCCGGAGGCCAACGCCCGCCGACTGGAAGAGCTGTGCGCGCAGGTTGAACGGCTGCTCGCGCCGGAGCCGGAAGTCGCGGCGCCCGCGGAAGCAGACGACGACCAGTCCCCGGCCTCGGTGCTCGCACGTCAGCTGCGAGAGGCGCTCGCGACAAACACGATTGCGGGCCGCCAGGACGAGACTGCGAACTGGAAGGTAATCTCGGAGCAGGTCCGCGCCGCGCAGACGGCATGGAAACGGGTGGGGCCGGTTCCCGAATCGGCATCCCGACCGTTGAACGCGAGGTTCCAGCGCGCCTGCACCAGGGTGGCCGAGAAGATGGACAAGAGCCGCCGCGGCGTGGCGACACGGTAGGCACGGGACCTCAGAGCAGGCAGCGGGTGGTAGGCGGTAGGCAGTGTGGCCGCTGTCACGCCGCTCCTGCTAACGGCCTGATCTCTGCTGGCCTATGCTGGTTCTCTCTGCCTACTGCATACTGCCTGCTACACGCCGCCTAAAACCTGCCAACCGCTTCAGCAGCAGGTACGCCCCCATCGCCACCGCCAGCGCCGGTAGCGTCCCGCCGATGCGTCCCGCCAGGTAGTACGCGGCACCGCCGCAAGCCCACGCCGCCAGGCCAGCCACGTCGAATCCCCAGTGACGGCCGAACTCGCCGCCATGGTCGTAGAGCGACTCGACCCGGACCGGTGCACGCACGATGTAGAAGCGTGCCAGCAGGATGCCGCCAACCGGCACCAGGATCCCGCCGAGGACCACCATGAAGCTCGCGTAGCGGCTGAGCCAGGCGGCGGAGAACAGGCTCAGTCCTGCCGCGACCAGGCCCGTGGACCACACGGCCAGCTGGTCTCCGGCCTTTGGAGCCAGACTGCGGAGGGCAATCGACGACATGTAGATGTTGACGAAGTTCGTCGTGACCGTGGCCACGGTCATCAGGACGGCCCCCGAGACTCCCAGCTTCAGGGCCTGCAGCATCGCGCCCGGATCGCTGCTCGTCGCCGCGCGGGAAGCCATCACGCCGAGCGGCATCAGCCACAGACTGGTCAGCGCGAGGCCGAGGAACACCGCGACGCCGGCCGGGCGGGCGGAAGCCGTGTAGCGGGAATAGTCGGCGAACATCAGGATCCAGGACACCTGGTAGCCGACGACGATGTCCAGGCCGCCCAGCCAGGAGATCGTGCCGTTGCCGGGCGACCAGAGGACGTCGGACGGGAGTCGAAGACACGCAACGGTCAATACCACTCCGACGACCGCGAGGAGCGGCACGGCCGCCCGATCGGCCCGTGCAACCACGCGGGGACCGCCGGCGACGATGAGGGTCGAAACGACACCGAGGCCAAACGCCCACCCCCGTTCCGAGCCGGCGCCGCCAGCGATCCGCGCGCACGCCGACGCGGCGATCACGTTGTTGACCGCGATCCACGCGAAGTTCGTCGCATACAACAGGAACGCGACGAGGCCGGCGCCTCGCATGCCGAGCGCGGCGCGCGCCGCGATGACCGAGGGGACGCCGAGGCGCGGACCGACCGTCGACAGCAGCGCGATCAGGAGTGATCCCGCGACGCTCCCGATGGCCACGAGCATCAGCGCGGACTGTAGGCTGAAGGCCGGGACCAGGCTCGCGCCGGTCTGAAAGGTCGTCGCGACGATGTTGGCGCACGCGAAGATGAGGAACAGGTCGAACGCCGGCTGCCGCCGCTCGGCTGGGGCGATCGGCCCGATGTCGACGGCGTTCACAGCAGCAGCGCTCCCTCGTGCCGCAGCAGCCACTCCTTGCGGTCGAGGCCGCCGCCGTACCCGGTCAGCGACCCGCCCGCGCCGACCACGCGGTGGCATGGGACGATCAGCGAGATCGGGTTCGCGCCCACGGCAGCGCCGACCGCGCGCGCGGCGTCGCGCCGATCGAGCGTCGAGGCGATTGTCCCGTAGGTTGTCGTGCGGCCGGGCGCCACGTGCATCAATTCGCCCCAGACCGCGCGTTCGAACGGTGTGCCGAGAAGATCGAGCGGAATGCTCAGCCGGTCGCACTCGGCCCATCGGCAGGCGAAGTACTCGTCCAGCCACACCCTCGTCGCGGCAAAGACCGGAGCATCGTCTTCGCGGACCTCGCGTCCTGGCGCCCACCGCTCGAGCCGCTTCCAAAGACGCGTCGCGCGCTCCGGCCGGTCGAATTCCAGCCCGCACAGGCCGGCGTCCGACGCGACCGCCTGCATCGGGCCCAAGGGAGTGGGAATCGTTGTCTTCAGGAGCATAGGGACACGACTTGTGGCTCGCGGCTTGCGGCTCGTGACTTGCTGCCGCGAGTCGCCAGCCGCCAGCCTGGGTTCAGATCCTGTCCAAATCCTCTCGCCCGGTCGCGACGTTCCACTGCAGGACCTCGTACTGTCCGACCCGGGCCCTCGTGTATGGGTCGTTGTCGCGGATCGTGTCGAGGATATCCGGCATCTGGTCGTCCGGCAGCCGCAAGAGGAGCGCGCCGCCGAATCGTGGCTCGAGGGGGCCCGAGCAGACGAGCAGGCCCTGCTTCTTCAGGCCCTGCAGGTAGTCGCGGTGCGCGGCGTGGTGTTTCAGCACGTCCTCGACTGGACGACGATAGCGGATGAGAGCGAGAGCGTACATCGATGGCCTCCCTTTGGACGTTCGATTGTATCGTCTCGCTCCTCGTGGTGGCCAGTTTCGGCTCTGCCGGGCGCTCCCCGAAGTGTCACAATGATGCGATGGCGCCGACGCTGCTGCTCGTGTTCGCGCATCCCGACGATGAGACGTTCCTGGCGGGCGGGACGGCCTGCAAGTACTCCGCGGAGGGTGTGACGGTAGTCCTGGCAACGGCCACCGGCGGGGAGGCCGGCAAGGCGGGCGACCCGCCGTTATGCACCCGGGAGGAACTGCCGGCGCTGCGCGAGACGGAGCTCAGGCGCGCCGCGGCGCTGGTGGGCATCGCCGAACTCGCGCTGCTCGGGTATCGCGACCGGGATCTTGCCGCCGCGCCGCCCGACCGCATCCGCGAGCAGCTCGTCACCTTGATTCGCCGCTGCCGTCCTGCAGTCGTCGTGACGTTCGATCCGAACGGGGCCAACCTCCATCCGGATCACATTGCCATCAGCCGGTTCGCGAGCGATGCGGTCACGGCCGCCGCCGATCCTCGCTGGCTGCCGGGTTCCGGGCCCCCGCACGATGTCGGTCGTCTCGCCTGGGTGCCGGGAAGACGCCCCTGGCAACTGGCGCGGGAAGACGACATGGCGGCGCACCCGGGCGTGGATTTCGTCATCGACGTGAGCGCCTGGCGGGACCGGAAGGCTGCGGCCCTGCGTGCGCACGGCACCCAGCACCAGAGCGCAGAGCGGAATTTCTTCTCGCAGCCGGATTGCGATCGGCTGCTCGGCGTCGAGTTGTTTCGCCAGGCGATCGGCCCGCGGTTGATCCGTCGGCCACTCGACGATCTCTTCGATGGCCTCGGCTGAGGTGCCTGGAACGGAGAACGGAGAACGCAGAGCGTAGAACCTCGACGGTCCTCGTCTTCTCCGTTCTCCGTTGAGTCATCCGTAATCCGCGACTCCTACCCCGCCTACTTCCTGACCGCGGCCCCCAGGTTCACCGGCGTCGCCGATCCGAAGTAGATGGCGTTGAACACGAACTTGAACGTCCCTTGCGGCTGGCCGCGGAACGTCACCTCCGGCCCGAAGAGGAACACCTTCCCCTTGCCGACCGTCGCGTCAACCATCGCCACGCCGCCGTCCAGGTACTGCTGTCCCCAGGCCCAGCCGCTGCGCAACGGCGCAGGCGAGTCGAACCATGCCACGGCCTTCACGCCTTTGAGCGCGGCCTCGGGTTCCAGGCGGAAGACCGGGCTGTTGTCGAAGAACACGTCCACCTTGTCGCCAACCCCGAAGGCCAGCGGGTTCGTCGCGTCAACCGCAACCTGCAGCACGGACCCTGGGACGTAGAACTTCTCGTTGCCCAGGCGCCGCTCCGTGCCGTTCGGCTGGCGCTCCGCCAGGTGGTTGCCGAGGGGCAGACCGAGGTGGCCGGCGATCGAGGTGCCGCTGCCGATCGCGATGATCGTCCCACCGTTCTCCACGAACTTCCTGAGCTGCGGGATGGTCTTGTCGGTGCTGATGTTGCCCTGGCGACCGCGGAATTCTTCCGGGATGTCCGCCGTCGCTCCACCCTGCCCGCCGCCGCCGCCGCCGCCGCGCCGTCCGCCGCCCTCGGCGGCCAGCGCGGGGATGCTGCCGTTCGGGAAGATGATGACGTCGTACTTCGCATTCAGATCACCGGCGTCGAGCGTCGGCGCGTAGACGACGTCGAACGTCGTGGGATACGCCTGTTCGAAGATCCAGCGGATCCAACCGGAGTCCATCGAACCGCCGTAGCGATCCCACAGCGCGACACGGACCGCCTTGAGCTTCAACGCGTCGCCGGTCGGCTTTACGTTCACCGCCTCGATGTTCATCCCCAGCTCGGCCGCGATCTTGTCGAGCACTCCCTTCGTCGTCGGCTTCGCGGGCACGTAGATGGCTCCGGCGGGATACGTGGCGGTCCCGACGGTCAGCGGAGACTTCAACCAGTAGACGTCCTCCTTGGCCGCGAGCAGGCGGTTGGTCGCGACGAAGGCGTCGTTCTGCTGGTGGCTCAGGACGTAGCCCGCCGCCGTCTTTGCCCCGGAGACCTTCCCCGGGACCGTCTTGATGACATCCGGGATCCGCTCGAACGGTCCGTCGAACCCGTCGAGAATCCGATCGAACTTCACGCCCATCTGGTAGGCGAGGGTCCAGCCGGTGGCGTCGTAGGGTGGCCTGGGCGCCCCGCCGGGGTACGGAATATCGTCGGGATGGTCCTGCGGCTCGAACATGTCCATCACGTGCGGGCGGAACGCCTGCGCCGTCTTCACGACATAGGACCCGGCCGGGTAGGACTTGCCTGCGACCTGGAACGACGCCGTGGCCCGGTGGATGACGATGCCGGATTTCAGCAGGGCGTTGACGAACCGGGTGGCGGTGAGGAAGTCGGGCTGGTCGGACGGCAGAATGAAGCCTCGCGGGTCCTTCTTGGCCGGGTCGTGCAGCATATCGTAGTACTTCGCCGCCACGCCGCCGCCGCGCTGCCCGCCGCCGCCCTGGCCGGCGGAGTCGCCGGACGGCGCCGGCGCCTGGCTCTGCGCGCCCGTGTCCCTGGCGATGGCCGCCTGGACGGCGGCGATCTTCTTCGGCGTGATCGTCCACGTGTCCTTGCTGCCGCGCTCGATGGAGTTGCGGCCCATCACGTAGCTTCGGTAGAGGAATCCCTCGCGATCCTTGGACGCGAGGTCCAGGATGGCGCGGTCGGCCGTCAGCAGGTACTCGATTGACTGGCGCTGGTGCCACACCTGCTGCGGAGCGATCGGGAACGGCTGGCTGCCGTCCGGCAACTGGCGCGCGGGAATGAACGGGATGCTGTTCGGCGTCGGGTTCCCGATGATTTCGCTGAGCAGGCCGATCTGGTTGTGGAACCCCGTCGTGGTCCGGACTCCGCCGTTGAACCAGGTCGAATACGACGCGGCGGACCGCTGCACCGCGCCCGGCTTGCCCTCGGTCATGAAGCGCTGGTGAATGGCGGCGCCCACCAGTTCGATGCCCTCCGGGACGAGCGGGTCGTAGTTGTAGTTGAACGGGTCGCGAAACGGCGCCATGAACAACACCGTACCGGCCGGCCCGCTCTGGTGCTGGTTGTACATGATCTGCGGGTTCCACTCGATGAACTGCTGGCGCGAGATGACCTCGGTTTCGGGCTGATTGTTGGCGTACGAGTCGCGGTTGTTGTCGTGGCCCACGTACTTCTGATAGAGGCGCGGGATGTTCATCGAGCGCTTCTTCGGGTCGGGGTCCCTCATGTACCAGTTCGACACGAGTTCCATACCGTCGGGATTGACCGGCACCACCAGCAGGATGACGTCGTTCAGGAAGCGCAGCGTTTCGGCGTCGCTCCGGCTCGCCATCTGGTAGGCGATCTGGAACAGGTGCTGCGCGGGCACGCACTCGGTCGCGTGAAGGCCGCCGTCGATCCAGACGACCGCCTTCCCGTCCGCGGCCAGCTTGCGAGCCTGGTCGTCGGTCAGACCCTCGGCGCGGGCGAGTGTCTGCGAGATTTCCTTGTAGCGCGCGAGGTTCTTGAGGTTGTCCGGCGACGTGAAGATGGCCATGATCATCGGCCGGCCCTCGGCCGTCTTGCCGATCTCCACCAGCTTCATCCGGTTGGACTCCTGGGCCAGCTTCTCCCAGTAGGCCTTGAGCTGCGTGTAGTTCGCCAGCATGTAGTCGTCGCCGGCGTCGAACCCGAGGAACTCCTTCGGCGTCGTGATCTTCGCCTGGGCCAGCGCACCGGCCGCCAGGAGCAGAACAAGCAGCGGGAGCAGCACCAGCAGGCGCCGCGTCAATCTCGCGTTCATCGATATACCTCCACGAGGGCGGGGTAACGATAACAGAATTCAGAATTCAGAATCCAGAATTCAGAATTCAGAAGATAGCGGCAGAACAAGGCCAGACTTCCAGCCTCCCGCCTTCCCCTTGTATGATTCCCTCCTATGCAGATCGGGACGTACGACGCTCGCATCCGGCCATCGCTGCCCCGAACCAATGTCCTGGCGACGTTTCCCGACGGCCGTGTCTTCGAGGCGCCGATCGGCACGATGGTCGGCGACATCGTGCGGGCGCAGGCGGCGCTGGCGCCGAGCGCGCTGCCGGTCCAGGGCACCCCGTCCCCCACGAGCGGCGCGCCGGTCGTGGCCGTCACGCTGAACGGCCGCCTGCGCGAGTTGACGACGCCGTTGACCGAGGACGCGGACATCGTGCCGGTGACGACCGCGGAGAGCGACGGGGTCAGGATTTACCGGCGGTCGCTGTCATTTCTGCTGATGACGGCCGCAAGCGAGGTGTTTCCGGGCGTCGAGGTGAGCATCGAACACTCCGCGTCAACGGTCGGCGGCTACTTTTGCGAGGTCCAGGGCCGGGAGCCGCTCACGCAGGCCGAGCTGGGGAAGATCTATGCGCGGATGCGCGAGCTCGTCGTGGCGGACGCGCCGATTGCCAAGACGCCGACTTCGGTCGCCGAGGCGATGGTGCTGTTCCGGCAGCGCGGTGAAGACGAGCGCGTGCGGCTGATGGCGCATCGGGAAAAGGAAACGGTCGTCCTGCACTCGCTGTGCGGCCGCCAGGAGTACTTCCAGGGTTACATGGTCCCATCGGTGGGTTGCCTGAAACACTTCGCGCTCCAGGCGTTTCCACCGGGATTCCTGCTGCAGTTCCCGCACCAGAGCCGGCCGACCGAAATTGCCCCGTTCGTTCCATACCCCAAGCTGTTCAGCGTGTTCGAGGAGGCCGGCCACCTGCTGGACCGGCTCGGCGTGCGGAGCGCCGGAGCGTTGAACGACGCAGTGGCCTCCGGGCGGCTGGCCGAGGTGTCGTTGGTCGGCGAGGCGATTCACGAGGCGCGGATTGCCAGCATCGCCAGCGACATCGCCGCGCAGGGCGACCGGATCAAGCTGGTGCTGATTGCCGGGCCGTCCTCATCCGGGAAGACGACGTTCTCCAAACGGCTTGCAGTCCAGTTGCTGGCCAACGGCCGCCGGCAGTTCCCCATCGGGCTCGACGACTACTTCGTGGACCGTGACAAGACGCCACGGGACGCGAACGGGCAGTTGGACTACGAGTGCCTCGAGGCCGTGGATGTGGCCCTGTTCAACGAGCACCTGCTGAACCTGATGGCGGGGCGCCGGACCGAGCTCCCGCACTACGTCTTCAAGACCGGCCGCCGGGAGACCGGGATGACCGTGACGCTCGGCCGCGACAACATCATGATCGTCGAGGGCATCCACGGGCTGAACCCCGCGCTCGTGCCGAGCCTGCCCCCGGACTGCATTTATCGAATCTACGTGTCGGCCCTGACCCAGCTCAACCTCGACCGGTACAACCGGGTGAGCACGACCGACTGCCGCCTGATCCGTCGCATCGTTCGCGACGCGGCGACCCGGGGCTATACCGCCACCCAGACGCTGCGCCGCTGGGACTCGGTGACTCGCGGGGAGAAGCGCTACATTTTCCCGTTCCAGGAGAACAGCGACGCCATCTTCAACTCCGCACTCGTGCACGAACTGGCCGTGCTCAGGCCGTTCGCCGAACCGCTGCTGCTCCAGGTGAGGCACGACACGCCCGAGTACATCGAAGCCAATCGCCTCTTGTCGTTCCTCCAGTGGTTCGTACCCGGACCGCCGGACCCGGTGCCGGACAATTCGATCCTGCGCGAGTTCATCGGAGGGTCGATCATGGAGAACATCAAGTTCTGGCGTGAACCTCCCCCCGAGCACGCACCGACGGAGGGGTAGACGATTGACGGGGACCCGTGAACTGGGGTCTTCTACTGAAGGAGGCCGGCGGGCCTCATCTGGCGATGTCCACGCGCCGGAGCACTCACCGAAGGAGCGACGATATGCCGAACCGGCCCACTCGCGAAGAGGCCATCAAGACGTTCGCGGCCATGGTCAGGGACATCCCGGTTGCGATGCTGACGACCACGGGGATGGGCCGCCTGCGCAGCCGCCCGATGGTGACCCAGCGGACGGCGTTCGACGGCGAGCTCTGGTTCCTCACCGCCCGCGAGGCGGGGAAGACCGGTGAGATCCGCGACCGCCAGGCCGTCCACGTGACGTTCGTCTCGCCGTCCGACAACCGGTACGCCTGGGCGTCAGGCACCGCGACACTGGTGGACGACCCGGCCACCCTGAAGAAGCTGTGGCACGCGGCGTATCTCCCGTGGCTGCCCGGCGGAGCCGACGACCCGACGACCACCCTGATCAAGGTGCGCGTCGAAGAGGCGGAGTACTGGGACAACAAGGCGGGCCGGATGGTGCTGCTCGACACGTTCATCCAACCCGGCTCCTCGTTCCGCGACGTGGCACCGGGGATGGGACTCTAGGGGAGAATCCAGAATTCGGAATCCACAATCCGGCAGGCGGAAGACAGACAGGGCATGGACACTGAAAAGCAAATCGTCGAGCCGTTGCGGGTCAAGGCGGAGTCCGTCGGGATTCCGGTCGCCCGCCGGCACATCTTCCTGTGCTGCGAGCAGACGAAGCCCAAGTGCTGCGACCTCGAGCACGGCACCGCGGCCTGGGAGTACCTCAAACGGCGGCTGGCGGAACTGGGTCTCTCCGAGCAGGGAGGCGTCCTCCGGACCAAGGCCAACTGCTTGAGAATCTGCGCAGGCGGGCCCATCGCCGTCGTCTACCCGGAGGGCACCTGGTATCACCGCTGCGATCCTCCGGTCCTCGAGCGGATCATCCAGGAACATCTCATCGGCGGACGCCCGGTCGCCGACCACGTCATCGTTTCGCACTCGCTGGACGAGGCGCCTCCGGTCTGAAGTATGGCAGTCGATCCCGCCGACCTCGACTTCGCCCCTGACGACATGCGTCGGATGGGCGAAGCGGCGGTTCGCCGCCTCGTCGAGTTTCTCGAGGACCTCCCGTCGCAGCCGATGCGCGGCGACGAAGGCGCCGACGCGTTGTGTCGCGCGATGCGGGCGCCGGTGCCTCCGCCCGACGGCACGCCCTTCGAGACAGTACTGCGCCAGCTGTTCGACGAGTGGATCCCGCGGTCGTTCAACTGCGCGTCACCCGGCTACCTCGCGTTCATCCCGGGTGGCGGCCTGTATCCCGCAGCCCTTGCCGATTTCATCGCGGACGGCGTCAACCGGTTCACCGGGATCTGGCAGGCCGCGCCGGCGCTGGTGCAGCTCGAGGCGAACGCGCTCGACTGGTTCCGCGACTGGATGCAGTTCCCGGCGACCGCCCGCGGCCTGCTGACGACCGGCGGCTCGATGGCGAACTTCAACGCGATCGTCTGCGCGCGGGAACGCCACCTGGGCCCGCGCATCCGCGACGGCGTGCTCTACACCTCCACCGAGGCGCACCATTCCGTCGCGAAATCGGCCAAGCTGGCCGGCATCCTGCCCGACCGCGTGCGGACCATTCCGGCGGATGTTCACTTCAGGATGCGGGTGGATGAGCTCGATGCCGCCATCCGCCGCGACCGTGCGGACGGCCTGGTCCCGTTCATCGTCGTTTCGAACGCCGGCACGACCAATACGGGTGCGGTGGATCCGCTGGAAGCCATCGGTCTACTGTGCGGGCGCGAGGGGCTGTGGCACCACGTCGATGGCGCGTACGGCGCCTTCTTCCATGCGGTCCCGGCGCTGCGGCCGCTGCTGGCCGGGCTGCCGGCCGCCGACTCGCTGACGCTCGATCCCCACAAAGGTCTGTTCCTGCCGTACGGCACAGGTGCGCTGCTGGTCCGCGATGCGAGAGCGCTGCGCGCGGCGCACCAGGCAACCGCCGGCTATCTGCCCGAGATGCCCGACGCGGAGGAGTTCTACGATCCCAGCCAGCACGGGCCCGACCTGTCACGAGGATTCCCGGGGTTGCGCGTCTGGCTCTCGATCACGCTGCTTGGCGCCGCCCGGGTACTGGCGGCGATAGCCGAGAAGCGGGCGCTGGCTGTCGATGCGGAGGAGCGCATCCGTCGGATTCCTCGAATCGTCATCGACGCGCCGCCGCAGTTGTCGCTGTTCGCGTTCCACGTCGAGTGGCCGGGCGCCTCCCAGGCCGAACAGAACGAGGCGACTCGGGACCTCCTCGACCGCGTGACGGCGCGCGGCCACGTGATGCTGACCGGGTGCCAGGTGGGTGGACGATTCCTCGGGCGGGTCTGCGTGCTCAGCTTCCGGACGCGACAACGGCAGATCGATCAGTGCGTGCAGGACGTTGCGGACGCAACTGCCGGAATCGTGCGGACCTGATTTCCCGTCCCCCGCTCGGCGCGCCCGCTCTTCCGTTCTCCGTTTGGCTGTCTCCCAGCTCCGCTCTCCGTTTCTCCCTACCACTTCGCCTGGGATCCCCAGACGCTGTGCGGGATGGCGAAGACCACCATCGTGACCACGGTCGCAACGACGACCGCCAGCCTTGCCTTGCGGCCGCCGCGCATTTGGCTGGCCGCGACGATCCACGCGACTCCCGCAATCAGCGTTTTGTTGTCGGTCAGGTCGTAGCCCCACGGGACGCCCGTCCAGTAGGCGTCGAACGCCAGCTTCTGCACGACCGGGCCGAGCACGAACCCTCCGAACAGCAGCAACGCCACCGTGAGGAACCCCCAGGTCCGCGTGTCACCGCCGAAGAGCGCCGCCATCGCCGCACGGGTGGAGAACAGCATGCCGAAAAACATCGCGGCGACGTGGGGGATCAGGATCCAGAGCGGGACGTCGCCCTTGAACCGCGTGATCGCGGGTTGATTCGGGAAGGAAACCTGCTCGCCGCCCTTCGACAGGCGCACGCGGTATTCGAGCTTCCCAGCCATCGGCATGAGCGGCTCGGGCGCGGGCGGAATGAGTCTGCGAAGCGTATCGCCCGTTCGAACCATGGGCAGCGTGGCCCACGGGTCGCTCGTCGGGAACCGCCGCCATTCGACGATCCCGGTGACGGCGTTGTCAGGGACCGTCACGGCGACGGGCTGGCGTTCGGTGATGCTGTTGGACCGCTCGAGCCGAAGGGTGATCTCCTGACCACCGAGTTGGACCTTGCCCTTCGCGGGGTACGTCGGCCCGGTCGTGCGCTGCCAGATAGCGGACGCGAGCGTCAGCACCACGGCGATTGTCCATTGAACCGCAGGTTTGCGCATGGCTTCTCCAGTAGTCGGGAATCCGGAAGTCTAGCACGAGCGGACCCGCGGCTGGGGGCGGCCCTTGGAGCCGCCCCCCGTCGTTGTGTCTACTTCTTCTCGGGAGCCTTGGCCGCAGGCTTCTCGGGTGTCTTTGGCGACGCCGATTCCGCGGCGGGCTTCTTGAACATCGGCGAGACGTCCCGCTTGCCTCTGTCGAGGAACGTGACTCCCTTGTCCATCCACTCCGGACGCGGCTTGCCGAGCAGGTAGTGGTCGAAAAACTCGTCCATGTGGACGGTCCAGTTCTTCATGTTGTCCCGATTGCGCAGGCCGTGCGGCTCGCCGTTGTAGTTGAACATGTAGGCCTCTTTGCCCAGCCTCCGCATGGCCATGTTGAACTCGATGCCCTGGTACCACGGCACCGCATCGTCGCCGTCGTTGTGGATGGTCAGGTACGGCGTGTGAATCCGCTTCACCCAGAAGATGGGCGAGTTCTCGATGTAGAGCAGCGGCGCGTCCCATGGCGGAGCACCGATGCGGCTTTGTGTCTTCTCGTACTGGAACTGCCGCACCATGCCCGTCCCCCAGCGGATCCCGCCGTAGGCGCTGATCATGTTCGACACCGCCGCACCCGCTTCCACGGCCGCGAACATGTCGGTTCGCGTGATCATGTGAGTGATCTGATAGGCGCCCCAAGAGTGGCCCTGGATGCCGATCCGCTTCGGGTCGATGTAGCCCAGCGCCACCACGGTGTTGATCGCCGGCAACACGCACTTCTCCGCGCTCTCACCGGGGAATCCCGTGTTGTAGATGATGTCGGGGCGCAGGAGGACGTAGCCATTGCTGACGTAGCGGGTCACGTTGATGCTGGTGCCGACGTTCGGCGCGGCGTAGCTGTGGAGCCCCTGCGTCAGTTCCTCGTAGATGTAGACCATCAGGGGGTACTTCTTCGTCGGGTCGAAGTTGTCCGGCTTGGTGAGGATTGCCCGGAGTTTCTTGCCGTCGCCGTTGATGTACTCGATCAGCTCCGACTTGCCCCAGACGAACTGGGCCTGCTGCGGGTTTGCGTTCGAGACTTTCTTCATGTCCTTGAACGTGGTGTCGGTGGTGACCCACAGGTCCGGGAACTCCTCGAAGCGCGACATCGTGAACACGGCGTTCTCGGCCTTGGCGGCTTTTGTCAGCGCGCCGAACGCCTTGTCCTGCATCACGATCTTCTCGGGCGCCGTCGTGCCGCTGAACGCCACGCGGTAGAAGCCCGTGGCCCGTGTCCGCTCGTTCGTCGTGGTCAGCAGCAGGGGCTTGTTGACCGGCACCGTGCGCTCCTCGGGGTCGAGTGAGCGATATCGGAACATCAGCGACTGCCTCCGGCCGTCGCCGTTGGTGATCATCCGAGCCCCCGTGCCATCGGGCTTCACCTCCCAGATGTCGAATTCGTCGTAGAGGAGCACGGACTGGTCACTGGCAGTCCAGCCGCCTGTCCCGTACGGGCCAGGGAGATCGGGCGTCGTGAACTCCTGCTGGAATCGCACCTTGAGCTTCTCGGTCAGGTTCGTGCGCACGCCGTCCGCGATGCGGTAGGTCCACCAGTGGCCCGCGTTCTCGTCGAAGTACAGGACGAATTTCCCAGCCGGCGACAGCGTCGTCGCGGTGCTGCCCCAGTGTTCCAGCACCTTCGTAGGCTTGCCTGTCTGCAGATCGACGAGGAACACGTCATTGTAGGTCTGGTCCCAGGACACCTCCATCCGGTAGGGGATGTCCGAGGTGCCGATCGCCCGCGCCAGATCCTCGCCCGGATTGACGGTGGGGAGGTCCGGCGTCGCGAGTTGGACGTAGCGCCCATCGGAGAGGTGCACGACGCCGCGGTAGCTGCGCGTCCGCTCCTGGTCGGCGCGGACCTTCTGCATCGGCTGGATGACCGGGTCCTTGTACGACCAGAGGTCTACGGTGAGCGGCGCCGGTGTCTTGTCGTTCGGGTCGGCCGCCGGGGCGGGCGAGGGCGCCGGCGGAGGTCCGACGTTCAGGAATACCATCGCGCCGTCCTTCGAGAATCGGGGCGCCGAGTCGGCGACGACGAATCCCTTGAGGACGCCGGGCGTGGACGCGGAGACGAGTTCGGCGGCGCCCGTCGCCTCGCCGCCCTTCCAGATGTAGAGGCGGTATGGGGAAACCGGCTTGTCGTAGTCGGCCTGGTCGCTGAGGAATGCGATTTGCCGGCCGGCTTCGTCGAAGGTGAGGCTCTTGTAATGGCCGCGGCCGGTCATCAGCGTCTTCACGGCGCCGTCGGCCAAATGGCGTGCGAAGGCGCCGTCCTTCGCCGCGTCGGCCGACGACGTGGCGTAGGCCAGCCAGGCGCCTTTCGGATCCAGGTTGTACTCGGTGACGTCGGGGATGGTCGTTTCCTCGGCAGTGGCGAGTTTGCGGAGGATGAGGTCGGAGCCAGGGTCCTTGCGCTTTTCGCGGGAAGCGCCGCGGCCGCCGCGCTGGGACGCCTGTGCCGCCGGGGCGGCTGTCGGCGTCGCGCCTCGGGCGCCGCCCGCCCCGCGTCCGCCACCTGCGCCCCGCGCACCCGCTCCGCGCGCCCCGCCGCCCGCCCCGCCGACGCCCTTGTAATAGGCCAGCCACGTGGCCGATTCTTCCGCCACTCGGAAACTGCCGACCTTCTCAACGGTTGTCACCTGGCCGCCCGGGAGGGACATGATGCCCAGTCCCGTCTTGGGTTCGCGCGGCGTCTGGGTTCCCGCGCCCTCGCCGCGAGCGCCTTGGGTGCCGGTCGTCTGCCCGCCGCCTCCCTGGTTCTCGGAGCCCTGGCCCGCGAGGCGGTCCTTTTCTTCGTCGGCCTTGCTCTGCGCGATGGTGAAGATGACGAAGGCGCCATCCTGAGTGAACTCCGGGCCGGTTCCGCGGGCGTGCCGGAATTCCTGGCCGGTCCTGACATTCCTGACGACCAGTTCGCCGTCCTCGGCCTGAGAGGTCGTCGCGTAAGCGAGCCACGAACCGTCGCTGGACAGGCGAGTGCCTTGAATGGAACGCCAGTAGTCTACGACGTCGTAGGTGAGCGGACGCTTGGGCGTGACTGGCGCCTGCGCAGTGATGACCCACTGGACGGCGACCAACGCGCAAACGACGAGCGCGAAGCATCGGGCGAGGTGCCGCTGAGACATGAAGCCTCCTCCCGCGGAATCCGGGCGGGATGTTGACAAGTGGATTCGGGGGCGACCGCGCCCCAGGCACGGCCGGAGGCGGGCGGATCGTATCGGCTCTTCAGGATTCTCGTCTGTCGTTGTTCACTCGGTCGAGGAGGGCTTGGCGCAACGGAAGTACCGAGGGGCGAGACCCAGGGCCCGGCTCGTTCGAGACCGGGCCCTCGGTCTTGAGCCTGTCTATCTCACGTTCCCGAGTATCCCCAGGAGGAAATTGTAGAACTTCTCGACGGTGTCGATGTAGAGATGTTCGTTCGGCGAATGCACTTCCCTCATCGTCGGGCCGAACGAGACCATGTCCATGCCGGGGTATTTCTCGCCGATGATCCCGCACTCGAGTCCGGCGTGCACCGCCTTGACCGCGGGTTCCTGGCCGTAGAGCGATTTGTAGGTGGACTGAGCGAGCTTCAGGATCGGCGACTCGATGTTCGGCTTCCAACCCGGATACCCATCCGACCCTGTTGCCGTCGCCCCGCCGAGCTCGAAGACGGCGCGCACCATCTGCGACGCCTCGTCGATCTCCGATGCCACGGAGCTGCGCTGGCTGGTCTGGATCTTGACCTCCTTCTTGCCGGTCTCGATGATCGCGAGATTCGTCGAGGTCTCCACCAGTCCATCGATGTCTGCGCTCATCTTCAGCACGCCATGCGGCAGGCCCGCCAGTGTGAGAAGGACCTTCTTCTGCAGCCCCTTCTTGAGGACCTTGCGTACGCCTTTCTGTGGCTGGGAGGCGATGACCAGGTTCGGTTCGACCGTGGCCAGCTCGGCCTTGATCGCCTGGTTCATCTTCTCGACGACTTCGCCGGCAGACGCCGCCTTCGCCTTCGGCATCGAGACGACCGCTTCGGCCTCGCGCGGGATGGCGTTCCGCTTGTTGCCGCCCTCGATCTTCGCCACACGCGCGCCGAGCGCTGCCAGGCCGATCAGGACGCGCGTGATGATCTTGAGCGCGTTGCCGCGGCCGGTGTTGATCTCGAGACCCGAGTGACCGCCTTTCAGTCCCTTGACTGTCACCAGCAGACCCGCGCCGCCTGCCGGAGCGTCGTCGAACTGCGCCGTCCACGTGCCGGTATTGTCGCGGCCGCCGGAGCAGCCGACGTACAGTTCACCCTCGTCCTCGGAATCGAGGTTCATCAGGATCCGGCTCTTGAGGAACCCGGGCTGAAGGCCGTTGGCGCCGGTCAGGCCGGTCTCCTCATCAACCGTGAAGAGGAACTCGAGCGGGCCGTGCTGGAGGCTCTTGTCCTCCATGATCGCCAGGCAAGTGGCAACGGCGATGCCGTTGTCGGCGCCGAGCGTCGTGCCGTTCGCCGTGATGAAGTTGTCCTTGCGCACGAGCTGGATCGGGTCCTTCAGGAAATCGTGGACCTTGTCCTTGTTCTTCTCGCACACCATGTCCATGTGGCCCTGGAGGCATACGCTGCTGACGCCTTCCCGCCCCGCCGACGCGGGCTTGCGCGCCAATACGTTGCCCGACGCGTCTTGCTGGGCTTCGAGGCCGAGCCTCTTCGCCGTGGCCACCAGGTGCTTCGCAATGGCCGTTTCGTTCTTCGAGCCGCGCGGGATCAGGCTGATCTCCGCGAAGTACTTCCAGACGAGGGCGGGCTTGAGGCCGTCGATTGCATTCGCCATAACTGACTCCCTCCAAGGATGCCTTCTATCTTCTGAATCCTGGCTTCTGAATTCTATTTCTTTCTGGCCTTGACCGGCACCTCGGGCGCCTTCTCCGTGAGCTTTACCGAGCCGAGCTTGGCCTGCGCGTCGAAATACGCGACGACGTCGGCCAGCGGAACCGGGTCGAACTCGCCGGAGATGAAGTTCCGGATCTGCATGACCGTCAGCTTGCGCGGCAGGATCGCCCGCAACTCGGACGTCATGTGGCCGGGAATCTTGCGCATCGCCGCCGCCGCTGCCTCCCGGTCGGCCTGCGAAGGCACGGCGCCTGCGCCGGGCTGCGCGCCGGCCTGGCCGCCGCCTTGTCCGCCGCCGCCTCCGCCAAACCCGCCCCGCCCGCCTGCGCCGCCCAGCGACTCGACAGTTGTCCTGGCGGCCCTCAGCTCGAGCTCGGTGGGCACCGGCTCGGTAGCGGGAGCGTTGAACCGGGCGGCCGCCAGCTTGTAGAGGGCCGTCGCCTGGGCCTGGAGTGCGATGGCCTGCTGATCCAGCAACGGCTCGAGCGAGGCCAGCCGCTTCTGGCCGTCGGCGGGGGTGGGGAACAGCACCGCGGCCGTTCGCAGCGCAGCCTTTTCGATCTCAACCTGGTGCCGGACGGCGTTGCGGGCGTCCTTGTAGCCTTCGACGGCTGCGGCCGCATCGGCGGCGTCCGCGAGGTACGACAGCCCCTTCCGCTGCGCCTGGCCGATCCGCTCAGTGCCGCGTGCCAAGGTCTCGGCTACGACCTTCATCGCCATGGCCTCGTCGGCATTGGCGAGCACCGCCAGGGCGCCGAGCCCGACCACGCCGGCCCGCTTGAATTGGGTGGGGTCGAGCTTCTCGGGTGTGTCCGCCGAGGAGTGGTAGAACGGATCGGGCCACGTGATGAACATCAGGGACGGGATGCCGTTGCTGATGTAGACGACGTGGTCGCTGGCGCCGTAGTGCTTGTCGATCAGGATGTAGAACGGGTCCTGGCTGCCCGTCGGGGCGAGCACGGGGAGCGTGAATCCGTAACCTCCGGAGCGATAACGCACACGCTCGCGGTTCAGGTTGGCGATCACCTCCATCATGTTGGCGCCGATGTCGTTCAGGAACGACGGAAAGCTGTCCGGCGTCCGGTGCATCGTCCAGAAACTGCCGTGCGTGGCCAGGCGAAGCCCTTCCATGTCGAAGTTCAGGTCGGCGACGAGCTTCTTCGTCACTTCCGGGTGCTTCTGCAGCCACGCCGCGGTGCCGCTGATCTCCGGCACCCAGAGAAAGTGGATGGTGCGCTTCGGTTTCGGGAGCTTGCCGTCGGCGACCAGGCGAATCAGCGCGCGGCCCATTTCGAGAGTGATCGCGCACCCCGATGCATCGTCGTTCGCGCCCTGCTTCAGGTAGCCTTCGTAAAGGTGGCCGGACATGGCCAGTTCCTGGTCGGAACTGCCGTCGCCCGGGATCGTTGCGTGCACCGTTTCCATGCGGCCTGGGTACGAGTCGGTCTTGACGACCGATCGAAGCGTGATCTTCTCGCCGTGGGCCAGCATGCTCGCCAGTTCGCGCCCGACGCGGGGCGACACCGACCAGCCGAAGCCGACGGTCTTGCCCTGCGGCGCGGTGCCCGACACGCTCTGTGAGCCGATTTGATCGATGTCGGCTTCCGGGTGGATCGGATTGGAGCTGAGGACCCCGAGCGCTCCGCGTTCGAATACGGCGAGGCGCTGCAACACGCTGCTCGATGCGGTTCCGAGGACGATCTTCCCCTTGACGTCCTTGCCGGCATAGTCCTCGGAGCGCCCGCCGTAGCCGAGGTCCACGAGATCCCCCGTGACGTCGCCCGTCTCGCTGCCCGACGCGATGCTGACCGCCACGTCGCGGAAGTCGAACAGTTTCCGGTTGTCCGGCTTTGTCATCCAAAGTTCGGCCTGGGTAGCCTGCCACAGTTTCTGCGAGGTGGGGAACGTCTCGATCTCGACGTTGCTGAAGCCGTACTCCTTGGCCAGGCGCGCCATGACCTCGCTTTCGCGGAACTTCCCTTCGTACTCGGCGCGCGGCCGGACGCGGGGATAGGGAACCATCTCGAGCACGGTCTGCTGCGCACGTTCGCCCGACACCTCGTTGATGATGGCGCGGAGCTGATCCCAGGAGAGCAAGGTGCGATCCTCTCGTTCCTGCGCGGCGGACGGTGTGGCGCACATGACGGCGGCCACCATGAAGGCGAACACGAGTCGTTTCATCGAATCTCCCGTAACGGCGCCGTGCGTGGCGCCAGAGGCCGGCAAACCCCGCAAGCGTAGGGCAAGAGGGGCGCGCAGGGCAAGCGCAGGGCGTTCAGCTGGCGTTCAGCGGGTGTCGTTGATCTATAATCGCGCAGCGTCCTCTCACCGGCACCCGGGTGAGGACCGGCTGGTTGTTTTCGATATTAGAGGTTCTCATGCCTGAAGATCCCGATGACCCCACGAAACAGGGGACCGGCTTCACCAGACGAGGATTCATCGCGACGATCGGTACCGGGGCCGTGGCCGCGGCGACGGTCGCGCACGCAACGCCCGGGGACGCGGCGCCGGCCGCAGAAATCCCGGAGGGCGCGGAACTGGTGCGCGTCACGTTGAACATCAACGGCCGCAGTCATCGCCTGCTGGTCGAGCCGCGCTGGTCGTTGCTGTTCGTGCTACGGGAGCGGCTCGGGCTGACCGCTACGAAGCTCGGCTGCGAACGAGGCGAGTGCGGTACGTGTACCGTGCTGGTGGACGACAAGCCCCGCTATTCCTGCATGATGCTGGCCGTTGAATCAGAGGGAAAGACGATCGTCACGCTCGAGGGGCTGATGCGCGGCGAGGACCTGGGTCCCGTGCAGCGCGCCTTCTGGGAAGAGGATGCGTTCCAGTGCGGCTACTGCACGCCAGGCCAGATCATGGCGGTCGAAGGCCTCCTGCGGGCCAATCCGTCTCCGACGCTCGATGAGGTCCGAACGGGCGTCAGCGGCAACCTCTGCCGCTGCGGGGCCTACGCGCACATCTTCAAGGCGGGGCTGCGAGCCGCGGAACTGAAGAAACAGGAAGGGGGGCGCTCATGACCCCGGACGACCGGTACTACATCACCGACGTTCCGCCCGAGACGCCCGAGCCCGCCGACCAGCCGGCGCCATGGACGACGACAACGGTCGTGGGAAAGCGACTGCCGCGCATCGACGGATACGAGCGGGTCAGCGGGGCAGCGGTCTACACGGCCGACGTGGTGCTGCCCGACATGCTCTACGCGGCGGTCCTGCGCTGTCCACACGCCCACGCGACGGTGAAGAAGATCGACACGGCCAGGGCCGAGAAAATGCCGGGCGTGGTGGCGATCCTCTCGGACAAGAGCCCCGGCGCCGACATCCCGTGGTTCAACACGCGCACCGGTCCGCTGAGCCGCCTGTTCGACCCGCACTGCCGCTACGAGGGTGAAGAGGTGGCTGCCGTTGCTGCCGAGACCCCGTACCAGGCCTGGGACGCGGTACGGGCGATCGCGGTGGAGTTCGAGGTGCTGCCGTTCGTGGGCGCGGCGGAGGACGCCTTGAAGCCTGGCGCCGCGGCGATTCACCAGGGCGGCAACCGGTCGGGTGAGGTGTCCCGCTATTCCAGGGGGGACGTGGACGCCGGCTTCGCGGCCGCCGACGTGGTCGTCGAGCAGACCTACAGCACGGCGTGCGAGATTCACGCGCCGACCGAGACGCACGCATCGGTGGCCAAATGGGATGGAAACCGACTGGTCGTCTGGGACTCGACGCAGGGCGTTTACCCGATCCAGTCCGGCCTCGTGCAGTTGCTGAAACTGCCCTCGTCCAGCGTTCGCGTGATCGGCAACTACATGGGCGGCGGGTTCGGCGCCAAGTTGGGCATCAGCAAACACACGGTCATTGCGGCGCTGCTGGCGAAGATGACCGCCCGCCCCGTCAAGCTGCACCTGACGCGCGAAGAGAGTTTCCTGGCCGTCGGCAACCGGCCGCCGGACACGATGACACTCAAGGCGGGCGTGAAGAAGGACGGCACCTTGACCGCTCTGCAGATGACCGTCCTCGGGACCGGCGGCGCGTATCCGGGAGGCGGCGTGGGCGGCGTGGACTGGGTGGTCCGCGACTTGTACACCTGCCCGAACGTGAAGACCGAGCTGACCGACGTGTTCATCAATGCGGGGCAGGCGCGGGCGTTTCGCGCCCCCGGCCACCCGCAGGGTGCGTGGGCCCTCGAGCAGATGATGGACCAGCTGGCGGAGAAGATCGGGATCGACCCGGTCGAGCTCCGCGTGAAGAACGCACCCACCGTCAGCCAGGGGACCACGGGCACTCCGCCTTACACTTCCACCGGGCTCACCGCGTGCCTCGAGGAGGGCGCGAAGCGGTTTGGATGGCGCGAGGCGCGAAAACGTGCGTCGGGAGACGGACCCATCCGGCGGGGCGTCGGCGTCGCGGCCGGGCTCTGGCGGGGCGGCAGCGGCGGACCGCCGGCCACGATCATCGTCAAGCTCTTTGCCGATGGGAGCGCGAACCTGAACATGGGGGCGAGCGACATCGGCACGGGGACGAAGACCATCATGTCGATGGTCGTCTCGGAGGAACTGGGCGTCCCGCTCGAGAAGATCCAGGTGGAATGGGCGGACACCGCGACCACGCAGTATGCCACCGCCAGCGGGGGGAGCAAGACCGTGCCGACCGAGTCGCCCGCCGCCCGAGCGGCCGCGATCGACGTGAAGCAGCAGTTGATCACGATGGCGGCAGCGCAGCTGAAGGTCACCCCCGAGGAGTTGATCCTGACAAACGGCGAGGTCGTCTCGACCGCCGACCCGTCGAAGAAGGTGGCGATCACGGGCGTCGCGGCGCTTCGCGCGCGGGGCCTCATCGTGGGCGTCGGCTATCGCGGCCCGAACCCTGAGGGCAAGGTGATTACGCCGTTCGGCGCGCATTTCGCGGAAGTCGAGGTCAACACGCGAACGGGCGAGGTGAGGGTGGTCCGGTTCCTTGCCGCGCAAGACAGCGGCCGCGCGATGAACGAGCTGACCTACGAGAACCAGACCCAGGGCGGCATCACCATGGGGCTCGGGCTGGCGTTGACCGAGGGGCGCATCCTCGACCGCAACCAGACCGGCAAGATGGTGAATCGCAACTGGCACGACTACAAGATCCCGACCGCGATGGACGTCCCGGCGGAGCAGACGGTGTTGCCGATCGACCTTCATGACTACCAGGCGAACACCGCGGCCGCGAAGGGACTCGGGGAACCGTCGACGATTCCCGCGGCTCCAGCCGTCGCGAATGCCATTTATCACGCGTGCGGCGTGCGGACTCCAGACACGCCCGTCAACCCGACGCGGCTGGTGGCCCTGCTTGCCGCATCGAAGAAGAGGGGATGAACCATGCTGCCGGGATTCACCTACGTCCGCGCGAAATCGGTCGCCGAGGGCGTGCGCCAGCTGGCCGTCCCTGGCACGAGGCTCCATGCGGGTGGCACCGACCTGCTCGGCTGCCTGCGTGACGGCGTGTTCAAGGCCGAGAAGCTGGTCAGCATCAGCGGCCTCAAGGACCTTCAAGGGGTCTCGCCAGTGCCCGCCGGCGGCCTGCGCATCGGCGCGCTGACGACGCACAGCCAGGTGGCGACCGACAAGACCATCAACGAGTCCTACCGGGCCCTTGCCCAGGCCTCGGCGGCCGTCGCCAGCCCGCAGCTTCGCAACCAGGGAACCATCGGCGGGAACCTATGCCAGCGGCCGCGCTGCTGGTACTTCCGCGGCGATTTCCACTGCCTGCGGAAGGGCGGCGATCAGTGCTATGCCGTTGGTGGCGAGAACCAGTACCACGCCGTATTCGGCGGCGACCGGTGCGTGATCGTCCACCCGTCGGATACGGCGTCGGCGCTGATCGCGCTCGGCGCGAAGATCCGCATCGCGGGACCGGGCGGCGTGCGCGTGGTTCCTTTGGGTTCGTTCTTCGTGGGGCCGGCGAAGGTCATCACCAAGGAGACAATCCTCGAGAAGAACGAACTCGTCACGGAAATCCTCCTGCCGCCTGCAGAGCCCGGTCTCCGCAGCTCGTACCGCAAGGTCCGGGCCCGCGGGTCGTGGGACTTCGCTCTGGCCGGGATCGCGCTGGCGCTGCTGATGAAGGACGGCAAGGTCGCGCGCGCGCGCGTCGTGTTCTCGGGGGTGGCGCCGGTTCCGTGGCGCTCGGAGCCGGTCGAACAGGCGATCACGGGCCGGGCGCTGACGTCGGACGTGGTCGCGGCGGCCGCGGAGGCCGGCGTCAAAGGCGCCGAACCGCTCGAGAAGAACGCGTATAAGGTGCCCCTCCTCCAGGGGATCATCGCCGAAGCGCTGCTCGCCCTGGCGTGACGGCCTGCACAGGGCTGAAGTCCTGTGTCACGAACTTTCTTTAGCGCGGGGCTCCGGGCCCGAGAGGCGTGGCGCGGGGCTTCAGCTCCGAGTTCGCGAGGAGACGCTGTTCATGTTCGACATCTCTACCGAGTTGCTCTCCGCATCGACGATCGCCATCCGCGATTGCATGGGCGCCAGGACGGGCGAGCGCGTGCTCGTCGTGACCGACGAGCCGTTGCGGCGCATCGGCTACGCGCTCCACCGCGCGGCCTGCGACCTCGGCCTCGATGTCCTGCTCGTGGAGATGCTGCCGAGGAAGAGCAACGGCGAGGAGCCCCCGGCCGAAGTCGCGGAGCTGATGACCCGCGCGGACATCGTCTTGTGCCCGACGTCGAAGTCGCTGACGCACACCGACTCGCGCCGCGCGGCGAGCCTCGCCGGCGCGAGGATCGCGACGCTGCCCGGCGTGACCGAGGCCATCATGGTTCGCTGCATGAACGCGAACTACGGGGAGATCGCCGCCCGCACCTACCGGCTGTGCGCGCTACTCGAGAAGACGAGCGTCGTCCGCGTCACCGCTCCTGCCGGAACGGACATCACGATGCCGATCAAGGGCCGGCAGGCGCACGCGAGCTCCGGCCTGTTCCGCAAGAAAGGAGAGTGGGGCAACCTGCCGACCGGCGAGGCCTACCTGGCCCCGCTCGAGGGCCTCTCGAACGGCGTGGTCGTCGTGGACGGTTCGATGGCGGGCGTGGGCATGCTGAGCCAGCCCCTGCGGATTGCGGTCGACAGCGGCTATGCGACCGAGATCAGCGGCGGGCCCGAGGCGCAGAAACTCATCGCCCTGCTCGAGCCGCACGGCAAGGACGCGCGCACGGTCGCCGAGTTCGGTATCGGCACCAATGACAAGGCGATCCTCACCGGCATCATTCTGGAGGACGAGAAGGTGATGGGCACGATCCACATCGCCTTCGGCGACAACAAGTCGATGGGCGGCACGGTCCGCGTCGCCAGTCACCTCGACGGACTCGTCCGGAACCCCGCGGTCTGGTTCGACGGGACGAAGGTGATGGAGGACGGACGGATCCTGGTCGGTTGACGGGCCGATTCCGCATCCGACATACTCGCAAAACCCGCTGGGAACGGCCGCATCCCGCCGCGCCGCTCCCGTGGGGCGATTCGGCCGAGTGGCCCGTCAGTCGTTGAGGAGCGCGAGTGGACGACGGCAACGACCGCAACCCAGGTGAGGTCAGCCCGTCGCTCGACGACCTCGACACGCTCTTCGCGAGCCCATCGGCGTGGGCGGACCTCGACCCGGACCTTCTGCGCCATCTCCTGTTCTACGAATGCCTGTCGTACGGTATCAACCCAGACGATGACGTGATTCCCCGCCTCCTGGGCCTGGCGAGGGTGGCCGCGGAGCGGCTGCACCCCGCGGTCCGGCGCCAGGTCGTCGTGCATATTGCGCGCGCCATCGAGCGGCTGCATCGCGAGCAGGACGTGCGTGAGGGAGCCGGGTGTACGAACGGGCTCCTCCCGTTTCTGCTGGAAGATCCGGACCCCTCCGTCGTTTCGGCGGCGGCGTGCGAGATGGCGATCCTGCTGCCCCTCGAGGACGATGATCCTCTGTCGGGTCCGAAGTACGTGGAGTCGCTGATCGATCAAATCAGCCACGATGACGCGCGCGCGGGCATCATCGCGGGGCTGCTCCTCCTTGGGGACGAGCGAGTGGAGCCCCTCCTGAACGGCGCGTGGCGGCGCCTGGGCGATGAGGGGCGGCAGACGCTCGCGCTGGTCATCCAGGGATTCCACGGGCTTCACGTCCTGACCGTGCGGTTCCTGCTCAACTGGCTGGAAGACGAGGCGGTCCATCCGGATACCCCGGCGTTCGGCGTGGTGGCGGCGACGACGGCCAGAGCCGGCGTTCACGCCGCTCAGCACGGCGTCGTGGATGTTCTTCGCGCGTTCCCGGTCATCAGCGCGCCCGAAGGACAGCCGTACGAGGTCGTGCGCGAGCTCTCGCTTCAGGAGTTTCTGCCGCTCGTGTCGAGCCGGCTCCTCCGCCTGGCCTCGGTCGAAGACCCGCCAGAACTCGTGCTGGGTGTGCTCCGGCACTGGGGGCTGGAAGAGCGGGCATGAATCGACTCCTGAAGCCGCTGCTCATCGTCCTGGCCGTGCCAGTGTTGGCGACCGCCCTCGGCCTGCTGGGCCGGGGCGATTGGGATTCGCGCTGGCGCGCCGGCCTGGTGCGGCAAATGGCGGCGCAGCACGTGCGCCCGGACGCCCAGTTGCTGGCCCGTTACTCGCTGTCCACACTGTGTTCCGACCGGCGCGTGGGCGGGCGTCTGCCCGCGTGCCACACGTACGACCTGTATTCCGCGGCCATCGCTGCGTCTGCGGTCGTGGGGGGATCGGGCTTAGTCTTTCTTGGCGTTCTCCTGCTCGCCGGGTATCTCTGTGGCGTCAGCCGTCGGCGCCTTGGCTGGCTGTTTCGTCCGTCGCTCGTATTTTCCGTTGGCGGTACAGCCGTCCTGGCCGCGGCCAATGCCCTGCTTGCCGGCGCGGCCACGATCGCCGGTGCCGCGTATTTCTTCGGTGGGTCGACCGAGCGCGGGTTCACGTCGGTCGTCCTGGTGGCGGGCACCCCGGCCGCAGTCTGGGCGGTCAGCATGGTGGTCGTTGCGCTCGGCGTGACTCGACGGAGCACCGTCACGGTGGTGGGGCAGTCGCTGGAACCGTCCGGCCAGCATGCACTCGTGGACGAGGTGCGGCGGGTGGCCGAAGCGGTCGGGGCCGATGCGCCCGCGAACTTCGTCGCGTGCCTCGCACCCTGGTTCTTCGTCACCGAGGCCAGGGTCGCATGCCTGGACGGCGTCCTGTCCGGCCGGACCCTCTGTCTGTCGCTGCCGCTGTGCCGGCTCCTCTCGGGCGACGAGTTCCGAGCGCTGCTGGCGCACGAGCTCGGGCATTTCTCCGGAGCGGAGGAGCGGTTCGCACGGCGGGTGGTTCCGTTCTACATCGGCGCAGCGCGCGCCATGGACCGGCTCGTGAGAGAGGCGCACGGCATTCGCAGGATCGCGGTTATGCCGCCGGTGGTGCTGCTGTCGCTTTTCATGGACGGGGTGAGGGGCGGCGCCGAGCCGGGCATCGAACGCGAGTTGTTGGCCGACCGACAGGCGGCCGCGATTACCGGCCCCGACGCGCTCGGGGCGGCGCTCGTCAAGGCGCACGCCTTCGCGCCCGCCTGGCATGCCGTGGCCGGCGCCATGCAGGACGCAGTGGCGTCGGGAACCCAGTACGTGAACTCGAGCCTCCTGTTCCAGGAGGTCGCGACATCGAACGCGGGTCCGGAGCGACTGGCTGGTGTCGGGCAGCACCAACAGGGTCACCCGACCGACCTTCACCCGACGCTCGCCCGGAGGCTGGCAGCGCTCGATATCGAGCCGTCGAACGTCGCGGCGGCGGCACTCGTCACCGCGCCGCCCCGGGCGTCAATCCTGCTCGTCGAAGCCTACGAGGCGCTCGAGCGCCGGCTCTCGGCGACGGAACACCAGCTGATTGCGGATCACCGCTTCCGGTGAATGGCATCGCCGACCTGGGCGTCGGCGCTGCTATACTGGTGAGATGCCTACGCTCCGAAAGACCGCGTCTCCAGTCGCCAACCCCTTCCGTCGCAACGTCGCCATCATCGCCCACGTCGATCACGGCAAGACGACGCTGGTTGACGGCCTGCTTCGCCAGAGCGGCGTGTTCCGGTCCAACGAGCGGCTGACCGAACGCGTAATGGACAATACGGACCTCGAGCGCGAGCGCGGGATCACGATCCTGGCGAAGAACACCGCCGTGCACTACCAGGATTCGCTGATCAACATCGTGGACACTCCCGGTCACGCGGATTTCGGCGGCGAGGTCGAACGGACGTTGTCGATGGTGGACGGCGTGCTGCTCCTTGTGGATGCGTCGGAAGGCCCGCTGCCCCAGACCCGCTTCGTCCTCAGAAAGGCCCTGGAACGGCGCCTCCCGCCGATCGTCGTCATCAACAAGATCGATCGGCAGGATGCCCGCGCGCGGGAAGTGCTCAACGAGGTCTACGACCTGTTCATCGATCTCGACGCGACCGAAGACCTGCTGGACTTCCCGGTGCTCTACACGAATGCTCGAGCCGGCACCTCCAGCACCGACCCCGATCTGCAGGGCCCCGACCTCCGACCGCTGTTCGACGCCATCATGAAGCACGTGCCGCCGCCCCGCGGCGACAACGACGCCGGCCTTCAGATCCTCGTCGCCAACCTCGACTCGAGCGACTACCTCGGGCGCATCGCCATCGGACGTGTCTTCAACGGCCGGGTGCGGATCGGAGACGAGGTGGCCGTCTGCAAGCTCGACGGCAGCGTGCAGGAGACGCGGGTGACGAAACTGTTCGCGTTCGACGGCCTGAAGCGCGTGGACATCGAGCAGGCCGGCGCCGGAGACATCATCTGCCTGGCCGGCATCGAGGACATCACGATTGGCGAGACGATCGCCGGCGTCGAAGGACGAAACGCGATTCCGCCAATCGCGATTGACGAGCCGACGGTCTCGATGATCTTCGGCGTCAATACGTCGCCGACGGCGGGACGAGACGGCCAGTACGTGACGTCGCGCAACCTCCGCGACCGGCTGGCGAAGGAACTGCTGGGCAACGTGTCCATCCGCGTGGAGGACACCGAGTTCCCGGAGCAGGTGAAGGTGGTCGGCCGCGGCGAACTGCAGCTTTCGATCCTGATCGAGATGATGCGGCGGGAAGGCTTCGAGCTGCAGGTGTCGCGCCCCGAGATCATCACGCGGGAGGCGGCCGGCAGGAAGATGGAGCCGATCGAAGATCTCGTGATCGACGTGCCCGAAGAGTTCCAGGGTGTCGTCATCGCGCAGGTCGGAACGCGGCGCGGCACCATGACCCGGATGGTCAACCACGGCAGCGGCCGGGTGCGCCTGGAATTCCGCATCCCGACCCGGGGTCTGATCGGGCTGCGGTCGCAGTTCCTGACCGACACCAAGGGCACCGGCATCATGAATCACCTGTTCGCCACCTGGGAGCCCTGGCACGGGCCGATCCCGGCGCGCGTCACCGGCGCGCTCGTGGCCGACCGGGCGGGGACGGCCACCGCGTACGCCATCTACAACCTGCAGGAGCGGGGGGAGATCTTCATCGCGCCGGGGACGGCCGTCTACGAGGGGATGATCGTCGGCGAGAACGCTCGCAGCAGCGACATGGACGTGAACGTCACCAAGGAAAAGAAGCAGACGAACATGCGCGCGTCCACGGCCGACGAGGCCATTCGCCTTGTCCCGCCGCGGGTGCTTGGCTTGGAGCAGGCGATCGAGTTCATCAAGGACGATGAACTGGTCGAAGTCACGCCAAAGACCATCCGGTTGCGGAAGCGGATCCTGCAGGCGAACCAGCGCCCCAAGCCCTGGCAGACCGAGTAGGAGCTGTCACCGGGCGACGATGACCGTGTCCGCCGAGTGCGCCGGATCGAATGGAACGTCGCCGACGGTGCCGAATACCCTGCGTTCCAGGAAGCCTCCCGATTCGAGCGCCTCTTCGAGTTCAGCTCGACGCCAGCCCTTGAGCACGACGTTGCGTGTGGCGACGACCTCCAGGGGCGGGTCGCCGTCCGGCCGGTACCGCATTGTTGATGGCGTAAAGACGACCGTGCCATCCGGCCGCGGCGTCATCAGCCGGAGAAACACCACCTCGCCCTCCCCCTCGTCACGCCGGAAATTCAGGGGCAGGAAACGCTGCCCACTGTCCAGCACCTTGTCGTAGTTGAGGACCTGGAGCACCAGCGCGCCCCCCTGGCGGAGCCTGGCGCGCAGGCCGGTGATGAACCGCGCCAGCGTCGCGCTGTCGCGCAGGTGCGGCAGCGTGTTCCCCAGGCAGATGGCGCCGTCGAAGGTCCCCGACACCAGCTGTTCGATGTCCACGATGTCGCCCGCGAGAAACGTCAGGTTCGGCGGGAGCGGGGTGTCGTTGGCTTTCGACAACATCGCGGGCGAGGAATCCACACCGACGACCTCGAACCCCTTTGACGCCAGGAACCGGCTGTGCTCGCCGGTTCCCGATCCGAGGTCGAGCACTCGCCCGGGTTCGCCGAGCGCGCGCTCGAGGAACGGCCACTCTCGCTCGATCCGCTCCGGCCACGCGACCAGTCGACGATAGTCCACCCGGGAATACGGGTCATCCGGCCTCATCACACGGCCCTTTCTGGAATCTCCGACGTGAATCCGCCCGTCACGGCGCGCCACGGCGACACAATCGGTCTCCCTTGCACTCTATCGTGCAAACCACCCGTCGGGCAAGGCAGACAGAATTGAACTCAGGACACGAGATCGTAATCGCGTAGCCTGACTCCCACCAACGATTTACGAGCATTTTGCCCGGGTCTCGGCTCCGAATTGGCGGCATGCGAATTGCGTTGTTGGGCGTCAGTATTCTGTCCTCATCGCCACGGCTCTATGGAGACCGATCGTGACTAGAGCAATCATCCGCACCGCGACGCTTCTGTTTTTGTGCGCGCTTTCGACGCTCACGGCCTCCGCGCAGACGACCGTCGTCAACCCAAAGAACGTCGAGTTTGACCCATCCGCCGACCATTCCACACTGGTGACCCGCTACGACCTGCAAATCTTCCTGCAGGGTGCCACGCAGCCCATCACGACTACCAGCCTGGGGAAGCCAACGATCGATGTGGATGGGAAGATCCGCGTGGACTTCTCGACGATGCTAGTCGGCTGGCCGCTCGCCAATGGCACCTACGAGGCGCGTGTAGCGGCCGTGGGACAGACCGGCAGTGGAGTGAGCGATCCGTCCAACACCTTCCAGTTCGACGCAGTGGTGCCGGGCTGCAGTTTTACGCTGGCGCCGACGTCGGTCAGCCTGGCCTACGGCGCGGGGTCGTCCACGGCGACGCTGACGGCGAGCGCCGCGACTTGCGTATGGACGGCGTCGAGCAGCGCGGCGTGGGCCACGGTGGCGCCGGCAAGCGGGACCGGGTCGGCGGCCGTGACGGTCACGGTGGCGGCGAATACGGGCGCCGCGCGGACGGCGACGGTGACGATTGGCGGGCAAACCTACACGGTGACCCAGGATGCGGCGCCGCCTCCCTGCAGCTTCACGCTGGCGCCGACGTCGGTCAGCCTGGCCGCGGGCGCGGGTACGTCCACGGTAACGCTCACCACTAGCGCCACGACCTGCGGCTGGACGGCGTCGAGCAACGCGGCGTGGGCCACGGTGGCGACGGCGAGCGGGACGGGGTCGGCTCCGGTGACGGTCACGGTGGCGGCGAATACGGGCGCCGCGCGGACGGCGACGGTGACGATTGGCGGACAAGCCTACACGGTGAACCAGGCGGCTGCGCCGCCGCCGTGCACCTTCACGCTAGCCTCGTCGTCGGTCAACCTGGCCTATGGAGCGGGATCATCGACGGTCGCACTGACGGCAAGTGCCACGACCTGCGGGTGGACGGCCTCGAGCAATGCGGCGTGGGCCACGGTGACGCCGACGAGCGGGACCGGATCCGCGCCGGTGACGGTCACGGTGGCGGCGAATGCGGGCGCCGCGCGGACGGCGACGGTCACGATTGGCGGACAAGCCTATACGGTGAATCAGGCGGCGGCGCCGCCGCCGTGCACCTTCACGCTAGCCTCGTCGTCGGCCAACCTGGCCTATGGAGCGGGATCATCGACGGTCGCACTGACGGCAAGTGCCACGACGTGCGGGTGGACGGCCTCGAGCAATGCGACCTGGGCCACGGTGGCGCCGACGAGCGGGACGGGGTCGGCGTCGGTGACGGTGACCGTCGCGGCGAATACGGGCGTCGCGCGGACGGCAACCGTGACCGTCGGCGGGCAGACCTACACGGTGAACCAGGCGGCTGCGCCGCCGCCGTGCAGCTTCACGCTGGCCTCGTCGTCG
>Ga0209048_10000065_pt1 | contig 95382 bp, 97 predicted proteins | sample FrelakmetCRP12CR_FD_187146 | JGI IMG/M metagenome (GOLD analysis project Ga0209048, IMG submission 187146) | Freshwater lake sediment microbial communities from the University of Notre Dame, USA, for methane emissions studies - CRP12 CR (SPAdes)... | ecosystem: Environmental > Aquatic >...
TCCGCAGGCGCCGAACCCGCTCCGCGGTCGGAGGGTGCGTCGAGAACAAGCCGGCGAACTGGAGCTTGCGCCCCGTGAGGGGGTTGATGATGTAGGCGCTGGCTTGAGCCTGCGGCACGTTCATCGGGACCCGCTTCGCGTACCCCTCGATCTTCTCGAGTGCGTTGGCCAGCGGCTCGCCGCTGCCGCAGAGGCGGGCGCCCCCGGCATCGGCCTCGAACTCGCGCGAGCGCGAGATCGCCATCTGAATCAGCATGGCGGCCATCGGGGCGAGGATCATCATCAGGAGCGAAGCCACGAAGTTGTTGTCGCCGCCGAACCAGAACGCCATGCGCGCCGCGAACGTGATGGCCAGCGCGACGGCCGCCGCGACCGACCCGATGAGGATGTCGCGGTGCTTGACGTGGCTGAGCTCGTGGGCGAGCACGCCGCGCAGCTCGTCGCGATCGAGCACCTGGGTGATGCCCTGGGTCACGCACACGGCTGCGTGGCGGGGGCCGCGCCCGGTCGCGAACGCGTTGGGCTGGCGCTCGGGCGAGAGGTAGACCTTCGGCATCGGGATCTCGGCTCGTTGCGCCAGGTCCTCGACGATCGCGTAGAGCTCGGGGGCCTCGGCGCGCGACACCGGCTTGGCCCGGGCGGCCTTGATCGCGAGCTTGTCGGAGAACCAGTAGGAGCCGCCACAGAACACCAGGCCCAAGGCCAAGCCGATCATCAGGCCGGATGTCCCGCCGAGGGCCGCGCCGATACCCAAGAACAGCGCACCCATGAAGGCCAGGAGTGCCGCGGTCTTCCATGCGTTCTTCATCTCGATCACCTCGTCGGGGACAACGCACGGAACGGGTGGATCCGTTCCCGAACACGCGAGATCCGCCGCCCAGAGCCGGTCAGCGGGTGGCGACGAGCAGGATCAGGCCCGCCGCCACGACGAGCGACGCGGCCACCCGGGCCTTGCCGAGACGCTCGTGCAGGACCAGCCAGCCCATCACCGCACCGAGCACCACCGACGATTCCCGGAGTGCCGCGACGTAGCCCACGGGGGCGAGCCGCACCCCGGCCAGGACCATCGAGTACGCCAGCACCGACGCCAGGCCACCGGCGAGCACGCGGCCACGGTCGGCCGTGCGGAGGTAGCGGACGAAGTCCCCGCCCCGGCCACGGGCGACGCCCGCGATGCTCAGTGCGACCGACACGACAACCACCAGCACGACGCCGTACCCGAACCCGCTGTCGGAGCGCCGGGCCCCGGCGGCATCGAGCGTCGTGTACGCGCCGATCGTGCAGGCAGTGAGCAGCGACCAGGCGATCGCCAGCGTCCCGACGCTCGGGCGCACGAGCGATGCCAGGCCGACGACCACGATCCCGATCGAGCACCACGACGGCACCGACAGGTAGTCACCGAGGAAGGCCACGCCACCGATCGCGGCAAGCAGCGCGCCACCGCCCCGTGCGAGCGGATACGCGAAGGAGAAGTCGCCGTGGTGGTACGCCCGCACCAGTGCACCGACGTAGACGACATGCACGAGACTCGACGCGAGGAGGAACGGAACGGCATCGCCGGGCGGCAGCCCGGTGAGCAGGAGGAGCGGGAGGAAGCAGATCCCCCCGACCAGGAACTGGCCCCAAGCGGTGAGGAACCGCTGATCGCTGGTCTTGACGAGCAGGTTCCAGCCCGCGTGCAGCACCGCCGAGCCGAGAGCGAGGAGCGTGGCCTCGAGCACCGCGAGCGGTCAGTCGTAGTAGCCAGAGTGCTTGTACAGACAGGGGATGCCCTCGCCGCGGAACATCTCCACGTTGCGACGATCGTCCTCGATCGCGAGCTTCAGCTCGAAGCCGCGCGCTCTGAGCTCCCACACGGTCGACTGCTTGAAGTCACGGGCGACGTCGTAGTCGCCGTAGGAGCGCATGACGAGGAGGTCCCACCGGATCCCGTAGTGGTGCAACCACGCTTCGGTCAGGGGGTGGACGCGCTGGGGTCGAGCGGTCAGCAGCACGATGCGCAAGTCGGCGTCGAGCAGGTCGAGGAGGACCTTCACCTCCTCGATGACCGGATCGTCACCGCAGGCGTCGAAGAAGGACCGCCAGTCCCGACGCGGCGACTCGAGGTAGTGCTGGCGGCTCACCGCGTCGGACAGCACCCCGTCGATGTCGATCACTGCGGCGGGGCCGGGCTCGACGGGCCCGGCGCGCCACGTCCAGTGCTCGGGTTGGCTCACCGCCCGGGCACCGCGACGTCAGTCCTCGTCCGACGCTGCTTGCGCGAGGTACCGCGACTTGATGCCCTCGACGACGCTCGGGTCGGCGAGCGTGGTGGTGTCACCGAGCACCTCGTCCTCGCTGACGTTGCGCAGGAGGCGCCGCATGATCTTGCCCGAGCGGGTCTTGGGCAGATCATCGGTGAACAGCACGGTCTTGGGCTTGGCAATCGGACCGATCGTGGTCGCGACGTGCGTGCGCAGCTCCTCGGCCAGCGCGTCGCTCGGCTCGTGGCCGGCGCGCAGGATCACGAACGCGGCGATGGCCTGACCCGAGGTCGGGTCGGAGCGGCCCACCACGGCCGCCTCGGCGACGGCCGGGTGACTCACGAGCGCGCTCTCCACCTCGGCGGTGGAGATGTTGTGGCCCGAGATCAGCATCACATCGTCGACCCGGCCCAGGAGCCAGAAGTAGCCGTCGGCGTCACGCTTGGCGCCGTCGCCCGCGAAGTACTTCCCGGGGAAGCGGCCCCAGTAGGTCTGCCGGTAGCGCTCGGGGTCGCCCCAGATTCCCCGCAGCATCGCCGGCCAGGGCTGGGTGAGGACGAGGTAGCCGCCCCCGGGGACCGCGACGCTCTCGCCCGAGTCGTCGACGATGTCGGCCCCGACGCCCGGGAGCGGGAAGGTGGCCGAACCGGGCTTGAGGGTCGTCGCCCCGGGGAGCGGGCTGATCATGATCGCGCCGGTCTCGGTCTGCCACCAGGTGTCGACCACCGGGCAGCGTTCACCGCCGATGTGCTTCCAGTACCAGACCCAGGCCTCGGGGTTGATGGGCTCGCCGACCGTGCCGAGCAGCCGGAGCGACGAGAGGTCGCAACGCTCCGGGAACTCGTCGCCCCACTTCATGAAGGTCCGGATCGCGGTCGGCGCGGTGTAGAGGATCGTGACGCCGTACCGCTCGATGATCCGCCAGAGGCGGTCCTTGTCGGGGAAATCGGGCGTCCCCTCGTACATCACGCTCGTCGTGAGGTTCATGAGCGGGCCGTAGACGATGTACGAGTGGCCCGTGACCCAGCCGACGTCGGCCGCACACCAGTACACGTCGGTGTCGGGCTGCAGGTCGAAGACGTTCTGATGAGTGAACGCGACCTGGGTGAGATACCCCCCGGTCGCGTGCATGATGCCCTTGGGCTTCGCCGTGGTCCCCGACGTGTAGAGGAGATAGAGCAGGTCTTCGGAGTCCATCGGCTCGGGCGGGCAGTCGGTGCTCTGGGCGGCGACCAGGTCGTGCCACCAGACGTCGCGCCCTTCGGTCCACGCCACGTCGTTCTCGGTGCGGCGCAGCACCAGGACCTTCTCGATCGACGGACACTCGCCGACCGCGGTATCGGCCGTCTCCTTGAGGGGGAACACCTTTCCGCGCCGCCACGCCCCGTCGGCGGTGATGAGAACCTTGGCCTCGGCGTCGTTGATGCGGTCGCGCAGGGAGTCCGAGGAGAACCCGCCGAAGACGACGGAGTGCGGTGCACCGATCCGCGAGCACGCGAGCAACGCCATCGGCAGCTCGGGCACCATCCCCATGTAGATGTTGACGCGGTCGCCCTTCTTGACCCCCAGCTCCTTGAGCGCGTTGGCCAGGCGGCTGACCTCGTCGAGCAGCTCGGCGTAGGTGATGGTGCGCGTGTCGCCAGGCTCTCCCTCCCAGTGGTACGCGACCTTCTCGCCGTGACCGTTCGCGATGTGGCGGTCGAGGCAGTTGTACGACGCGTTCAGCTTGGCGCCCACGAACCACTTCGCGAAGGGGAGGTCCCACTCGCAGACCGCGCTCCAGGGCTCGAACCAGTCGATGAGGTCGCGGGCCTGGCGGGCCCAGAAGCCCTCGACATCGGTGTTCGCCTCGTCGTAGATCCCGGCGTCGGTGATGCGCGCCGAACCCTTGAAGTCCACCGACGGCGCGAAGGTCCGACCCTCGGCCGCCAGGGACTCGATCGCTTCCGACATCTGACCACCCTTCACGTTCGATCCACTGCACCGACCCCATGCGAAGCGGCGGTCAGGCTATCGGGCCGGACGCGACACTCCCGCCGGGGCGAACCCGGCGGGAGTGTCAGCATCTGGTGGGACCGAGGCGCTACGCCCGGGCGGCTTCCTTGCCGGCGCGGTGCAGGCCGAACGCGAACACGATCTGGCCGATGCCCCGGAACATCGCCATCAGGCCGACGTAGAAGAGCAGGAGCTGACCCTTGACCGGCACGAGCTGCTGCGAGGTCCAGAACGCGAGGGCGAGGAACAGGAGCCCGGCGACGAGCCCGAGCCACCACAGCGGATTCACGTCCTTGGTTGCCATCGCCGTGAGGATCTCGAAGAGCCCCATCATGAGGAGCAGGAAGCCCAGCACCGAGGCCAGGGCCCAGAACGCCTGCTCGGGCTGCACGAACGCCCAGATCCCGGCGAGGATGAACAGCACGCCGAGCAGGCCGTGGAAGATCTTCCACCCGGTGCTGTCGGCCCCCATCATCAGGAACTCACTCAGGGCCCCGATGATGAACACCACGCCCATGATCACACCGACGGTGGTGATCGACCGCTCGTTCATGCGCAGGACGACCAGCGCGATGACGAACCACAGGATCCCGGTGCAGAGGAAGAGCCACCAGGACTTCGACATCTGCCGGATGTCAGCGGCTTCGGATTGCGTGCTCACCATGTGCGTGCTCCCCTACAGACAGCGTGTGGACAGACCGACGTGTGCCAGAGCGTGTTCCGATCGTCGGAGACGCTAGCGGACCGGGCGCTCGAGCGCGATGACCCGATGGGCCCCGAGGCCGTCGGGGTCGAGGAGCGTCGCGGCTTCCCCGACGCGACTCCGTCCGGCGATCGCCGCGAGGTCACCGAGATGGGCACGCTCGCGCCATACAGCACGACCTTCGTCCACGAGCGCCTCGATCCCGAGGTCGGCGAGCCAGGCCGCCTGGGTCGCAACCGGCGCGACGGTGAAGCCGGCTCGGGTCGCGGCGCTCCGGAGGTACCCGAGGGGCACGTCGCACGTGATGTCCTGGCTGCCGGGCGCCTCCAACGGTGAGCCGCCCCGCTCGTGGTGGCGATAGGTGCGGAGCCACGCGCCTTGGCCCCGCGTCGCGAGGCCCACTGCGTCATCGGCGTAGTCCACCAGCAGCACCTCGCCCCGCCGGAGCACACCGGCGATCGCGGCAACCCAGTCTGCGAGCACCGTCGGGACGGGGAGCCGGACACCCGACTCGAGTGGCGCATCCTCGGCGACCACATCGGCCTCGGCCGCCAGACCAGGGTCGGCGTCGATGAGCACCTCGACCAGGTCGTCGCCGGCGAGCCCGACCCGCACCTCCGACCATCTCGCGCCGGTGCGTTCGACGATGCGCACCGGGAGGTTGTCGAGCAGCTCGTTGGCCACGACGACGCCCTCGAAGGTGATCCCGGGGAGCTCGTCGATCGAGGCCACGATCGGACCGGTTCCGGGCGCGAGCTCTTCGACGTCGTCGGGATCGGTGCTGTGCGCCACGGGACCGAGCGCCTCGCCGGCAGGTTCGATCGTGAGGAGCCCCCGCTGCTCCGAGCGCAGCAGTGCGGAGCGCTCCACCAGCACGTAGCGCAGGGCGGCGGCGCAGGCCGGGAGCGCCCCCAACACGTCGGACGCGAGCCGGCCGCGCCCGGCGCCGGCCTCCACGACCACGAACGGGTCGGGCTCGCCGAGGCGACGCCAGGCCTCGTCGAGGTATCGGGCGACCAGGGTCCCGAAGAGCGCGCCGACCTCGGGGCTGGTCACGAAGTCCCCCCCGACGCGACCGGCTCGCCCACCGGTCGTGAAGAACCCGGCCTCGGGGTCATAGAGCGCCGAGTCCTGGAACTCCGCGAACGTGATCGGCCCACCCCGGCGGATCCGGTCGGCCAGCTTCTCGACGAGCCCTGGTGGGTGCACTGCCCCGGGTTCTAGCCCCGGTTGGCGCACAAACAAAGCCCTGCTACCCGGGGGTGAAGGCGAGCTCACCGATGCGGGCGACGACCTGGGGCGCCACGCCGGCCACGATCACCACGGCCGTCGCGAGGAACATCGCGGTGGTGAGCGCAACCGGGATCACGGTCGGCCCACCAACCGTGGCGGTCTCCTGCGCCTCGTGGAACCACATCCGGCGCACCACACCGACGTAGTAGTAGAACGCGACGACCGAGTTCAGGGCCGCGATCACGCCGAGCACGACGGCGGACGTGGTGCCGGCGTCGAACACGGCACGGAACATCACGAACTTCGCGAACCATCCCGCGAACGGTGGGATGCCCGCGAGCGAGAACAAGAAGATCGAGAGCAGCACCGCGATCATCGGACTCGTCGTCCCGAGGCCCGAGAAGCTCTTGATCTCGGTCGAATGTGTGCGGCGGGACACGGCGATCACCGCGGCGAAGGCACCGAGGTTCATCGCCGCATAGATGATGATGTAGATGACGACTGCTTCCCACGCCGAGTTGCCCTGGACATCACCGGCGACTGCGAGCGGCACGAGGATGAAGCCACCTTGGGCGATCGACGAGTAGGCGAGCATCCGCACCATGTTCGTCTGGCGGAGTGCGGCGAGATTGCCGAGGGTCATGGACGCGGCGGCGAGGATCCACAGGATCGGCTGCCACGAGTCGCCCGAGGGGAAGAACCCGAACTTCACGATCGTGAGCAGAGCGACGAAGCCGCCGGCCTTCGACGCGACCGAGAGGAAGGAGGTCACCGGGAGGGGCGCACCCTCGTAGGTGTCGGGTGCCCAGAAGTGGAACGGCACGGCGCTCACCTTGAACGCGAAACCCACCAACGTGAGGAAGATCGCGACCGCGAACAGCGCCGGCGTGCTCGTGCGTGAGTACCGCGAGATGTCGGACAAGACCGTGGAGTTCGCCAACCCGAAGACGAGGGACATGCCGTAGAGCATCACGGCCGACGACAAGACCCCGATGAGGAAGTACTTCAGTGCGGCTTCGTTCGACTTCGTGTCGTGCTTCTTCCAGCCGGCGAGCACGAAGGTCGGGATGGAGATGGTCTCGAGCGCCACGAAGATCGAGATGAGGTCGCGCGACATCGCCATCACGAGAAGGCCGAGCACGGAGGTGAGGAGCAGCACGTAGTACTCGCCGCGGTAGTAGTCCCCTTCCTGGATCGTGTCGAACGACAGGAGTAGCGAGATGTACGCGACCACCAGGAAGAAGCCCTGGAACGCGAGCGCGTAGTGGTCGATGACGATCGCGCCGCCGAACATCGACCGGTCGGTTCCGTCGGCCGCAAGGGTGAGGACGGGAATCAGCGCGCCGAGCACGCCGAGGCTCGCCAACCGGGGCACGAGCTGGGGACGCGACGGGACGAAGAGATCGACGAGCAGGCAAATGACGATCGTCGCCGTGAGGACGATCTCGGGCGCGAGCGCGTGGTAGTCGATCGAGGGGTTCACGTCCTAGCCCCCGAAGGCTTTCGTGACGTTGCTGACCGCGCCGTCGGTGATCGAGAAGAGCAGATCCGGGTAGAAGCCGAGCACGACGATCATGAGCAGCAGGGGCGTCCACGCCACCCACTCCAAGACGTTCACGTCGTGGATGTGAGCGTGCTCGAACTCGGGCTTCACCTTCCCGAACGCGACGCGCTGCAGCATCCAGAGCAGGTAGCCCGCGGCGAGCACGGTGCCGATCGCGGCGATCACCATGTAGGTGCGGAACGTCAAGAGGTTGTCGGAGCTGAAGAGCCCTTCGGCCAGCTTCGCCGGGCTGTAGGCGGACAGCACCGCCGGGAACTCGCCCCAGAAGCCGGCAAGGCCGGGAAGGCCGAGCGACGCCATGGCCGCGAAGCCCAGGATCCAACCCAGCTTCGGCGCCTGTGTCAGCAGGCCGCCGAGGCGGCTCATCTCGCGGGTGTGGTAGCGCTCCTGCACCGAGCCGGCGACGAAGAAGAGCAAGCCGGTGATGAACCCGTGCGCGACCATCCCGAAGATCGCCGCGTTGAGGCCGAAGTCGGTGAGCGTCGCGATGCCGAGCATCACGAAGCCCATGTGCGACACCGATGAGAACGCGATCAGGCGCTTCATGTCCTGCTGCGCCAGACAGCAGAGCGCGCCGTAGATGATGCCGATGACGGCGAGCAAGCCGATCCACGGCGCCCACTGCTCGGCGCCCTTGGGCAGGATCGGCAGCGCGATGCGGATGAACCCGTAGGTACCGAGCTTCAGCATGATGGCGGCCAGGAGCACGGAACCGACCGTCGGCGCTTCGGTGTGCGCGTCCGGAAGCCAGGTGTGGAACGGGAACATCGGCACCTTGATCGCGAACCCGAGGAAGAGCCCGGCGAAGATCAGCACCTGCGTGCCCTGCGCGATGCCCGCCGCGCCCAGCTTCGAGAGCACGACCATGTCGAACGTGTGGACCTTCGAGACGAAGAAGATCGCCAGGAAGCCCACGAGCATCAAGGCCGAGCCGAACAACGTGAAGAGGAAGAACTTGATCGACGCGTACTCGCGGTTCGGACCTCCCCACACGCCGATCATGAAGAACATGGGGAGCAGGACGAGCTCGAAGAAGATGAAGAAGAGGATGAGGTCCTGGGCGACGAAGGTGCCGTTCATCCCGACCTCGAGCAACAACATCAGCGCGAGGAGCGCCTTCGGGTTGTGCGGCTCGGGGAAGTGCCCCCACGAGTAGACGACGCAGAGGATCACCATCAGCATCGAGAGGATCAGCAACGGGAGCGAGATGCCGTCGATCCCCAGGTGGTACCGGCTGTGGATGAGGGGGATCCACGGCTTGTTCACCTGGAACTGCAGCTTCCCGGACGCGTCGTAGTCGAAGCGGGCGAGGATGCCGATGCCGACCGCACCCGTCACGATCGCCGTGACGAGTGCGGTGCACTTGATCGCCTGCTCGTGTGCCCGTGGGATGAGCAACACCAGCGCCATGCCGACGATCGGTACGAACACCGCCAGCGTCAACGCCCAGTCGTCAAACCAGTTCATCGCTCCGTAGCCCTTCCGATGCCGATCTAGAGGACGTTCGTCAAGAACAGGGCGAGGCTCAACAGCCCCACCGCGGCGAACAGCAGCAACGCGTATCGCTGCACCTGTCCGGTTTGGATCTTGCGCAGCTCTCCGCCGGCCGCACCTGTCTCACGGGCAAGGCCGTTGACGGCACCGTCCACGACGCGCTGGTCCACGGTGCCGTAGGCGAACTGACCCACCGTCTTGGCGCCCCGCCCCGCGCCGTTCACCACGCCGTCGATGACGTGCTGGTTCACCCAGTACGAGGCGCGCGCGATCGGCCCGCGGATCCCGTCGACGATCACGTCCTCATAGAGGTGGTCGAGGTAGTACTTGTTCTCCAGGAACGCGTACCCGGCGTGTGCGACCTTGTTGCGCTTCGTCAGACCCTCGAGCGCCCCGAACTCCTCACGCCGGAACCAGTAGAACGCCGCAATGCCGATCGCGAGCGTCGCGAGCGCGACCGACAGGATCGCCTTCGGATAGTCGAACTCCACGTGCATGAGGTCGGGGAAGGCGAAGGTCGGTTGCACGTACTCGGCAAACTTCTCGAGGCCCAGCGGAGCTGCATTGACGAGGCCGGCGAGGATCGAGAACCCGGCGAGGACGATCAAGGGGATCGTGATCGAACGCTCGGACTCGTGGGGGTGATGCGTTCCCCGGTACTCGCCGAAGAACGTCAGATAGACGCACCGGGTCATGTACGCGGCGGTGAGGAACGCTCCGACGAGTCCGATCACCAGGAACACGTCGAAGCCGTTCGCTCCCGCGTTCACCAGGATCTCGTCCTTCGACCAGAAGCCGGCGAGCGGGAAGATTCCGGCGAGCGCGAGCGAGCCGATCAGGAACGTCCAGAACGTGATCGGCATCGACTTGCGCAAGCCGCCCATCTCGCGCATGTCAAAGCTGTGGTGCGTGCCGCCGTGGCTCACCGAACCCGCGCCGAGGAACAGCAGCGCCTTGAAGAACGCGTGGGTGAAGAGATGGAAGACTGCCGCGACCCACGCACCCACACCGAGTGCCATGACCATGTATCCGAGCTGGCTGATCGTCGAGTACGCGAGGACCTTCTTGATGTCCTGTTGCACGAACGCGAGCACGGCACCGATGAGGATCGTGATGCCGCCGATGAGCGCCATCATGTTCACACCACCGTTGCCGATCGAGAAGCCGTCGTAGAACACCGGGTACAGGCGGGCACCCAGGAACACGCCCGCGACGACCATCGTCGCCGCGTGGATCAGCGCCGACACAGGTGTGGGCCCGGCCATCGCGTCGGGGAGCCAGGTGTGCAACGGGAACTGGCCGCTCTTGCCCATGATGGCGATCATGAGGCAGACCGAGGCGGCGAGCAGGATGTCGTGCTGGCCGAGTGGGCCGCTCGCGTACACGTTCGTCTTCTCGATCCCGAAGGAGCCCACCGCGAAGAACAGGATGATGACGCCGATCATCAGACCGATGTCGCCGGTGCGGGTAGTGAGGAACGCCTTGATCGCGGCCCGCGAGTTCGCGGGGTCCTCCCACCAGAAGCCGATGAGCATGAACGAGCACAGGCCGACGAGCTCCCAGCCGACCAGCATCTGCAACGTGTTGTCGGCCACGACCAGCAGCAGCATCGACGACGTGAACAGCGACAGGCAGGCGAAGTACCACGTGTAGCGGTGGTCGCCGCGCATGTAGCCGGTCGAGTAGATGTGCACGAGCAACGAGATGATCGTGACGACGAACATCATCATCACGGTCAGGCCGTCGACGTAGGTGCCGACACCGAACGACACGCCGCCGTTGTGCCACCAGGTGATCGAGTGGACCACCGGCTTGACGACCGCGTGCTCGCTGCCGGAGAGCAGCATCCCCTTGCCGACGAACGCGCCGAGGCCCACCGAGTGGCCTTCGGCTGCGTTGACGTGGTCGATCCACTGCGCCGCCGTGATGCACGACAGCACGAACGACGCGCCGACCGCCGCGATCCCGATCCCCGCTCCCTTCTTCGGCAGTCGCTTGCCGAAGAAGAGGATGACGAGGAACGAGGCCGCGGGCAGCGCGGTGACGATCCAGACGGCGTCGAGCATCGTGTGAGCCTCAGCCCTTCAACTGGTCGACCTCGTCGAGGTCGGGACTGCGCAGGTTCCGGTAGATGAGCAGGACGATCGCGAGGCCGACTCCCACCTCGGCGGCGGCGATCGCGATCACAAAGAGGGCGAAGACCTGCCCGCCGACATTGCGGTTGAACGCGGAGAACGCGATCAGGTTGATGTTCACCGCGTTGAGCATCAGCTCGACGCTCATGAGCACGAGCACGCCGTTGCGGCGGGCGAGCACGCCGTAGATGCCGGTGCCGAACAGGAAGGCGCTGAGGACGAGGAACTGGTTGAGCTGCATCGCCGCCTCAGTCCTTTCTCGCCAGCACGACCGCGCCCACGAGTGCGGCGAGGAGCAGCATCGACACGACTTCGAACGGGACGACGAACACCCGGAACAGGTCGGTGCCGATGGCCTGGGTGCGGCCCTGGGCCACGAGCTCGGCCCCGAACCGGATCTCCTGGCCTCCGAACGCGTCGACGACCAGGGCGACCAGGACCCCGAAGACGAGGAGCGCGACTGCAGCTGCGGCCCAGCGCTGGTCGTTGTCCAGCCGGGAGCTGTCGTCACGCATCGGGGCGCGCGTCAGCATGATCCCGAACAGGAAGAGGATGACCACGGCTCCGATGTAGATGAGCACCTGCGCCCAGGCGACGAACTCTGCGGCGAGCAGGATGTACTGCGCGGCGGCACCCGCGAGCACGACGACGAGAGACAACGCGGCGTGCACGATGTTCTTGGTCCGCACCACGCCGATGGCCGCGACTGCCATGCCGACGGCCAAGATCCAGAATGCGACCTGCTGCTCCCACATGGCTACTTCTTCGCCCCCTTGGACGGCAGCGCGCCGACCTCGAGCGGCTCGGGCTCCGGGACCGTCGCCATCCACTCACCGAGCTTCTGCTTGTCGTGCAACAGCTTGGCGATGCTGTTCTCCGAGTACTCGAACTCAGGAGTCCAGAACAACGCGTCGAACGGACACACCTCGACACAGATCCCGCAGTACATGCACAGCGCATAGTCGATGTCGAAACGGTCGAGCACGCTGACCGACCGGGGCCGTCCACCCTCACGCCGCGGCGGACGCTGTTCCTTGTGACCCTCGATGTAGATGCACCAGTCGGGGCAGGAGCGCGCGCACAGCATGCAGACGGTGCAGTTCTCCTCCTTGAGCGCGATGACTCCCCGGGCGCGGGACGCGGGCGCTTCCTTCTCGTGGGGGTACTGCACCGTCACCGCCGGCTTGAGCATCGTTCGGAGCGTGATGCCCAGGCCGCCGATCAGGCCGGGAAGCTTCGGCGCCTTCATTGCTCCGCTCCCACTAGAAGGCCACCTTCAACGCGCCGGTCACGAGGATGTTGAGGAGTCCGATCGGGATCAGCACCTTCCACGCGAGTGCCTGGAGCTGATCCTCACGAAGCCTCGGGTACGTGAAGCGGACCCAGAACATCAGGAACGCCACGAACATGAGCTTCGCGAACAGCGCGAACGGGCCGAGGATGTTCGCCCAGTCGCCGGTGACCCCCGGGATCGACCAGCCGCCCAGGAAGAGCGTCGCGGCGAGGGCCGCGAACGCGAACGCAGTCCCGAACTCGCCGATGAAGAAGAACAGGAAGCGAAAGCCCGTGTACTCGACCATGTAGCCCGACACGAGCTCGCTCTCGGCGACGGGCATGTCGAACGGGGTCTGGGTGAGCTCGGCCTGCGCGGCCACCAGGAACAACGCGAACCCGACGAACTGCGTGAAGATGAACGGGTTGCCCATCCCGCTCCACCCGAAGATCGAACCGTCGCGCTGGGCGTACACGATCCCTTGCAGGCTCATCGTCCCGGCCTGCATGACCACGCCGACGACGGCGAGGATGAGCGGGAGCTCGTACGCGATCAGTTGCGCGGCGGCGCGCAGCGCGCCGAGGAGCGCGAACTTGTTCGCGCTCGCCCAACCGGCCATGAGCACACCGATGACCGACAGGCTCGAGACAGCCAAGGCGTAGAACACGCCTACGTCGAGGTCCTTGACCACGAGGTCGGGACCCATCGGGATCACGGCGAACACGAGGAACGTCGAGAGCACGACGACAGCCGGTGCGGCGGCGAACACCCGCCGGTCGGCCTGGTTCGGCATGATGTCCTCCTTCTGGAGGAACTTCAGGCCATCGCCGACGAGCTGGAACCAACCGTGGAAGCCACCGGGGTCCATCGGCCCGAGCCGGCTCTGCATGTGGCTCATCATCTTCAGAAGGAACGTGTACCCGAGGATGAGCGCGCCGAGCGGGATCACCATCAAGATGATGAGCGTCTTGATGACCATGGTGGTTCCCCACCCGACCTCGAGCGCGAGCACCGCGTGGCCGATCATCGCCCCACCCTCATCGGATCAGGCCTCATCGGATCAGGCCTCATCGGATCAGGCCTCATCGGTCGATGTCCCCGAGGATGAAGTACAGGCCGGCGAGGATGGTGATGATGTCGGGCACGAACACGCCGCGCAGCAGCCACGGCAGGATGGAGACGTTGCTGAACGACGCGGACCGGATCTTCACGCGGAACGGGCCCGTCGCACCCTTCGACACGACGTAGTAGCCCATCTGACCCAGCGGGTTCTCGGTCTCGACCCAGATCTCACCCTCCGGCACCTTGATGATGCGGGGGACCTTGGCCATGACCGCACCCGCCGGCATCGCGTCGAGGCACTGCAGCACCATGCGGGCCGACTCGCGCGTCTCCTGGAGGCGCACCCAATAGCGGGCGAACGAGTCGCCGTCGGGATGCGTCCAGACCTTGAAGTCGAGGTCGGGGTACGCCAGGTACGGCTCGCCGTCGCGGCGCAGGTCCCAGTCGACGCCCGACGCACGCAGGTTCGACCCCGACACCCCGTACGCGGCACCGAGCTCGGCCGGGATGATCCCGACACCCTTGCAGCGCGCCGCGAAGATCTCGTTGCCGAGCACGAGATCCTCGAAGACATCGCACGCGTCGAACACGATCTTCATCGCCGAGCGGCACTCGCCGAGCCAACCCCAGGGCAGGTCGTCCTTCACCCCTCCGATGCGATTGAAGTTCGGGTGGAAGCGCCCACCCGTGACCGCCTCGATGAGGTTCAGGATGTGCTCGCGGTCACGGAAGCCGTAGAACGCCGGCGTCAGCGCGCCGACCTGGAGCCCCATCTCGCCGAGGAAGAGCAGGAACGTGGCGATGCGCGACAGCTCGGTGAGGATCGTGCGGATGTACTTGGCCCGCGGGGGGGCCTCCACCCCCATGAGCTTCTCGGCCGCCTCGAGGAACGGAACCTCGTTCGCGAAGCTCGACAGCCAGTCGATCCGATTGATGAGGGTCGTGACCTGCGGGTACGTGCGGAACTCCGACAGCTTCTCGTAACCCCGGTGCATGTACCCGATGACCGGGTCGGCCGCGACCACCCGCTCACCGTCGAGCCTGACCACGAGGCGCAGCGTGCCGTGCGTCGCCGGGTGCTGCGGCCCGAGGTTCAGGATCATGTCGCCGGTATCGAGCTCGACGTTCACCCGCGCGTCGGCGAGCGGCGTGAGCGCGACGGGGTCAAGCACGAAGCCCGGTGTAGCCGGGGTCTCGGTGGTGCCGGTCTCGGTCGTGCTCATGATGAGGCCGGTTCGTCCGAGGTCTCGATGGTGCCGGTCTCGGCGAGCGCGTCAACCGCGGCTTCGGGCCCCCCGGGCATCGCCTCGACGTCAACGAGGCCGGGCCATGGCTTCACGACCCGGGCGAGGAGCGGGAAGTCCTTGCGCAACGGGTGACCCTCGAACTCGGCCGGCAGGTACAGCGGGCGGAGGCTCGGGTGCCCGTCGAACACGAACCCGAACATCTCCCGGCACTCCCGCTCGTGCCAGTCGGCGCCGGGGTACACCGAGACCCATGACGCGATCCGGGGGTCGGCCTCGTCGAGGTCGGCCTTGAAGGTGACGCCCCAGTGCCGGTGCGTCGACTGCACGTGCGCGAACACCTGGAACCGGCCGGCCGAACCGGCTGCACCGAAGGTCATCTCGGACGGCTGCACCGGCGACGACGTGTCGCTGCTGGCCTCGTCGCCCTCCTTGGGTGCCGGCGCCCAGTCGATGCCGGAGATGAAGGAGAGGTAGTCGCAGTCGAGGTGCTCCTTGGCGACCTGCCCGACGCGCTGCCACGAGTCGGGCCTGACCCGGGCCACGACGTCGGTGAACAGGGGTACCGACTCGATGACCGCGTCGCCGAGGTGCTCAGCCAGGCGCGCCAGCATCGCCTCCTGCCTGGCGCTGAGTGCGGGCGGCTCGGGCGCCGCCGGGGCTTGGGCCGTCTCGGTCTCCTCTCCGGTTCGCGCGCTCGCGTCGGACGGGGAGACCCCGTCCGACGCCTCGGGACGCTCGCTCATGGGTGCCGCTTCGTCAGGCAACGGTGATCGGCTCCCCGCGCCAGCGCTTCGCGAGCTGGTCGTTCCCGATGCCCTCGTTCTGGATCCGCTCCTGGAGCATCACGATCGCTTGCATCAATGCCTCGGGTCGCGGCGGGCAGCCGGGAACGTAGATGTCGACCGGGATGACCTGATCGATGCCCTTGGTGACCGAGTACGAGTCCCAGTAGGGACCGCCGCAGTTGGCGCACGAACCCATCGAGATCACGTACTTCGGGTCGGGCATCTGCTCGTAGAGTCGCTTGATCGCGGGCGCCATCTTGTCGGTGACCGTCCCCGAGATCACCACGAGGTCGGCTTGGCGCGGACTGGCAGGGAAGGGGATGACGCCGAGGCGCATCATGTCGTAGCGAGGACTCGCGAGCGCCGCGCCCATCTCGATCGCACAGCACGCCAGGCCCCACTGGAACATCCACAACGAATACTTGCGGCTGTAGTTGAGGAGATGGGTGAGCGGCTTGGGCATCCGTCCACTCTCGATCAGACCCATCGCAGCACTCCCTTGCGCCAGGCGTACACGAGTCCGAACGCGAGCAGGGCGATGAACAGCACCATCTCGACGAGGCCGAAGAGTCCGAGCGATTCGAGGTTGACCGCCCAGGGGAAGATGAAGACCGCCTCGACGTCGAAGATCACGAAGAGCAGCGCGTACACGTAGTAGCGGACGTTCGACTGGCCCCAGCCGCCGACCGGGTCGGATCCGGCCTCATAGGTGATGTACTTCTCGGCCTGCGGGCGGTTCGGCCGTACAAGTCGACCCAGCCCGAGCATCGCACCGACCATGAGCATCGCGGCGACGATCAACAACGCGACCGCGAGGTACTCCCGGTAGTACTCCGTCACGGCGCTGGTGCCCTCTCCCCCGAGGCCGGTGCGGGCGCAGCATACCCAGCGAGTTCTCGGGAGAGACAAACCAGGGGGTCCGGGATCTGCTCCGGGATGCGCGACCATCTGGTGGGCGAGGAGGACCGATGACCACCAGCTTGCGAGCCGTCCGGGACCGGACGACGCCGATCACCGCTTTCGTCCTGTCGGGAGGCGGGAACCAGGGCGTCAGCCAGGTGGGGATGCTGCGCGCCCTCATCGAGCGGGGCCACCAGCCCGACGTGATCGTCGGGACCTCGGTCGGGGCACTCAACGGGGCGGTCGTCGCGACCTCGCCCACCCTCGCGATGGTCGATCACCTCGAGGAGGTCTGGCGGAGCCTCCGCGGCGACGTGGTCTTCCCCGGCAACACGCTGCGGCGCGCGTGGAACCTCCTGCGTCGAGACGACCACCTCATCCCGAACGACGGCCTCAGGGCCCTCATCGGGAGCGCCGAGACGGCCCCGACCTTTGCCGAGCTCGAGATCCCGCTGCGGGTGGTGGCGGTCGACCTCATCACCGGCGACGAGCACGTGATCGTGCGGGGTCCGCTCCCCGACGCGCTGCTCGCGAGCTCCGCGCTCCCCGGGCTCTTCCCGCCGGTCGAGCTCAACGGACACACCCTCGTCGACGGCGCGGTCGTCAACCTCGTCCCGATCTCGCACGCGCTCGCGGGGCCGATCGATCGGATCTTCGTGCTCGACGTGTCGGATCCGATCAGCGATCGCCCGATTCGCTCGCCGCTCGACGTCGCAGTCCGCGCGTTCGCGATCTCACGCGACCAGCGCTTCGAGCTCGAGCTGCAGTGGGTACCCAAGGAGATCGAGGTGGTGGTGCTCCCCGCGCCGACCGACGACCGAGGCTTCCTCGACTTCTCCGGTGCCGCCGGTCTCATCGACAGCGCCTATGACCTTGCGATGAGGGCACTCGATGACCTCGAGGAGCAGCCGGGGCGCCAACGCAAGCGCCGGTGGTGGAAGCGAGTCGCGAGCTGATGGAGACCCTCGGGGAGCTGCTCACGAAGGTGCTCCCGCTCGCGATCGGCGCGGCGATCAGCCCCGTCGTGCTGACGCTGCAAGTGCTCACCCTCGCGAAGAACCGCTTCCCGCTGCGGCGCACCTGGGCGATCGCGGCGGGGTGCGCCGTCGTTGCCTGCGGGTGGGCTGGGGTCGCCCTGATCGCGACGAACAAGACGGCCGCGGCGCACTCGGGGAAGCCGAGCGCGACGTCCGGCGTGCTGGCCCTGGCCTTCGCGCTGCTGCTCGTGGGTCTGGGTGTGCACTCCCTCACCGAGGGCACGGGCAACGACGATCCCAAGCCCACGGGCGACGACGAGCGGCCCCGCGGGCTCGAGTTCTTCGTGATCGGGCTCGGCGTGATGGTGACGAACTTCACGAGCTTCCTCCTCTTCTTCCCCGCGGTGCACGCCATCGGGATCTCCGACGTCGACGAGACGTCACGAGCCATCGCCCTCGTGACGCTGATGGTGATCACCCTCATCCCCGCGTACGTGCCACCACTGTTCGCCACCCTGTTGGGTGCTCGCGCACAAGCAGTCCTCGACCGGCTCGGTCGATTCGTGACACGACATCACGCCACGATCAACGCGACGATCTGCTTCGTGTTCGCCGTCTACCTCACCGTGCGAGGCATCGACATCCTGGGTTGAACCCGGTTCCCTCGAGGGTTCGGCGCTCGGGTTCAGGCGCGCAGGCGCCGGTAGCGGCGGATCAGCGCGTTGGTGGAGGAGTCGTGGGCAAGCTTGGGCTCGGTCGGCGCGTCCAGCTCGGGCACGATGTCCATCGCGAGCTTCTTCCCGAGCTCGACACCCCACTGGTCGAAGCTGTTGATGTTCCAGATCGCGCCCTGGGTGAACACCTTGTGCTCGTACATCGCGACGAGCTGCCCGAGGGTGTTGGGGGTGAGCTCGGTGACGAGCACCGAGTTGGTCGGATGATTGCCGGCGAACGTGCGGTGCGGCACCTGCTCGGCGGGCACACCTTCGGCCACCACCTCCTCGGCCGTCTTGCCGAACGCGAGCGCCTGGGGTTGGGCGAAGAAGTTCGCCATGAGCAGGTTCTGGTGGTCGCCGACCTCGTGCGCCGGGCGACAGACGCCGATGAAGTCGGCGGGAATCAGCTTCGTGCCCTGGTGGATGAGCTGGTAGTAGGCGTGCTGGCCGTTGGTGCCGGGCTGACCCCACACGATCGGCCCGGTCTGCCAGCTCACGGGCCGGCCCTGGCGATCGACCGACTTCCCGTCGCTCTCCATGTCGAGCTGCTGGAGGTACGCACTGAACTTCGACAGGTAGTTGTTGTACGGCAGGATCGCCACCGTCTGCGCGCCGAAGAAGTTGTCGTACCAGATGCCGATGAGGCCCAGGATCATGGGCAGGTTCGCCTCGATCGGTGCGCTACGGAAGTGCTCGTCGATCGTGTGGAAGCCCGCGAGCATGTCGGCGAACGCGCCGGGGCCGATCGCGATCATGAGCGAGAGTCCGATGGCCGAGTCGTACGAGTACCGGCCGCCCACCCAGTCCCAGAACTCGAACATGTTCTCGGTGTCGATCCCGAACTTGGCCACCTCATCGGCGTTCGTCGAGACCGCGACGAAGTGCGACGCCACCGCCGTGTCGTCGCCGAGCTTCGCGAGCGACCACTCCCGCGCCGAGCGCGCGTTGGTCATCGTCTCCAGTGTGGTGAAGGTCTTGGACGCGACCACGAAGAGGGTCTCCGCGGGATCGAGATCCTCGGTCGCCTCCCAGAAGTCGTTCCCGTCGACGTTCGACACGAAGCGGAAAGTCATGGACCGCTGGCTGAAGTCCTTCAGCGCCTCGTAGGCCATACGGGGACCGAGGTCACTCCCGCCAATGCCGATGTTGACGACGTTGCGGATCCGCTTGCCGGTGTGGCCGGTCCAGGCGCCCGAACGAACCCGATCGGAGAAGTCGGCCATCTTGTCGAGGACGCGGTGAACCTCGGGGACGACGTCGACCCCGTCGACGAGGATCTGCTCGCCCGCGGGCGCTCGAAGTGCGACGTGGAGCACGGCTCGCTGCTCGGTGATGTTGATCTTCTCGCCGGCGAACATGGCATCGCGCAAGCGCTCGACCCCGGCACGACGCGCCAGCGCGACGAGGAGCGTGACGGTCTCGGGTGTCAGTCGGTTCTTCGAGTAGTCGAGATAGAGGTCGCCCGCCTCGAGCATCATGGCGTCGCCCCGGGTGGCGTCTTCGGCGAACATCTGACGGAGATGGATGTTGCGCAGCTGCTCGAAGTGCTGCTCGAGCGCCTTCCACTCCGGCGTGTCGACGATTCGCTCCGGCTGCTCAGCCATCAGGCACTCCGCGCCGGCTCAGAGGAGGAAACTGGCGTCGCGGGCCCAGTGGATGAAGGTGTCGGGGGCGATTCCCACCAGCAGCACCATCACACCGGCACCCACGAGCACGACGGCGCTGCACGCATCGACGCGGCGCATCACCACGGACTCGGTCATCTCCTCGCCCGACCCTTCCCCGGTGGCAGAGCTCAGGAGGGTCATCGCGATGCGCAGGTAGAAGAAGGCCGTCACGACCGCGGCGAGCACACCGACGATCAGGAGGCCGTACTCCTCGGCCTGGGCGGTGGCAGAGAAGATCTCCAGCTTCGCGACGAAGCCGCCGGTGAGCGGGATCCCGGCCTGAGCCAGCACGAAGAAGATCAGGAACCCTCCCAGCACCGGACGCCGCAGGGCGAGCCCGCGATAGTCCTCGAGCGAGTGGTGGTCGTCGCCCTTCTTGGTCGCCAGGGTGATCACCGCGAATGCGCCGATCGACATGAACGTGTACACGAAGAGGTAGAAGAGCGCGGCTTCTCGGCCGCGCGCGGTCTGGGTCTGGAACCCCATCAGCACGTATCCGGCATGCGCGATCGACGAGTACGCGAGCATCCGCTTGATGTCGGTCTGGACGACGGCCGCGACGCTCCCCACGACGAGCGACAGGACTGCGAGGACCCAGACGGCGGGTCGCCAGTCGGTCCGGTAGAGCGGGAACGCCACCCCGAAGACCCGCAGCAGCGCGGCGAACGCGGCGGCCTTCGTCGCGGCCGACATGAACGCGGTGACGGGGGTCGGCGAGCCCTCATAGACGTCGGGAGTCCACATGTGGAAGGGCACCGCCGCGACCTTGAATCCCAGCCCGACCAACAGGAGTGCGAAGCCCGCGAGGAGCGTCCCCTGGTCGAGCAGCGTGTTCCGGGCCAGGAACTGCCCGATCCCGGTCAGCGAGGTCGTCCCCGTGGCCCCGTAGGTGAGGGCCACCCCGTAGAGGAACACCGCGGACGAGAACGCGCCGAGCACGAAGTACTTGATGCCGGCTTCCTGCGAAGTGGCGCGACGGCGGTCGAACGCTGCCAGCACGTACAACGGGATCGAGAGCACCTCGAGCGCGACGAACACGACGATGAGATCGTTCGCCGACGTCATCGCGAGCATGCCGGCACCCGAGAGCAGGAGCAGGGCGAGGTACTCGGGACCTTCGAGGCCTTCCCGGCGCAGATACGCGACCGACAACAGCACCGCCAGCAGGGTCGCGATCAACACGACGACGCCGAGGAACACGGCGAAGAGGTCGACGCGCAACATCTGAGCCATCGTCGTGATCGGTCCGTCGTCGCGTACGACGTTCCAGAGCCGGAACTCGAGTGCGCCGGACGCGACGATCCCCGCGAACGTGAGCACGAGGCACACCGGCATCGCGGCCGGGCGGCTCCGCAGCAGCGCCTTGGCCAGGACGATCGCGATGCCGGCTGCGGCCAGCGCGATCACCGGGCCGAGCGCGAGCCAATCGATCGACGGCGCCTCGATCGGCGCCACACCGAGGATCACTGTCCACCTGCCCGGTCGCGGCCCAGCTTGAGCGAGTCGCCCTGCTTCACGCCGGGCAGCGTCGTCTTCGACGCGCCGGTGGGCCGGGTCTCCTCGAAGTCGGTCTTGAGCTCGAGGTTCACGATCGTGCGCTTGACCGACGGCTCGATCCGGTCGAGGGCCGGCTTCGGGTAGAGCCCGAGGAAGAGGCTCAGGGCGAGCAGGGGTGCAACCACCGCGATCTCGCGGAAGTTGAGATCGGCGATCCGCGGGTGCTTGGTCGAGGGCTTGCCCGTGAAGACCCTCTGGAACGACCAGAGCATGTACACCGCGGCGAGGATCACGCCGGTCGCGCCGACCACGGCCCACGGTCGTTCGGAGACGAACGTACCGAGCAGCGACAGGAACTCCCCGATGAAGCCCGAGAACCCGGGCAGCCCGATGCCGGCGAACATCGCGATCACGAACATGGCGGTGAGCACCGGCGCCGACTTCCAGATGCCGCCGTACTCGTCCATCTGGTAGGTGTGGCGACGCTCGTAGAGCATGCCCACCACGAGGAACAGGGCACCGGTGGTGAGCGGATGACTCAGCATCGTGAAGACCGCGCCATCGAGACCGAACACGGTCAGCGAGAAGATGCCGAGCACGACGAAGCCCATGTGCGCGACCGACGAGTAGGCGATGACGCGTTTGAGGTTCTTCTGCATCGCCGCGACGATTGCGCCGTAGACGATGCCGATGACCCCCAGTGTGAGCATCAGCGGCGCGAGATCGATCGACGCGTGCGGGAACAGCTCGAACGAGAAGCGCAGCAGGCCGTACGCGCCCATCTTGATGATGACGCCGGCCAGCACGACCGAGCCTGCGGTCGGCGCCTCGGTGTGCACGTCGGGCAGCCAGGTGTGGAATGGGAACAGCGGCGCCTTGATCGCGAACGCGGCCATGAAGCCGAGGAACAGCAGCGTCTCGGTGGTGCCGTCGAGTCCCTGCCAACCCCAGGCCGCGAGCACGCGGTAGTCGAAGCTCAGCACGCCCGTGTCCGACTGATGCAGGAAGCCGAGTGTCAACATGCTGGCCAGCATCACTGCCGAGCCGGCCGCGGTGTACAGGAAGAACTTGGTTGCCGCGTAGTCCTTGCGCTCGTGTCCCCAGCCCTGGATGAGGAAGTACATCGGGACGAGCAGGAGCTCCCAGAACACGAAGAAGAGGATGAGGTCGAGCGAGAGGAACACACCCATGATCGTGAACTCGAGCGCGAGGAACCACGCGATGAACGCCTTCGGGCGATGCGTCGGGTACTTCGAAGACGCGAGCAGACCCAGCGGCATGAGCACGGCGGTGATCACGACCATGAACAGGCTGATGCCGTCGACGCCGACGATGTAGCGGGTGCCGATGCCGGGGATCCAGGAGTGATCCTCGACGAACTGGAAGAACGGGTCTTTGGTCACGAACGCCCAGAGCATCCAGAGGCTCAGCGCGAGCGTCGCGATCGAGAAGAGGTAGCCGACCGACTTGATGACCTCGGGGCGTGACGCGGGCAGGAACATCACCACGATCGCGCCGATCAACGGCGTGACGATGATCGCGGTGAGGATCGGGAAGTCGGACATCGTCAACGCGCCACGTAGACAAGGAAGAAGAGCAGGAGCGCGACCATGCCGAGCGCGATGCCGAGCGCGTAGCGCCGAACGAGCCCGTCCTGCATGTGACGTAGACCGTCGCCGGCGCGACGTATGAGATGGGCGACACCGTTGACGCTTCCGTCGATCACGCGCGTGTCGACCTGCTCGTCGAGGAACTTGGCGCCCGCGCGCCCGGGCTTGTCGACGAACGCCGAGACGCCGGCGTCGTAGAAGTACGCGTTGCCGGCGACCGTCGCGGCCGGGCCGAGGCCGTCACGGAGCGGATCGCGTTCGGGTGCCTTCAACCCGCGTCGGTACAGGAGGTAGGCGATCGCGATCCCGATGGCGGCGAAGAAGAACGCGACACCGGTGAGGGCGAGACCTTCGTCGAAGCTCGTCGGCGACGGCTGCGTCACACCCTTGAAGACCGGTGCGAGCCACTCGTCGAGGAACTCGAGCCCCTGGATCGGGAGGTTCAGCAAGCCGCCGAACGCGGCGAGGACCGCCAGCGCGACCATCGGGATCAGCATGACCTTCGGGCTCTCGTGCGGGTCATGCCCGTGGAGGCGGGGTTGGCGCGGTGGTTCGTGGTATTGGACCGTCGGCGCGAAGTCGGGGTCGTAGCCCAGCTCGGCTTCGGTGTACGCCGCAATGTCCACGACCGCCACCGCGCCGTCGTCGTCCGAGCCGCCACTCACCGCGAGCAGCGGGTCGGGCACCGGGAGGTCGCGGAATCGCTCGTTCCCGAAGAACGTCAGATAGATCAGGCGGGTCATGTAGACGCCGGTCATCACCGCGGCGATCACCGCGACCGCCCACAGCCCGTACTTGCCGTCTTCGTACGCTGACTCGATGATCCCGTCCTTCGCCCAGAACCCGGCGAACGGAGGCACGCCGACGATCGCGAGCCACGCGATCACCATGCTGAACGCGGTGACCGGGAGGAACGACTTGAACCGCCCCATCACCCGCATGTCCTGGTTCTCGTCGTCGCCGTGGATCACCGACCCGGCGCCGAGGAACAAACAGCCCTTGTAGAACGCGTGCATCAGCACCAGGAAGATCGCCGCCGTGTACGCGCCGAGCCCGAGTGCGAGCACCATGTAGCCGAGCTGGGAGATCGTCGAGTACGCGAGCGCGCGTTTGATGTCGGGTTGGAAGCAGGCGATCGTCCCGGCGAGGAGCGCGGTGATCGCGCCGATCCACGCCACCACCGTCGCGGCGTCGGGGCTCGCCTCGAAGAACGGGTGCGCGCGTGCGACCAGGAAGATCCCGGCGGTCACCATCGTCGCCGCGTGGATCAACGCCGACACCGGCGTCGGCCCCTCCATCGCGTCGGTGAGCCACGGGAACAACGGGATCTGCGCGCTCTTCCCGGTGACCGCAAGGAAGAGGAGGAGCGCGACCGCGGTCACCACGCCACCGGCTGCGGTCCCGGCGGCCTTCCCGGTGATGCCGTAGTCGAGTGAACCGAACTCGGCGATGAGCAGGAACATGGCCAGCATGAAGCCGAAGTCGCCGACCCGGTTGTAGATGAACGCCTTCTTGCCACCGACGGCGGCGCTCTCGCGCTGGTTCCAGAACGAGATCAGGAGGTACGAGCAGAGCCCGACACCCTCCCAACCGAGGAAGGTCACCAGGTAGTTGTTCCCCAGCACCAGGATCAACATCGACGCGGCGAAGAGGTTGAAGTACGCGAAGAACCGGGCAAAGCCCGGGTCTCCGTGCATGTAGCCGACGGCATAGAGGTGGATCAGCATCCCGACACCGGTGACCAGCAAGATCCATGTGATCGAGAGCGGATCGGCGAGGAACGCCATGTCGACCTTGAGCTGGTCGGCCGGGAGCCAGGTGAAGAGCACGCTCGACACCGACCGTGCGTCGGGCGGGATGCTCAACGCCGCAGCCAACATCACGAGCGACCAGAGGAACGCGAGCCCCATCAGGCCGGTCGCGATCCAGCCGGCCCGCGGCTCACCGATGCGCTTGCCGAAGAACACCAGGACGACCGCGCCCACGAGCGGCAGCAGCGGCACGATGCCGACGAGCTCGAGCAATCCGTGGGCGTTCACGCCGTCAGCCTTTCAAGACCGTCAGGTCGTCCGCGGTGGCCCCGCGGCGACGGCGGAAGATCGCAACGATGATCGCGAGGCCGACGGCGACTTCGGCGGCGGCGACCACGAGGGTGAAGAAGACGAGCACCTGACCGGCGGTGTCGTTGAGGGCCTTCGCGAACGCGACGAACGTGAGATTGACCGCGTTGAGCATGAGCTCGACGCTCATGAACATCACGAGCACGTTGCGCCGCACCAGCACGCCGACCGCTCCGATGCTGAACAGCGCGGCTGCGAGCACCAGGTAGTAGCTCGGTGTGATCTCGAGGGACGCGACCAGCGGAGAGATGCTCACGAGACGCTCTCCTCCTGGGGATCCGACGTGTCGTCCATCCCTTCACCGACCGGCTGACCGCTGCGACGGGCCAGGGCGACGCTCCCCACGACCGCGATCACGAGCAGCACGGCAGTGAGCTGGAAGGGCCAGAGGAACTCGGTGAAGAGCACGCGCGCGACACGCTGGATGTTGTTGCCGAAGTCGCCGCCACCACTGAGTGGAACGCCACTCGTCGTCTTGGCGCCGGTCGCCCAGCTGTGCCCGGCCAGGAGGAGGATCTCCACCAGGACGAGCGCCCCCAACGCGACGGCGATCGGGCGCTGGAACCGGAGCGTCTCGGTCAGCGCCTCACGACGGTCGACGCCGAGCAGCATGATCACGAAGATGAAGAGCACGACGATCGCGCCCGCGTAGACGATCACCTGCACGGCCGCGATGAGCTGCGCGTCCTGCAGGAGGAACAGGACGGCCACGCTCAGGAGGGTCTGCACGAGGAAGAGCGCCGAGTGGACCGGATTGCCCGCCAGTACGACACCAAGGGCGCCGACGAGGGTCAGCCCGCCCATGAGGAAGAAGAGGAAGACGGTCACCCGAGATTCACCTCGACGTCATCGAGCTCTCCGGATGCAGGACCGGACTCGAGCGCCGGCACCGGGCTCTGGCCGCGCTCGGGTGCCCGCACGCCGAACCCGAGCTCGCCCGACCAGGCGACCTTCCCCTCGAACGCGGCCTGGCCCGATGGAGCGGTTGCGCGCATCCAGGCACTGGTGTGGTCGTCCTCACCCCCGAGCCACAGCTCCCAAGGCTGGCGTCGCGCGCGGCCGTCGTCGTCGACCAAGAGCTCACGCTTGGTGTAGATCGCGTCGGTTCGGTTGGTGAAGGAGAACTCGAACAGCTTCGTCTCGGTGATCGCCTCCGTCGGGCACGCCTCGACGCACAGATCGCAGTGAATGCACCGGAGGTAGTTGATCTCGTAGACGAAGCCGTAGCGCTCGCCGGGCGAGACCGGGCCCTCGGGAGGGTTGTCGGACCCGCGCACGTAGATGCACTTCGCGGGGCAGACGCCGGCGCACAGCTCGCACCCGATGCACTTCTCCATGCCGTCCTCGTAGCGGTTGAGGACGTGGCGGCCGTGGAAGCGCTCGGGCTTGGGCCGCTTGTGCTTCGGGTAGTCGCCGGTGACCCTGGGCTTGAAGACCTGGGTCATCGTGATGCGGAACCCGCTCCAGCGTCCCACTACTTGATCTCCTCGGAGACTTCGTGGGCCTTGGGGACGCAGGCCATGAGGACGCCGTAGATCAGGAGGGCGCCGAGGGCCGCTGCGGGCGTGACGATCCAGAGGTTCCAACCCTGGTTGCGGGCCACGACGATCAGACCCGTCACCATCGCCCAGAGGAAGGCGGCCTCGATGAGGACCTTCCAGCTGACGTTCATCAGCTGGTCGTAGCGGAGTCGGGGCAACGACGCGCGCACCCACACCGTGCCGTAGAGCAGGACGAGCAACTTGAACATGAACCAGAAGATGGGCATCACCCAGGTGTTGACCCAGCTGTCGGACGCCACGAAGCCAAGGCTCGGACCGGACGGACCGCCGAGGAACAGGGTCACCGCGATCGCGGACATCGTGATGAGGTTCATGAACTCCGCGAGGAAGAACAGGGCGAAGCGGATCCCGGTGTACTCGGTGTGGAACCCGCCCACGAGCTCCTGCTCGGCCTCGACGAGGTCGAAGGGAGGATGGTTCGTCTCGGCGAGCGCGGCGATCACGAAGATCAGGAGCGCGCCGATGGCCGGAAGCCAGTACCACTGGGTGACGATCGAATCGATTCCGGTCCACGCCTGCTGGTCGACGATGGCGCGCGTCGACAGTGTCCCGGTGTGCACCAGGACACCGACGACCGCGAGACCGAGCGCGGCCTCGTACGAGAGGAGCTGCGCCGACGCGCGCACCGAACCGAGGAGCGGGTACTTCGAGCCCGAGGACCAGCCCGCGAGCATCACCCCGTACAGGCCGATGCCGGACATCATCAGGAGGAAGAGGATTCCGATCTGCGGGTCGGCAAGCTGCAGCTCGGTGACGTGACCGGCGATCGACACCGTGCCACCGATCGGCACGATCGCGAACGCCAGGAACGCGGGGATGATCGAGAGGTACGGAGCGAGCAGGTACACCGGCCGATCCGCCGAGCTCGGTGTCGACTGCTCCTTGAAGAACAGCTTGATGCCGTCGGCCAGGGTCTGCAGGATGCCGAACGGGCCGGCCCGTGCGGGGCCGACGCGGTTCTGCATGTCGGCGATCACCTTGCGCATGAACCAGATGTAGAACATCACGGCCACGAGGAGCAGGACGAAGATCACGATCGTCTTGGCGATGACGATCAGCACGACCGTGGCGTCGAGGTCGCCGTCGAGGAGCGGGTCGGCCGCGACGAGCAGGTTCATGCGCCACCGTCCGGGGCACCACCGGCGGAGCCACTCCCCGACACGGTCTCGACCCGCAGGTCGGTCACCGCCGCGTCGGCGTCGACGAGGTCGCCGGCACCGGGACCGGTGCGGTTGCTCGCCACGAACGCCGTACCTTGCGGTGTTGACGGGTCGCCCTCGATCGCGAGCTCCACGGTGCCCCGCCCTGCGGTCACACGAACCCGTGTCCCGTCGGCGACCCCGAGCGCGTCGCGGTCGCGGGGGTGCACGCGGAGACGCGCGCCGTCCTCGGCCAAGCGCGCGAGCGACGGTGACGCCGCAACCACGCGGTCGGATCCGTAGAGGGTGCGGGCGGCCACGAGGCGCAGACTGTACGCGTCGGTGGGCGAGGCCGGTGGCGCCACGGCGTCGCCGGACCAGACGTGGAGCGCCAACGCCGGCACGGGCGCGCCGGGCGCGGGCGCGCCCCCCGCCTCTTCGGGACTGCTGGGGATCGGTTCCCACGACACCCCCGCGCCCGCCGATCCGGCCCCGAAGGTCAGCTCGTCGACGTGATCCGCCAGCGGCAGCACCGCTCCGTCGCGAGCCCGACGAACGAGCGCCGCGTCGACGCCGGCGAACGCGGGTGCGACCCGGGCGATCTCGTCCTGCACCTCGTCGACGGTCTCGAGGTCGAACTCGGTGCCGAGTCGGGCTGCGAGCTCGGCGGCGATCCGCCACGGCTCCATCGTCGTGCCCTCGGGCGTGACCTTGCGCCCCAGACGTACGACGCGACCCTCGAGGTTGCTCATGGTGCCCCGCTGCTCACCCCACACCGTCGGAGGCAGCAGCACATCGGCGTGGGCTGCCCCGTCGTCAGCGAACGCGCCGACGCAGACGACTCGCTCCGCCTTCGCGAGCGCCTCACGGGCGAGTGCTCGGTCGGGGAAGTCACCGAGCGGATCACAACCGAGCAGCACCAGCAGCTTGATGGTCCCGTCGACCGCACCGCGCATGATGCCCGCCGCATCGAGGCCCGGGGCGCCCGGCACGCTCCCCCACTCGGTTGCGAAGTGGGTACGTCCCGCGTCGAGCGTCACGCGCCCCGGGAGGAAGCCCGGGGTGAGTCCCAGATCGAGCGCGCCGTGCACGTTCCCGCGGCGCAGTGCCGACAGGAACCGCACGTCGTGGCCGGACGCCGCGAGCAGCGACGCGGCGTGCACCGTCGCGTCGCTCGACTCGGCAACGGAGGGACGCCCGAGCACCACGACGATCGGGCCGTCGCGGTCCGTGATCGCTTCGACGATCCGTTCAACCGCCTTGGTTCGGGTCTTGCGACCACCCAACGCGCCCACGAGCGTCGTCACGACCTCGGCGCTCGCTCCGGGCAGGTGCCGGAGCACCGACGTCGCGTCTCGGGTGAGTCCGGTGTCGCGGGCTCCCACCTCGATGAGCGGGACTCCCAGGTCGAGCGCGGCCCGCCGGATTCGCAGCGCGAGGACCGGCAGCTCCTCCTTGAGGTCTGCGCCGAGCAGGACGATCGCCTTCGCCCGGTCGAGATCCGCGATCGTGGCCCGTGGCATCCCCAGGATCACGTCGGCAGGCAGGCCGTCGCCGAGCTGCGCGTCGACGTGGTCGGTGCCGATGACTCCCTTGGCGAGGCGGGCCCAGGCGTAGGCATCTTCATTGGTGCCTCGGGCACCACCGAGCACGGCAATCGCCCCCGCACCGTGCTCGTCGTGCACGCGTCGGATGGCACCGGCCGCGGCCTCCAGCGCTTCGGGCCATGACGACTCGACCAGCCCGGTACCCTTCTTCACCATCGGGGCGTGCACACGAGCGTCGGAGTGCACCCACTCGTAGCCGTAGCGGCCCTTGTCGCAGAGCCAGCCCTGGTTGATCGGCTCGGAGTCGACGCCGAGCAGGCGCACGATCCGGTTCGACGTCGAGCCGAGCGTCCCTCGACAGCCGACTGCGCACGATTGACACGAGGTCTCGATCGCTGCGAGATCCCACGGGCGCGCCTTGAAGCGGTACGGCCGTGCCGTGAGCGCGCCGACCGGGCAGATCTGGACGACGTTGCCGGAGAAGTACGAGCTGAACGGCTCACCGGGGTAGGTGATCACCTCGGTCGATTCGCCCCGGCCACCGAAGTCGATCAGGGGATCGCCGGCGACCTCGGTGGCGAAGCGCGTGCAGCGACCGCATTGGATGCAACGCTCACGGTCGAGGAGCACGAGCTCACTGATCGGGATCGGCTTCTCGAAGTGGCGCTTCTCCTCGACGTAGCGCGACTCCCCGGGACCGAACGCGAGCGTCTGGTCCTGCAGCGGGCACTCGCCACCGCGGTCGCACACCGGGCAATCGAGCGGGTGGTTGATGAGGAGGAACTCGAGCACGCCGTCCTGGGCTTCCTTCACGCCGGGGGATTGCGTGCGGACGACCATCCCCTCGGTCACCGGGGTCGCGCAGCTGATCTGCAGCCCGCGCATGCCCTCGACCTCGACGAGGCACATGCGGCACATGCCGACCGGCTTCATCCGCTCGTGGTAACAGAAGCGAGGGATGTAGGTGCCGTGCTCCTGAGCGACCTTGATGAGCAGCTCGCCGCGGGGCGCCTGTACAACCTTGTCGTCGATCGTGACGGAGACGACGTCCTGGTCACCCGCAACCGGGATCGTGTACCGGTGGTCTGACGGCCACTGGCTCATCGGCACCGCGTTCATGCTCATACGGCGGTGACCGCCAGGCTGGCGCGCGTGGCGTGGTCGGCCGCGAGGCGGTCGCGGATCTCGGCACCGAAGTAACGATCGAGGCTCACGACGTGGCTCATCGTGGACGGCCCGAGTGCGCAGATCGTCGTCTGCGCGAACGGCGCATTGAGGCCGGGGACGATGTTGCTCCCGAAGTCGAGGAGCAGGTCGAGATCGTCGGGTCGGCCGAGACCGTGCGCCATGCGGTGAAGCACCTTGTCGATCCAACCCGAGCCCTCGCGACACGGCGTGCACTTCCCGCACGATTCGTGCGCGTAGAACTTCGCCAGGCGCCACGAGATCAACAGCGGATCGACGGTCTCGTCGAACACCATGATCGCCCCCGAGCCCAACATCGTCTTCAGCTCGCTGGCCCGGTCCATGTCGAGCGGCTCGTCGAGATGCTCGGGCATCAGCCACGGTGCCGACGCCCCGCCGGGGATGAAGAACTTCAACGCCTTGCCGTCGCGGACACCCCCGGCGAGCCCTTCGATGAGGTCGCGAAAGCTCATCCCCAGCTCGACTTCGTAGTTGCCGGGGCGCTCGACCATGCCCGATACCGAGAAGATGCGCGTACCGGTCGACTTGTTCACACCGAGGCCTGCGTACCACTTGCCGCCTCGGCGGATGATGTGCGGCACCGTCGACAGCGTCTCGACGTTGTTCACCACCGTCGGCGCGGCGTACAAGCCCTGGGCCGCGGGGAACGGCGGCTTGATGCGCGGCATCGCCCGCTCGCCCTCGAGGCTGGAGAGCAGTCCCGTCTCGTCACCCGCGATGTAACAGCCGGCGCCCCGATGCACGATGAGCTCGAGGTCGAAGCCCGACCCCAGGATGTCCTCCCCGAGGAACCCGTTCGCGTACGCGTCGTCGACGGCCTGCTGCAGGCGCTCGGCGCCGAGGCCGAACTCCCCGCGGATGTAGATGAACGCGTGGTGGGCCTGGATCGCGAACGCCGTGATCGCGGCGCCTTCGATGATCTGATGCGGGTCGCGCTCGAGCAGCATGTGGTCCTTGAACGTCGACGGCTCGCCTTCGTCGGCGTTGACCGCGAGGTAGCGCGGGAAGACGTCCTTGGGGAGGAACGACCACTTCTGGCCCGCTCCGAACCCGGCGCCGCCACGACCGCGCAGCCCCGACGTCTGCACCTCCTCGACGATCTTGGCCGGCTCCATCCCGAGCGCCTTCTCGAGGGCCGAATATGCCTTGTTGTGCTTGCGGGCGGCGTCGAACGTCCAGGAGTCGTCCTCGCGCGAACGGAGGAACTTCGTGACGATGCGCGTCTCCTCGACGGCCATCAGGCGGTCCCTCCACTCTTGGAGCTGGCACTCTTCGCGACGCTGGTCCCCGACACCGTGCGCGCGACCAGCTCGCCGCGCTGATACTGCTCGATCACGTCGATCGCGGCTTCGGACGTGACCGGGCCATGGAACTCGTAGTTGATCTGCATGACCGGAGCGAGATCACACGCGGCGATGCACTCCACCTCCTCGACGAACACGTCGTCGTCCGAGGCGTAGCGCGTACGCAGGCCTTCGAGGAGCGAAGGCCCCCCGTTCACCATGCATGACACGTTCGTGCACACCGACACCACCAGCCGTCCGACCGGTTCACGCTTGAGCATCGTGTAGAAGGAGCAGGTACCGAGCACGAGCGCGGGGGTGAGATCGAGCAGACCCGCGATCTCCTCCATCGACTCGGGCGTCACCCAACCGTCGCGATCCTGGGCGAGGTGCAGCAACGGCAAGAGCGCCGACCGGGCGTGCGGATAGCGGTCGATGATCTCCTTCGCGCGGCGACGGTCGGCGTCGGTGAACGCCACTAGCGATCCACCTCCCCCAGGATCGGGTCGACACTCGAGATGATCGCGACCGCGTCGGCGATCAACGAGCCCTCGGCCATCGGGCCCGCCGACTGGAGGTTGTAGAACGACGGCCCCCGGATGTGCATCCGGGCCGGCTTCCCCGTGCCATCCGACACGAGATAGCAGCCGATCTCGCCACGGGGCGACTCGATCGCGACGTAGGTCTCCCCCGCGGGGACCTTGAACCCCTCGGTGAAGAGCTTGAAGTGGTGGATCAGGGCTTCCATCGACTCGTCGATGCGCGCCCGAGGTGGCGGGGTGATCTTGGCGTCCTGGAGCCGGTAGTCGCCGGGGGGCATCCGCTCCACGCACTGACGGACGATCTTCACCGACTCGTGGATCTCGTTGAGCCGGATCAGGAACCGGTCGTAGCAGTCGCCGTTCTGGGTGTACACGACATCGAAATCGACCTCGTCGTACGCGAGGTACGGCGCTGCCTTGCGGAGGTCCCACGGGAAACCGGTCGAACGAAGGATCGGGCCGGTGACACTGAGGCCGATCGCCTGCTCCGTCGTGATGACACCTACTCCGATGAGACGCTCCATCCAGATCGGGTTCTGGTTGAGAAGCTCGGAGTAGTCACGCACGCCACGCTCGACGATGTCGCAGACCTCGAGCGTCGCAGCCTCCCAACCATCGGGGAGGTCGGCGGCGGTGCCGCCGGGGCGGATGAAGTTGTTGTTCATCCGCAGACCCGTGAACATCTCGATGAGTCGCAACACCTCTTCGCGCTCGCGCCAGCCGTAGATCATCATCGACAGTGCGCCGATGTCCATGCCGTTGGTCGCCTGGAACAGCAGGTGCGACGCCATGCGGTTCAGCTCGACCAGGAGCATCCGCATCCACACGGCCCGCTCGGGGACCTCGACGTCGAGGAGCCGCTCGACGGCCATCGACCACACGAGCTCGTTCGAGAGCGGCGAGACGTAGTCCATGCGCGTGACGTTGGTCGCGCCTTGCACGTAGGTGAGCTCCTCGGCGGTCTTCTCCATGCCGGTGTGGAGGTAGCCCACCACCGGCTTCACCCGCAGGACCGTCTCCCCGTCCAGCTCGAGCATCACGCGCAGCACGCCGTGGGTCGACGGGTGCTGCGGCCCCATGTTGACGATCGTCGTCTCGGACTCATCGGGCCAGAGACCCCCGGTGAGCACGAGCTCGCGCTGCACCGGGTGCATCTCCTGCGCGCCCTCGTCGGTCTGAGCCTCGAGTCGCAACACGCTCGGATCGCTGGTGACGATCTCTTCGCTCACCTCGATCGCCTCATCGGGGGCCCGGATCTTCCTTGAAGGTGACCGGCACGCGCGCGGGGAAGTCGTCCTTGCGCAACGGGTGGCCCTCCCAGTCGTCGGGAAGGAGGATGCGGGTCAGGTCGGGGTGCCCCTCGAACGTGACCCCGAGGAGGTCATAGGCCTCGCGCTCGGCGAAGTCGACGCCGGGATAGAGGTCGGTGATGCTCGCGATCGTGGTCTGGGACGGCGCGACCTGACCGATCACGCGGATTCGGCGGTTGCGGGGATGCGAGAGGAAGTTCGCGACGACCTCGAACCGTTCGGGCGCGACGCCTGCGACCGCGAGGCGGGTGGAGTCATGCAGGTGGTCGACGACGGTGACGTCGACGCACTGGGTGAACTGCTGGTCGTCGCGGAGGAACTCGGCGACGTCGTGCCAGCTCGCCCGCTCGACGTACACGACCGGCTGTCCGTGCGAGTCATGGAACACCGTCCCGGGGAACCGTTCGAGGACCGCGGCCGCGACCTCGTCGGCGGGGACGTCCGGCACCGGAGCGGCCTCGGGATTGTGAATCGCTTCACGAGCAGTGTCATTGGGAGTCGGGTCGTCAGCCATGGGGCGGGGTCCTCGAGCTGCCGGGGCTCAGGCGGGTGCGGTGACGGGCTGGACGTACGACGGCGTGCCGTCGATCTGGTCGACCTGGATCGCGGCACCACGGCCCTCGCCACGACGCTTCATGATCTCGCCCGAGCGAATCTGCTCGTGCAACGTGAGGATCCCGTGGAGCAGCGTCTCGGGTCCCGGCGGGCAGCCGGGGACGTAGACGTCGACGGGGACGATCTGATCGACCCCCTGCACGATCGCGTAGTTGTTGAACATGCCTCCGCTGCTCGCACAGACGCCCATCGAGATCACCCACTTGGGCTCGACCATCTGGTCGTAGACCTGACGCAAGACCGGGGCCATCTTCTGGCTGACGCGGCCGGCGACGATCATGAGATCGGCCTGGCGCGGACTGGCCCGGAACACCTCCATGCCGAAGCGCGCGGTGTCGTAGTGCGCGGCGCCCGTCGCCATCATCTCGATCGCACAGCAGGCGAGACCGAACGTCGCGGGCCACACCGAGTTGCGTCGGGCCCACTTCACGAGGTCCTCGAGTCGCCCGGTGAGGAAGTTGTGGGGAATCTGCTCCATCCCCATCGCTACGCGACCTTCTCCGGGATCGGCTCCGGGATCGGCTGGTGGTCCGGCGCGTCCGGCGGTGCCGCTACTGCAGGGTCGAGGCCGTCGCGCCCGGGGCGCCCGACTGCGTGCAGCACGCGCCGCGGCACGGTGGATGTGACCTCGCGCACCGGACCCCACGACACCGCTCCGGTCGAGAGCAGATACGCGAACGGCACGAGCAGCACGAGCAGGAACACACCCATCGTGATGACGCCGTACGCGCCGAGCGGGCGCAAGATCGTCGTGAACGGGTAGAGGAAGATGATCTCGACATCGAGGACGATGAACGCCATCGCGACCAGATAGAACTTCACCGGGAAGCGCTCGACGTTGTCGACCTCGGGCACGATGCCGCACTCGTACGGTGCCTGCTTGGCGTCGGTCGGTCGGCGGGGACCGAGCAAGCGCGAGGCGACGAACGACAGCGCGGCGAACAGGGACACCAGCACGATCATCGAGAAGATCGGCAGGTACTGCTCCACGGGCTCCCCTCCTGGCCGTCGTTTCTCCTGGCCGTCGTTTCGGGCGCAGGCTATCCGAGGCGCCCGCCGCTCTGGCAAGGCAGCCGTCGGGTGCGGTTCAGCGGCGGCTGGCGTCGCGGTCGATCTTCACGCTCTCGGCGACCGAGGACCGGAGTCCGCCACTCCGCCGCAGGACCCGGCCGGGGTCGGTACGCACCGCCGGCCCGCTGCGGCGGAGCCGGCCGGATCGCTTCGACCGTCAGCCCACGTCGCGTCGCGGCTAGGGCTCGGGCCCGACCTTCACCATCGCGGCGACCATCTTGTAGGCCACCTCGGCCGGCCCGACCTCGTCGGGGCGGAGCAGGTTCGCCATGATCCGCAGCACCCACTCCATCAACGTGCGGCTCTGGAAGCCGACACGCGTGAGCTCGCGCATCACCGCCGGGTTGCCGATCACCCGCACGAACGCGCGCGCGACCTTGAAGTAGAGGGCATAGGTCTCCTGAAGGTGGGCGTCGTACCCACGCAGCGCCAGACCGTCACCGGTCCTGAGCGCCTCGTCGAGCGCCTCCGCCGCGAAGCGTCCGGTCTCGTACGCGACGGAGATCCCCTCGCCGTTGAACGGGTTGATCGTGCCGGCCGCGTCGCCGACGCTCAGCCAGGTCGGTCCCGAGGCGGGCTTGACCGAGAGCCCCGTCGGGAGCTTGCCGCCGGTGGGGGCACCGCAGGCCGTCTCCGGTGAGATCCCCCAATATGAGGGTGCGGTCTCACAGAACGCATCCATCAGCTGACTCGTGTTGATCTGCTTCCACCCCGAGAAGGTGGAGAGCAGCCCGACCCCGACGTTGATGGTGCCGTCGCCCACCGGGAACACCCACGCGTACCCCGGGAGGTGGTCGCCGTTGCGGTCCCGAATGTCGAGGTGGCTCTCGATCCAGGGATCGTCGTGACGGGGGCTCGTGAAGTAGCCGCGCACCGCCATCCCGAGCGGGTACGCGCGGTCGCGTGCCGCGCCCAGCGCTCGCCCGAACCGGGAGTTGGACCCGTCGGCGATCACCACGTAGCGCGCCCGGACCTCTTCTCTGGTGCCCGTCTCCTTGTGCTCGACCACGGCACCGGTCACGAGCCCGCCATCGACCAGAGGCTCGATCGCCTCGGTCGCGGGCCAGAGCGTGGCCCCCGCCTTCACCGCCCCGTCGGCCACCATCTCATCGAGATCACGGCGGCGCACGACGTAGCCGTAGCTCGGGAACACCGGGTGCTCCGGCCAGGCGAGCTCCAGCGTGACGCCGTGGGCGATCGAGCGCAGCCCCTCGTAGCGCAGGTGATCGGCCGCGAGCCGGTCGCCGAGGCCCATGTCCTCGAGCTGGCGCACCGCGCGGGGTGTGAGACCGTCGCCACAGGTCTTCTCCCGCGGGAACCGCTTCTTCTCGACCACGAGGACGCGGTGGCCAGCCTCGGCGAGCCAGTAGGCGGTCGCGGCGCCCGACGGCCCGCCCCCGACGACCAGGACATCCCACCGCTCGGCCGCGCTCACGCCGCCATGGTGTCAGACGCGTCGGGGGACCCGCGCACCGGCGGCGGGCTCTCGACCGGATGTTCCAAACCCCCAATATGCCCACCCCACAACTAGCGTGATAGGAAACGCCTCGCGCTCGGGCGCCGGCGCGCGACGGGGAGGGACGCCGGACAATGCCCAACCTGCTGCCCAACTGGACCCTGACCTTGCCGTGGGACCTGGGCGACTTCAACACTCGTCAGGCCGGTCGCCTCATCTGGGGCGTCGTGCTCCTCGTTCTCGGCATCGCCATCGTCATCGCGGTGATGAAACAGCCCAAGCTCAAGCGTCCCTTCTCGACCAAGGTGGGCGTCGCGTTGTTCCCGGCGATCATCGTCGGCACGCTCGTGCTCGGGAAGCTCATCCCGTCGTTGCAGCGCACGATCATCCTGCTCGGGTTGGTCGCGCTCGTGGCACACATGTTCCTCATGATCGGCTCACGCACGCCGCGCGACCCGGAAGAGCCGGCCACGTGGGCCGAGTGCTTCGCCGGCGCGGTCGGCGTGTTCGCGTTGATGGCGATCGGGTACGCGATCGTCCCGCACGAGTTCCTCACGTTCGCCAACGCCAACCTCGGGTGGGGTGACAGCTCGAAGTTCGTGTTCCAGTCGGGTCACGAGATCTTGGGCGTCCTCCCGGTCAACTGGCCGTTCAGCCTCGACTACCCGGCACTGCGCGACATCGTCGTCGCGACGCTCTACATCGTGCTGCTCGGCGTGAACCTCAAGCTCTGGGTCATGTGGCAGGAGCGTCACCAGGTCGCTGCCGCGACCGACGACACGCCGCCGAAGCGGTCCCGCTTCGGCCGCCCGCTGCGCAAGACCGCGACCGAGGCACCGGCTCCCGTGACGGCGTCGGCGACGCCCGAGGGGGCCTGAGAGTGGCTCGCACCGACGCGAACCCGCCGATGCCGGACTTCGCCACCGACTACGTGCTGCAGGAGGTCGACCCCGCGTACCTGACGCAGTCGGTGAAGCCGAAGCAGTTCCTCCACATCGACCAGGCCGAGTGCATCCTCTGCGAAGGCTGCGTCGACATCTGCCCGTGGAAGTGCATCCACATGGTGTCGGTCGATGCGATCGCCGAAGCCGTCTCGACCGAGCAGCCCGGCGACGACCCCCACGACAACGTCGCGTTCATCGTCGACGAGGACGTGTGCACTCGGTGCGCGCTCTGCGTCGACCGCTGCCCGACCGGCGTGATCATCCTCGGCAAGATCAGCCCTGACGTCGCGGACGGCGACCCCCACGTTCGGACGAACCGTCACGGCTACTCGTACGGTGTCCGGTTCTAAGCAAGAGATCTGACAGGAGCAGGGTTCGTGGCCAACGGGAACGGCAACGGCACCAACGGCGGTGCGCGGGCGAAGGTGAGCACCGCGCTCGACAAGACCGACGAGAAGGTCCGCGGGTCACAGGCTTGGAACTCGATCTTCCGGCCGGGCTCGGTGTACCGACGCGGCTACACCGACAGCCCCCGCAACCGGTCCTACGTGATCATGAACAACGTGCTGTACCACCTGCACCCGGTGAAGGTGAAGCGGCACGCGGTGAAGGTCTCGTACACGCTCTGCCTCGGGGGCTTGAGCTTCTTCCTGTTCATCCTGCTCACCGTCACCGGCATCTTCTTGATGTTCTTCTACCGACCCACCGCGGCATCGGCATGGAACGACATCAAGACGCTCGAGACGGCCGTCACGTTCGGATCGCTGGTACGCAACATGCACCGATGGGCCGCGCACCTCATGGTGCTGTCGGTGTTCCTGCACATGTGCCGCGTCTTCTACCACGGTGCCTACAAGGCGCCGCGTGAGTTCAACTGGGTCATCGGCGTGATCCTGCTCACGCTGACCCTGCTGCTCTCCTTCACCGGCTACCTGCTCCCGTGGGACCAGCTTGCGCTCTGGGCCGTCACGGTGGGCACGAACATGATGGGGTACACCCCGGTCTTCGGGTCGAGCGTGAAGTACGTGCTGCTCGGCTCCAAGGAGATCGGCAACGACACGCTGCTGCGGTGGTACGTGCTGCACGTACTGCTGTTCCCGTTCGTCATCGTCATCTTCATGGCGGTGCACTTCTGGCGCGTCCGCAAGGACGGCGGCATCTCCGGTCCCCTGTAGAAGCTTCGGAAAGGTTCCTCATGGCCGAAGTCCCCGAACACCTACTGCGACGCTCACAGGAGCGGCGCAAGGCGCTCGGTCTCCCGACGGGTGAAGAAGGCGGCGAGGCGCAAGCGCCCGCGGCCGAGGCCACGCCTGCTCCCGACGCGGGCGGAGGCGCCGGCGCGGGTGACACCACGCCGCCGGCCACCGGTGGCGGCGGCTCCGGTGCGGCCGGAGATGGCGGAGAGAGCGGCGGTGACGGTGGCGACAAGGGTGGGGTCCCGGCGCACCTGCTCGAACGGTCGAAGAAGCGCAAGGCCGCGCTCGCCGGGGGCGACGCCGGCGGAGCCGCCGCGGCCGGTGGTGGCGGTACCGCGACCGCGGTGGCTGCACCTCCAACCCCCGGGGCGACCGGTCCGGGCGGACACACCCAGCGCCTGCTCACCGTGGTCAAGTCGGGGTCGATCCAGCAGACGCGCGCCGACGCCCAGGACAAGGTGCACACCTGGCCGCACCTCGTCGTCGTCGAGTTCGCCTCGATGCTCATCCTGCTCGCCGGAGTCACGATCTTCTCGGCGCTGGTACGGGCACCGCTGCTCGGCCTCGCGGACTTCAACAAGACACCGAACCCGTCGAAGGCGCCGTGGTACTTCCTGGGTCTCCAGGAGCTGCTCACGATGTTCCACCCGATGGTCGCCGGGGTGACCATCCCGGGCATCGGCCTCGGGCTCCTCGCCCTCGCGCCGTACATCGACAAGAACCCTTCGGTGAAGCCCACCGACCGGAAGTTCGCGATCGCGATCTTCTCGATCTTCATCATGATGTGGACCGTGCTCGTGATCATCGGTTCGTTCTTCCGGGGACCCGGCTTCAACTTCGTGTTCCCGTGGAACGATGGCATCTTCTTCGAGCTGTAAGGAGCACACGTGGCCCTGATCGTCATCGGCGTCGTCGTCCTGCTCGCGCTCGCGGCGGTGATGCTCCTCGGCACCGCCCGTCGACGCGCGGGCACCGGACGGCTCAGCCGCGACACGCGCCGGGCCGACGCGTCCACCCCACCTCCCGCCGCGGGACCCACCCCAGAAGGGGAAGCGGGCGAGAGCACCGACGCCGACGCCGCGGCGCGTGAGCGCGCCGACGAGTCGCGTCGCGCGATCGGCGGTGCCAGCAGCGTTCCGGTGCCGGCGGGCGAGCGGGCACCCGTTCGCTACGAACCGGTCGATGAGGACGAGCTCGGCGTCACCCGTCGTCAGTTCTTCAACCGAGGGATCCTCACCGGCCTCTCGCTCGCCGTCGCCGGCTTCGGCGGTGCGGCACTCGCGTTCTTGTGGCCGAGCGGCGCGAGCGGCTTCGGCGGCAAGATCAACGTCGGCAGCGTCGCCGACGTGCAGAAGGCGATCGACGCGAAGCAGCCGTTCTACAACGCGTCGGCGAAGGTCTACATCCAGCCGTACCCCAAGCAGGACGTCCCGAAGGCCCAGAAGGTCTACCCGTCGACGATCACCGCGGGCATGGCCCAGGGCTACGTCGCGCTGTACCAGAAGTGCGTGCACCTGGGCTGTCGCGTCCCGTGGTGCCAGACGTCGCAGTGGTTCGAGTGCCCGTGCCACGGCTCGAAGTACAACCGGGTCGGCGAGAAGCGCGGCGGGCCGGCACCCCGAGGTCTCGACCGCTTCGTCGTCAACGTGTCGGGCGGATCGGTTGTCGTCGATACCGGCGCGGTCATCCAGGGCCCGCCGATCGGGACCGACACCACCGGTCAAGGCCAAGAAGGGGCGCCGTGCGTCTGAGCCCACCAGCCCGGCCCATGCCCGCGAGCGGAGAGTAGGAGCGACCGACCCGTGAGCTTCCGCACCACGTTGATCGTCCTGAACGTCCTCGCCCTGGCCGTCATCGCCGGGGTGATCCTCTGGCGCGTCTTCAGCCTCAAGCGCGAGAAGGAGCCCACTCCGGCCAACCTCACCAAGTTCCTCGAAGACGAGGACCTCGAGGGACGTCGGCTCGAGCGCGTCCTCGGCTGGTCGTTGCTCTTCGTGCTCGTGATCGCGATCTCGCTGCCCGTCTACTTCCTCGTGGAACCGGGGCGCCAGGTCGTCGCCAAGGACGCGTTCCTGGCCCGTTCCGTCGCGCGCGGCGCGGTGCTCTTCGCCAACAATCAGAGCCTGACCTACGACTCGACCAAGTCGCTGCTCTGCGCCAACTGTCACGGCACCAAGGCCGAGGGGGGCGCCGCGCCGTTCGTCATCCAACCCGAGAGCGACCTCTGCGTGGCGGCGCAGAACAAGGGCAACCCGAACGTCCCCGAGTGCCTCCCCCGCCAGGTGTCCTGGCAGGCTCCCGCCCTCAACACGGTGCTCCTCCGCTTCAGCCGAGACCAGGTGAAGCACATCCTGAACTACGGACGACCGGGGACGCCGATGCCCGCGTGGGGCATCGTCAGCGGGAAGGGTGTGCTGAACGCGCAGAGCATCGACGACCTCGTCAACTACCTCGCGAGCCTGCAGATCCCTTCGGCGCGGGCCAAGTCGATCTCGACGCAGGCCGTCGGCGAGTACCGCACCGGCGGCAAGCAGCTCGTCACCCAGCAGCAGGTCGCACTGGCCAAGGCCCAGGGCGACCTCGCGAAGGCCCAGGCGGATCCCACCGCGACGCCGGTCGGGCTCGCGCAGGCCCAGGCCGGGGTGGCCACCGCCCAGGCCCAGCTCGACGCGGCGCTCGCCTACAGCACCGAGGTGCAGGGCCTCTCCGACGGGGCGATCCTCTTCCGTCTCAACTGCGCCCGGTGCCACACGAAGGCCTGGTCCTACTACGACCCCACCAACCTGAAGGTCCCCCCGCCGCCGCCCCAGGGCAGCGGCGCGTACGGGCCGAGCCTGCGCAACGGCTCGACGCTGCTGCAGTTCCCGGGCAAAGCCGGCGAGCAGGGCCAGTTCGACTGGGTCGCGGTCGGCATTCCCGAGAACCAGCAGTACGGGGTCCGGGGGATCTCCTCGGGTCGTATGCCCCACTTCGCCAACCAGCTCAACGAAGCCGAGATCACGGCCATCGTCCGGTACGAGCGCAGCCTCTAACCAGGGAAGGAACGACGACCGTGACCCTGCCCGTCCTCGCCGCCGAGTTGATCAACAAGTCCATCTGGTACCCGACGATCCTCGGGGTCCTCGTCGTCGTCTTCGCAATCCTCCTGTTCGGCGGTTCCCTGTACCTCCTGCTCTCGACCAACCTCGGCGCACGTCTGGGCTTCCTGGTCGCGTTCACCGCGTTCACGGGATTCATGGTCGTCCTCACGTCGCTCTGGGTCGTGACCGCGTCCCCACTGAACACGCTCAAGGGCCGCATCCCGTCGTGGAAGGCCGTGGAGGTCACCAAGACCCTGGCCAAGGCCAAGACCGACGAGGTGCGCAACATCACGACCGACGGAACCAAGGTCAACACGATCGAGGCGTCGAACGTGAAGGCCGCCGCCGACGAGAACCTCATCGCCGTCCAGGCCCTGCCGAGCGAGGCGCAGGTGACCCAGCAGGCCTTCGCCCGGTTCCAGGCCGTGACCGAGTACAAGGTGCTCAACACCTACGAGATCGGGGGCAGCAAACCCAACCCCCTGAACTTCGAGATCACCCACACGCCGAAGTTCGCGGTGATCGAGTTCTGCGAGGTCGTCGACCCGACCACGCTCGTACCGTTCGGCGTCGCACCCCCACCGGCGCAGTGCAAGGCGGGATCCGACAAGAGCGGCTTCATCGTCCTCAAGCGCGACCTCGGGTCGCTGCGGATACCCGCCATGGTCGCTTGGATCTCGGCCATCCTGCTGTTCGGCCTCGGGCTCCTGCTACTGCACTGGCGTGAGAAGGATGAACGGGCCGCCAAGAAGCGGGCCGAAGCCACTGCGGACGACGCCGCCCCCGTCCCCGCGAACGCGTGAGGAGCCACACCATGCGCATGATTCGCACACTCGTGCTCAGCGGCGCGCTCAGCGGCGCAACGCTCGCGGCCATCGCCGCGCCGGCAGGCGCGCAGCAGGTCGTCGATGCCGGCAAGGAGGGCGACGGCTCCGGTGGTCTCGCCTTCGTGCTCATGGCGCTGCTCGTGATGCTGATCTGGGCCGCCCTGTTCTTCATGGACCGCGTGCGCCGCCGCCGCGGGGAGACCGCGACCACCGAGTAGCGCAGAGCCGGGGGGTGCCGCGCACAGCCTCAGCGCGATTGCGTCCTAGGCTCGAGCTGGTGCCCGACGATCCCGTTCGCGTGGTGTTCCTTTCGCTCGACGGCATGCCGGCACCCGCCGTCTGCGATGACGTCACCCCGGTCCTCGACGACTGGTGCACCGCATCGGGCACCGCACCGCACACCGTCGCCGGGGTCCTGCCCGCCACCACCTATCCGAACCACGCGACGTTCGTGACCGGGGTCGCGCCCGTCGAGCACGGCATCGTCGGCAACCACGTGCTCTGCGACGACGGCCGGTTCCGACGCGCGTGCCGGATCGGCCCGGCCGTCCCGACGATCTTCGACCGCGTGGGGGCGGTCGGCCTCACGAGCACCCTGGTCGTCGGCGATCAGGATCTGGTCGGGGTGATGGGCGGCGCCCGGGCCGGGTCGCATTGGCCACCCGACGGGAACGTTCCCGACGGCGCCGCGACCGACAGCCACGGGTACCTCCACGACGACGAGACGCTGCCGGTCCTCCTCGAGGCGATCCGCTCCGACGTTGACCTCGTGGTGGGCCAGCTCAACGCGCCGGACACCGCCGGGCACGTCCACGGCCCCGGATCCGACGAAGCCCGCGCGGTCTACCTCGGGACGGATGCCCGACTCGACGCCGTGCGTGATGCCGTCGACGCGCGCGGCGGCGACACCGTCGTGATGATCGTCAGCGACCACGCGGTCGAGGCGGTGGGGGTAGCCGCACCGATCGATCTCACTGCGGCACTCGAGGGGACCGCTTCGACCTGGTTCCCCGAGGGGAGCGCCGCGCTCGTGTACGGCGAGCACACCGACCTCGGGGACCTGCTCGGGCGCGTGCCCGAGCTCGCCGGCTCCGCCACCGTGGCTCCCGGTGTGCACGTGGTGTGGGGTGAGCCGGGACGCTGGCTCTGCTTCGACGGGATCGACGCGGAACCCGGGATGCACGGCAGTCCCCGCACCGCGGTCCAGCTCGCCGCCGTCGTCGGGGCGCACCCCGCGACCCGCGACCTCGACGCACGGATTCAGCGCGTGGGCTTCGACGCAACGTCCTGGGCCGGCGAGATGGCCCGCCTCCTCGCCCTCCCCTGAGCGCGCCTACCGATTTGGAGTCGCGAACGCGTGCTCAGGCACCAGATTCCGACGTCAGGACATCGCGGGCGGCGTCGATCGTCCGATCGATGTCGGCGTCGGTGTGCGCCAGGCTCGGGAACATCGACTCGAAGGCGCTCGGCGCGAGGAAGATCCCCCGCTCGAGCATCCCGTGGAAGAAGCGTCCGAAGCGATCCGCGTCGCACGCCTTGGCGTCCTCGTAGTCGCGCACCTCGTGATCCGAGAAGAACACCCCGTCGATCGTGAACGCGCGCGGGAACTGCGCCGCGACTCCGGCATCGGCTGCCGCCGCGCTCAGGCCAACACCCAGACGCGTCGCGATCCGCTCGAGCTCGACGTAGGACCCGTCGTCGAGCTCACGGAGGACCGCGAGCCCGGCCGCCGTCGCGAGCGGGTTCCCCGCCAGCGTGCCCGCCTGGTACACGGGGCCGACCGGCGCGAGCTCGTCCATGATCGCGACCGGGCCGCCGATCGCGGCGAGCGGGAGTCCGCCGCCGATCACCTTCCCGAAGATCGAGAGGTCGGGCGTGATACCGAAGCGGCCCTGCGCGCCGCCGAGGCCGACGCGAAAGCCGGTGATCACCTCGTCGAAGACGAGCAGGGCACCGTGCTCGGTGCAGCGGCGCCGGAGGTGCTCCAAGAACCCGGCGACCGGTGGGACCAGACCCATGTTCGCGGCAACCGGCTCGACCAGCACCGCGGCCAGCTCGGCACCGCAGGCATCGAACGCGGCATCGACCGCATCGACATCGTTGTAGGGCGCGACGACGGTGTCGGCGACCGCGCCGGGCGTGACGCCGGCCGAACCGGGCAACCCCAAGGTCGCGACGCCGCTCCCCGCCGCGACCAGCAACGCGTCGACGTGGCCGTGGTAGCACCCGGCGAACTTGAGCACCTTGGGCCGCCCGGTCGCCCCACGGGCGAGCCGCACCGCGGTCATGGCTGCTTCGGTGCCCGAGGAGACGAGCCGTACCTTCTCGACCGACGCGACCCGCACGGCGATCGCCTCGGCGAGCTCGACCTCCCGCAGCGTCGGCGCGCCGAAGGACGTGCCGTCGGCCGCGGCACGCTGCAGGGCCTCGACGACCCTGGGGTGCGCGTGACCGAGGATCGATGCCCCCCACGACTGCACGTAATCGACGTACTCACGACCGTCCTCGTCCCAGAGGCGCGCTCCCTGGCCCCGGCGAACGAAGAACGGCTCGCCGCCGACGGAGCCGAACGAACGCACCGGCGACGACACGCCGCCCGGGATCCGAGCGAGGGCACGCTCGAAGTCCGATCCGCTCACTGGAGGCGCTCAGCGACCTCGCGTGCACAGTACGTGATGACGAAGTCCGCCCCCGCTCGCTTGATCGCCATGAGGTGCTCGAGCGCGACGGCGTCGCCATCGAGCCATCCGTTCTCGGCCGCGGCTTTCACCATCGCGTACTCGCCGCTCACCTGGTACGCGGCGACGGGTACGTCGAACGCACTCCGCAGCTCGGCGATGACGTCGAGGTAGGCGAGCGCCGGCTTCACCATCACCATGTCGGCACCCTCGTCGATGTCGAGCGCCGTCTCGGCGATCGCCTCGCGCGCGTTCGGCGGATCCATCTGGTAGTCGCGGCGGTCGCCGAACTGCGGCGCGCACTCTGCCGCGTCACGGAACGGACCGTAGAGCGCCGACGCGTACTTCGCCGAGTAGGCGAGGATCGCACAGCCCTCGTAGCCGGCGTCGTCCAGAGCCGCACGGATGGCAGCCACCTGACCGTCCATCATTCCCGACGGCGCGACCACATCGACGCCGGCGCCGGCCTGGGCAACGGCGATCGCGGCGTAGCGCTCGAGCGTCTCGTCGTTGCGAACCGCGCCGTCGGCATCGAGCACGCCACAGTGGCCGTGATCGGTGTACTCGTCGAGGCAAGCATCGGCCATCAGCACCAGGTCGTCGCCCACCTCGTCGCGCAGCGAGCGCAACGCCCTGGGCACGACACCGTCGGGGTCGTCCGCTCCCGACCCCCGAGCGTCCTTGTGGGCCGGGATCCCGAAGAGGATGACCGCAGGGACACCCAGGTCGGCGAGGGCGCGCACCTCCTTGCGAAGGCTCTCCTGGGTGTGCTGGAACACTCCCGGCATCGACGTGACCGGCTCGGGCGCTTGGATGCCGTCTTTGACGAACAGCGGTGCCACGAGGTCGTCGACCGAGAGCCGGGCCTCGGCGACGAGTCGGCGCAGCGCCGGGGTTCGCCGGAGCCGACGGGGTCGATGCTCGGGGAACGCCATCGCACCATGGTAGGGGCCATCGCCCCGAGCGCGACCCGGTCCTATCCGCCGAGCGTCGCCGCGACGACCTCGACCAGACCGTCGATCGTGTGCGGGTCCGCCTCGGCATCGACCCGCAGGCCCCGGTCGCGCGCCGTCGCCGAGGTCACCGGTCCGATCGAGACGACGACCGGCTGCGGCCCGGTGAACTCACCCACCGCCTCGATGAAGTTGGTGACCGTCGAGGACGAGGTGAAGGTGAGCGCGTCGACCTCCCCGGCGCGGACCTGCTCCAGGAGCGACGGGTCCGGGTCCGTGCGGACCGTTCGGTACACCGCCAGCACGTCGACCAGGTGGCCGCGCTCGCCGAGCCCCTCCGGGAGGACGTCGCGCGCCTGTTCGGCGCGGGCGAGGAGCACGCGCTCACCGGGGGCGCCCGGAGCGGGGAAGGCGTCGAGCAGCGACTCGGCCACGAACCGCTCGGGCACGACATCGGGACGCAGTCCGCGCGCCGCGAGCGCGGCGGCGGTGCCGGGACCGATCGCCGCCAGGCGCAAGCCTGCGAGCGCGCGGGCATCGACTCCCAGTGCATCCAACCCGCGTTCGAAGAACGCTCGAACGCCGTTCGCGGAGGTGAACACGAGCCACGCGTAACGGTGCAGGTGCGGAAACGCGAAGGCGATCGGTTCGACGCGGATCGCCGCCAGCTCGAGCACCTCGGCGCCGAGCGCCTCGAGACGCTGACGCAGCTCGCTCGCCTGCTCACGCGCTCGCGTGACGACGATCCGCTTCCCGAAGAGCGGTCGTGTCTCGAACCACGCGAGGTCGAGCGCGGCCACCTCACCGACCACGATGGCCGACGGCGCACGAACTGCGGCGTCGGCGATGGTCGCGAGCGTGCCACGAATGGTCTGTTGATCCGGACGTGTCCCGTTGCGCACCGCCGCGACCGGCGTCTCGGGCGAGCGTCCGCCGGCGATGAGCCGGGCGGCAATGTCGCCAACACGAGCCGCGCCCATGAGGATCACGAGCGTGCCGCCGACACGGGCAAGTGCCTCCCATTCGACGTCGGTCCGGCCCTTCGTCGGGTCTTCGTGCCCGGTGACGATCGTGACGTGCGTCGAGAGGCCTCGATGCGTGACGGGGATCCCGCCGTACGCGGGCGCGGCGATGGCGCTCGTGATCCCGGGGACGACCTCGAACGGCACTCCGGCCGCCATCAGCGCTTCGGCTTCCTCGCCCCCGCGGCCGAAGACGAACGGGTCGCCGCCCTTGAGCCGCACGACCCGCTTGCCTGCCGCGCCGTGCTCGACCAGCACCGCGTTGATCTGCTCCTGGTCCATCTCGACGTTCCCCGGCGCCTTGCCCACCGAGACGCGCAACGCCTCGGGCGGCGAGAGGTCCAGGAGCGCCGGGTTCGCCAGGCGATCGTGCACGACGACCTCCGCCGTGGCGAGCACCTCCGCGCCACGGCAGGTGAGCAGGCCGGGGTCGCCGGGACCGGCACCCACGAGCCAGACCGTCATTGCCCCCCCGCCGCGGTGGCGGACTCGGCGGCACACGGATCGAACGTGCCGGGACCGAACATGGCTTGGAGCGTGGCCGCGACCCGCTCACCGGCCGCGACCGGATCCTGGTCGGTGTCGGTGGCGCGTACGACACAGCGACCGTCGGGCGTCGCGAGCAGCCCCTCGATCATCACCGCCGAATCCAGCGCGATCGAGGCGTGCGCACCGACCGGGAGGGAGCACCCGCCGCCGAGCTGCGCGAGAAACGCTCGCTCCGCGTCGACGGGCCGGCGCACCGCGGCGTCATCGATGGCCGCGAGGAGCTCGAGCGTCTCCGCATCGTCGGCGCGGCACTCGACCGCGAGCGCTCCCTGCGCGACCTGGGGCAGCATCACCGACGGCTCGAGGCGCTCTGCGATCCGGTCCGCGAGCCCGAGCCGGTCGAGCGCAGCTGCGGCAACCACGATCGCGTCGTAACGCAGCGCCTTGGCGAGGCGTGTGTGCATGTTGCCGCGCAGGTCGGCGAACCCGAGGTCCGGACGGCGTGCGGCGAGCTGCGCACGCCGGCGTAGGGAGCCGGTTGCGACGAGCGCCCCGGTGGGGAGCGCGTCGAGCGTGGACCCCACCATCGCGTCGCGTGGATCGGCGCGCTCGGGGATGGCGGCGAGCACGAGCCCGTCGGGAGTGAGCGCAGGGAGATCCTTCGCCGAGTGCACCGCGACATCCGCGCGCCGGTCGAGCACGGCCTCCTGCACTTCCTTCACGAAGACGCCGGTACCCCCGATCGAGCGCAGCGGGACGTCGGGGCGTTGATCGCCGGCGGTCTCCACCAGCACGAGCTCGGCCTCGACGCCCCCCAGGGCGCCGAGCAGCTCGATGACGCGCTCGGCCTGCCAACGAGCGAGGGCACTCCCCCGGGTCGCGACCCGCATCACCTTTCGACGTCAGGCGTTGGCCGCTCGGGACGCGTCGGCACGTCGTCGAGCGCGAAGAGCGCCGCCAGCGCGTCCGCGTACAGCTCGCCCCGAGCCGAGCCTGCTGCGTCCTTGAGCCGGACCGTCGGCTCGTGGAGCAGCTTGTTCATGAGGCCGCGCGTCACCTGGTCGATCATCTCGCGCGTCGCAGGATCGAGCGCCGCGAGCTTCGACGAGTGGCGATTGAGCTCACTCTGGCGGAGCTCCTCGGCGCGCTCGCGCAGGCTGGTCACGAGTGGCGCGACCTCACGAGCAAGTCGATCCATCCGGAGCCGGTCGATCTCGTCGGTGATGATGACGCGCACCTTGCCGACCTCGGCCCGTCGGTGTTGGAGCGACTGCTCGCCGACGGCCTTGAGGTCGTCGATGTCGAGCAGCATCACCCCGAAGACGTTGGCGACACCGGGATCCACGTCGCGGGGCACCGCGACATCGACGACAAGGAGCGCACGTCCGTCGCGGCGACGCATGACCTCTTCCATGTCGGCGCGCTCCACGAGGGTCCCGGGCGCACCCGTCGATGCGAGCAGCACGTCGCTCGACACCAGTGCGTCGAACACGTCGTCGAGCGGGACCGCCCGACCACCGACCCGAGTGGCGAGCTCGCTTCCGCGGGCACGACTGCGGTTCGCGACGATGATCTCGCTGACACCCGCACCCGAGAGCGCCATCGCCATCCCCTCGCCGACGTCGCCCGCGCCCAACAAGAGCACCCGCCGACCCTCGAGTGACCCCAGGCGCTCCGCCGCGACCTGCACCGCGGCCGATGACACCGAGACGGCGTGGCGCCCGATGCCGGTCTCGGTGCGAGCCCGCTTGCCGACCTCGACGGCATGGCGAAAGGTCCGCGACAGGAACTGCCCGATCGCGGCCTCGCGCTCGGCGGCGCTCCACGCTTCACGGACCTGTCCGAGAATCTCGCCTTCGCCGATGATCATCGAGTCGAGACCCGAGGCGACTCCGAAGAGGTGCGCCACTGCTGCGTCGTCGTGGTACGTGTACAGCTGCTCGCCGAGGAGATCCGGATCGACCCCCGACTGCTCGGCGAGGAAGTGCCGCACGTCGTCGACCCCGTCGTGGAAGCGCGTCGTGCGCGCGTAGACCTCGGTGCGGTTGCAGGTCGAGAGCAGCACGACCTCGGCCAAGTGCTCCCGACCGGTGAGGTCCTGGAGTGCCTTGGGCAGGGCCGACGTGGCCACGGTCATCCGCTCGAGCAGATCGACCGCAGCCGTGCGGTGGTTCAGTCCAACGACGACGAGAGACACGCCTGGAGAAGCTCCTTGGCCTCGGCCGTTCGGCCGCCCCGTATGAGTTCGAGCATGCCCGAGTCGAGAGCACGTCGCCAATCGACCGTCTCGCTGGAGGTGCCCCCGGCCCGGAGCTCTTCTCGGGCCTCGGAGAGCAGCTCGAGCAGGGCCGCCCACTCGGGGCCCATCTCCTGGGCCACGTGGTCCTTGAGGTAGGTGGCCAGGGCCGGGCTCCGACCGCCCGTGCCCACGGTGACGACCAGATCGCCCTGGCGGACGACCGACATCAACGTGAACGAGCAGTTCGACGGATCGTCCGCCGCGTTCACCCAGACCCGTCGGGCCTCGCCGGCCTCGAACACGGCTCGATTCACCGCCGGTGTACTGGTGGCGGCGGTCGCGAGCCACGCACCGTCGATGTCGCTCGCCGCGAAGGGGCGCTGGGTGACCGTGATGCGCCCCGCGTCGCGTGCGTCCTCGAGCTCGTCGACGAGGTCGGGCGCCACGACGTGCACGACCGCGCCCGCTTCGAGCAAGGCCGCGATCTTGCGCGCCGCGATGCGTCCGCCACCGACCACGACGACGCGGCGACCTCGCACGAGCAGGTTGACCGGGTACCCGATCAAGCCCGGACGGCCCGGCTCGGCTGGCGCGCTCACGTCACACCGGCGCGCCATCGACAACCGCGCGCCCCACGGGCGTGGCGCCCCGCGGGGGTGCCAGCCGGTGCTGCTGGTAGAACGACAGGATCTGCAGCTCGGTCGCGAGGTCGACCTTGCGCAGCGAGACACCACTCGGCACGGTCACGACGGCGGGCGCGAAGTTGAGGATCGAGCCGACGCCCGCGGCCACGAGACGATCGGCGACCTCTTGGGCTGCCGCGGCGGGGGTCGCGATCACGCCGATCGCGACCTCGCGGTCGGCCACGAGGGCGTCGAGCCCGTCGATCCCCTCGATGGTGAGCGCTCCGACGCGCTCACCGACCTTGCTCGCGTCGGCGTCGATGAGCGCCACGATGCGAAAGCCCCGGGCGCCGAAGCCCCGGTAGTTGGCCAACGCGTGGCCCAGGTTGCCGAGGCCGACGATTGCGACGGGCCAGTCGTGGGTGAGGCCGAGCTCGCGTGTGATCTCATCGACGAGCTCGGCCACGGCGTAGCCCACGCCACGCGTGCCGTAGGACCCGAGGTATGAGAGGTCCTTGCGGACCTTGGCCGCGTTGACGCCGGCCAGCTCGGCCAGCTGCTCGGACGAGACCGTCGAGAGGGCCTGATCGGTCATCTCGAGCAGCGCCCGGTAGTAGAGCGGCAGTCGGGCGACGGTCGCCTCGGGGATGCGACGAGCCTCGGAGATGGCGGTGCTCCTCGCTCGGCGGGGTGCTGGTGTCCCCGGGTCTCGGCGGGTCTCGGCGGGATCGTCTACGCACGTGCTGACCCGATCGTACCGCCGCTCGTGCACGCATTCACAAGGTCGGGTGCGGGTCCCAGACGCCGACGGGAGCGCCAGGTCGAGGAGGCCGGGTCGGTACGCTCGACGGCGATGGTCACCGGCCTCGCCTTCCTCGCGACCGCGGTGGCGTCGCTCTTCGCCGAGGCCACGCTGGTGCGGTACACGCAGCGCCGCACATCGCACCTGGCCGCCTGGACCGTGGCCCTGGCGATGTTCGCCGCGGCATCGGCGGCGCTGGCGGTCGGCGTGTCCACCGGGTGGGACAACGCCACGTTTCGGGTCTTCTACCTGCTCGGTGCGGTGCTCGACGTCCCCTGGCTCGCGCTCGGGACCGTGTGCCTGCTGCTCGGAGCCGACGTCGGTCGACGGGTCCGGTGGTTCCTCGTGTTCTTCTCGGGTCTCGCGACCGGGGTGCTCCTCAGCGCGCCGATGGCCGCGGTGTCGGGCACCGGGATCCCGGTGGGCAAGGACGTCTTCGGTGCGTTCCCCCGGGCCCTCGCCGCGCTCGGCAGTGGCGTCGCCGCCGTCGTCATCCTGGCCGGCGCGATCTGGTCGGCCGTGCGCTACACACGGGATCGATCGACGCCGGGCCACGCTCGGCTCGCCGCCGCGAACGGGCTCATCGCGCTCGGCACCCTCGTGCTCTCGAGCGGTGGCCTCATCCAGGGGCTGGTCGGACACGACGAGGCGTTCACGCTGAGCCTCGCGGTCGGGATCAGCGTGATCTACGCCGGGTTCCTCGTCGCCGAGGGCCGCAGCTCGCGGCGCACCAGCTTGCCCGCGACGGATCGCGGCAGCTCCTCGACGACCTCGACGCGAGACGGGCACTTGTAGCGGGCCAGCGCCCGCGCGCACTGCTCACCCAGGGCCCCGACGTCGAGCGTCGTGCCGGGAACGGCCACGACGAACGCCACGACGGCCTCCCCGGTCCGTGGACTGGGCTCGCCGACCACGGCCGCGTCGAGCACCCCGGGCTCGCCTCGCAGGACGTCCTCGACCTCGACCGGGTAGACGTTGAAGCCGGACACGATGATGAGGTCCTTGACCCGGTCGACGAGGCGGAGGTCGCCGTGCTCCTCGACCACCGCGACGTCGCCGGTGCGGAGCCAACCATCCGGGGTGAGCACACGAGCACTGGCCTCCTCGTCGTGCCAGTACCCGGGAAAGACGTTGGGGCCCCGAACCCAGAGCTCGCCGGGGTCGCCGTCGAGCACGTCCGCCCCGTCGTCGTCGACGATCCGCACCTCGACGCCGGGGAGAGGAGGGCCGATCGATCCGGCACGAGGCTCGCTCCCGGCGAGCGCGGTGGTCGTGACGATCGGTGCGGCCTCGGTGAGTCCGTAGCCCTGGTGGACGACGACCCCGAAGCGCTCGCGGAACGCGGCACCGACCTCGGGAGGGAGGGGCGCGGCACCGGAGACCGCGAGGCGCACCGAAGCGAACGTCCCCGCCCCGATGTCGAGCGCCAGCCACTGCGAGTACATCGTGGGCACACCGGCCAGGACGGTGACGTCGTGGCGGCCCACGATCTCGACGGCCTCGCGCGCGTCGAAGTGCGACTCCAGCGCGACCGTCGCCCCCGCGGCGAGCGAGACGCCGAGGACGACGTTGAGGCCGAACACGTGGTGGAAGGGCAGCGACCCGAGCATCACGTCGTCGCCCAGGACGCGCAGGCCCGGGTGATCGAGCACCTGAGCGATGTTCGCGGCAAGGTTCGCGTGGGTGAGCACGGCGGCCTTGGGTGCTCCGGCGGTGCCCGACGTGAAGAGGAGCACGGCAGGATCCGCGGGGTCGCGCTCGGCGCGAGCTGCGGGCTCGGTCCCCGTCTGATGGAGGTCGATGCCCATCACGGTCGCGCCGGCAGCTTCGAGCTCGGCCAGCGCGGGACCGACCGCGAGGCCCAGCCGCGGCACGACCACTTCGAGCTGACGGGTGAGCTCCTCGGTGGGGGCCGAGGGGTTGAGCGGGACGGCGACCGCGCCGACGTGGAGCGTCGCGAGGTACGCGACGACGAAGGCCTCGGTGTTGGGGCTCAGGATGGCGACCCGATCTCCGGGCTCGACCCCCGCAGCCGCCATCGCGCCTGCACGGAGAGTGACCGACTCCTCGAGCTCGGCGTAGGTCGTGGCCCCGTGTTCACCGAGCAACGCCACCGCGTCCGGAGCGCCGGCCCCGAGCAATCGCCCGACCAGATTCACAGGGCCACCAGGTTCACGGGCCGATCGTACTGAACGAGCAGAACCCGGCCGCGGGTGTGGGCCTTGGGGCGGGCTGGGAGGCCGGTGACCGCCGCCGATTCCCCGACGACGGTCACGTTGCCCACACCCGCGTACCGGATCCTTCCCCCGCATCGACGGGGTGTGAAGTGGCCTTGAGGACCAATGACCACGGAGCGTGAGATTTTGCCTCGTGCTTACCCGGCCGCGCCTCAGCCTCAGGGGCTGAGCCGGAGCACGAACTGCGCGAATGCGGCGCCGAGGATCATCACGAGCAGGACGACGATCGCGATCGTGGTACCAGGTCGCACGATGGTGCTCCTCGCAGGCAGGGTCTCGGGCCCGTGGTGGGCGGGTCGATCGGTCGGTCGATCGGTCGGTCGAGCGGGCGGGCCGGGGGTCGGGTCAACCTGCCCCCGGGGGGACGAGGGTCACCCCCGAGCCCGAGAAGAGCCCGTAGTCGGCCGCGGCGGAACGGCGGTCGAGCGCGAGCGAGACCAGCCCGTAGGAGTCGACGAGGAGCACGAGCTCGGACGGCCTGGCGTCGGCGTAGGTGTGCACCCAGCGGGCCGACTTGACCCGATCGCCGGCCCGGACCTCCACGAGGCCGCCGGGCTCGGCGCCCAGCGCCACCAGCTCCTCGGGACCGACGTTGAGCTGGCAGTTCCCGAAACGATCGACCCACCAGACCTCGGCTTGGAGCTCACCACGCTCGGTGGTGTCCGGGAGCCCGATGACCCCGGGGACGAGCGTCGCGGGATCGACACCGGTCCCGAGGTCGTCGAGGGGCGTGTCGGTGGCGAGGTAGGCCGCCGCGGGCGCCAGCACATCACGCCCCGCGAACGTCGGACCGGGCGCGACCAGTCGATGCTCGGCGCTGGTGATGCTGACGACCCGTCGGGACCCGCCGAGCATCGCGACCGCCGGGGCCAGCAACCCGTTGTCGGGCCCGAGGAACGTCGCGGACTCGCACTCGACCCCCAGCAGGCGTCGATCGGTCCCGACCCCCGGGTCCACGACCGCGAGGACGACCACCCCCTCGGGGAGGTACTGCACCGAGCGCACGAGCGTCAGTGCGCCGCCGCGCACGTCGTGGGGCTCGAGGTCATGGGTCAGGTCCACGATCACCAGATCGGGCGCGATGCCCAGCATCACGGCCTTGCAGACGCCGACGAACTCGTCGCGAAGCCCGAAGTCGGACAGGAACGCGACAGGACGGGGCACGCAGTGAGGCTCTTAGCCCGCTTGGGTGAACCTCGAGGCCAGGTACCCGTCGACGTCGGTGTCGCGCACGCGAAACGACCTCCCGACGCGCACCGCCGCCAGGTCTCCCGCCTTGATCAAGCGGTATACCGTCATCGACGACACCCGCAGCATGTCGGCAACTTCCTGAACCGTCAGGAAGCGCGCCTTCGCGAACGACTGTGCCACGCGTCTCACCCCTCTCCCCCGCTCTCGGGGCCAGCGTAGGCCCCCGGGGCAGGAGTTGTCGAGTGTGGCCCGGGGGCCGTGAGCGCAGCCACGATGGGGCCGTAGGCCTCCGGGGGTCGCTGCTCGTCGAGGGGGATCAGACCCACGGCCAGCCCGCGCAGGGCTGCCACTCCGAGCACCGCGGCGTCGAGGTCGGCGAAGGCCACGGTCTCGTGGCCGGCGGCGATCGCCGCGGCGGCAAACCCCCGGTCGGCGATCACGAGGTCGGGACGGCCCACGGCGAAGAGCCACTCGTCCCCCGCGACGGTGCCGTCGTCGGCCAGGAGGCTCGCACCGTCGGTGACCACCGCGACACCGTCGAGCCACCACAGCGACCGGGCGGCACCGAAGGATCCGAAGGCCTCGTAGGCGAGCACGTCGGCACCGGCCTCGGTGAGCGTCGAGGCGAGGGCTCGGTAGACGCCCAGGAGTGAAGCCGGCCGGCCGGTCGCGAGCGCGACCCGCCCGCCGGTCGACGCGACCGCGCGCAGGCGGACCGCGGCGTCGCTCGCGCCGGCGAGCGTCCGCTCCGGCTCGATCGAGGCGCGCGGAGCGTCGCCGTCATAGCCCCACCCTTCCTTGATGGCGGCCCACGCTTCGTCTCGGCTGATCGATCCGAGATCGAGCCCGAGCGTCGCGTCGCGCTGGCCGGCGGTGAGCCGCGCGACGACGGCCGCGACCTCGGCTCGCCCCATCCGAGCGTGCGGTCCGGCCACGCGACCGGCGACGACGAGTCGGCGCGGCGTCGGCACGGCCGGCAGACGCATACGGGCCGCCGGCGGTGTCGGGACGTCGAGGCGCGGGGGTCGGTTGCCGCGAGGGCGGCGGGTCATGCTTCGCCGAGCTCTCGCGAACGCGCCGACGCGGCGAGCACCGCGTCGAGGATCGCGGCGCGCACACCGTGCGATTCCAGGACGTGGAGGCCCGCCGCGGTCGTTCCGCCCGGTGAGGTCACCGCGGCGCGGAGCCGCTCGGGAGGCTCGCCCTCGGCCAAGAGCGTCGCCGCCCCCAGGAGCGTCTCGCGGGTGAGGGAGTCGGCGACGGCGCGGGGGAGGCCCGCGAGGACCCCGGCGTCGGTGAGTGCCTCGGCGATCAGGAACACGTACGCCGGACCCGAGCCGGACAGGCCAGTCACGGCATCGAGATGTGCCTCGGGGACCCGGACGACGATACCGACCGCGGCGAGGATCCGCTCCGCGGTCTCGAGGTGGGCGTCGGTCGCGTGGGCTCCGGGGGCGATCGCGGTGGCGCCACGCCGCACGATCGCAGGCGTGTTGGGCATCGCGCGCACGATGGGCCGACCGGGTGCCGCGGCTTCGAGTGTCGCGATGCGCACCCCGGCCGCGATCGAGATGATCAGGGCGTCGCCGGCCAGGCTCGCCAGCGCCTGCTCCAACGCGCCCGGTGCGTCGGCCGGCTTGACCGCGACCACGACCACGTCGGCGTCGGGCACCGCCCACGCCGGGCTCGGCACCACTCGGACCCCGGGGAACCGCTCCTCGAGCACACGGCGGCGTTCGGCGTCGACCTCGGCCACAGCCAGCGCGTCGGCGTCCCAGCCGGCATCGAGCAGTCCACCCACCAGGGCTTCGCCCATGCGGCCGCCGCCGAGCAGCGCCAGGGTCACCATGCGAGGGGAGGCTAACCGGGCCGGGCGGACCGGGCCGGGCGAACCCGCCGAGCGCGAGCGGACCCGAGGAACGCTCGGACTCGCCCCGCACTTCCCCGAACGGGACGGGCCATCCTGCACCTCGGGCCCACTGCACCGGCCGACCGGAGTCGACCGCACCGCCACCCGTCGGCGCCGGCGACCGCATCGTCGCGCGCGCCGCGGCCGCGATCAACCCTCCTTCGGGTTGGCCTGCGTCGTCTCGGCCGCTCCGTCGGCGGCACCCGCCGGGCTCTCGGGTGTCACACGACGTGGTCCGGCGCCGGGGTACGCGCGTGCGATCGCCGATGGGAAGGTCCGCTCGACGGTCTCGTAGAGCACACCGATCACCCGGTCGAGCTCGTCGACCGTCAGGTGCTCGAGCGCGACCCGCCCCGTGAGGTAGATGTCGCCGTCGGGACCGATCGAGAATCGTGCGCCGTACTGGTTGTGGTTGCGCTCGAGCAAGTACCGGTAGAGCTCGAGGCGGTTCGTCGCCGGGTCGGGCAGGAAGTACACCTCGAAGCGGAGCGTCCGTTGGTGCAGGTCGAAGCAGATGGTCGTCGCGTCGCGACCGTCGCAACCGAACCGCACGTACCAGCGGCGAAGCTCAGGGTCGTGCTCCACCGCCTGGATCCAGGGTTCGCCCGCCACCGGACCTTCGAGATGCGCGGCGAGCAGCTCGTGCGCGCGGCGTACACGGGCTTCGAGCTCGAGTGGATCGTCCCCCGACACGGCCTAGCTGCAGCGCACGAGCTCGCGGGCGCCAAGGTCCGCGTACAAGCGTCGCAGGCGCGCCGCCATGATGTTCCAGGTGTAGCGGCCCGAGCGAGCCGCCGCGCTCACACCCATCTCAGCGCCAAGGCCGGCATCTGCGAACAGACGCTCGACCGGCGCCGCGAAGTCCCGGCCGGTACGCCCGTCGACGAGGAAACCGGTGTGACCATCGTCGACAAGCGATCGCAGGCCGCCGACGTTCGCGGCGACGACGGGGGTGCCGCACGCAGCCGCCTCGAGTGCGACCAGTCCGAACGACTCCGTGCGCGACGGCATGAGGCACACGTCGGCGCCGCGGTACCAGTCGACGAGCGCGCCGTGTGGCTGCGGTGGTTCCCAGCGCACTCGTTCCTCGACGCCGAGGTCGCGCGCGAGCGCGTGGAGTCGTCCGACCTCGGCGATGCCCTCGGCACCGCTCGGACCACCGACGACGACGAGCAGAGCAGCGGAATCACGCAGCGACGCCAGGCAACGGAGCGCGAGGTCGACGCCCTTGAGAGGTTGGATCCGGCCGACGAACAACAGCACCGGACGGTCGGTCGGGAGCCCGAGGCGGCGTCGGGCCGACGCGGCGTCGCCGGGCGAGAACATGGCGTGATCGACACCGGGAGCGATCACCTCCACGCGATCGGGCTCGGCGCCGTAGGCGGCGATCAGCTCGGAGCGCTCGTCGGGCGTCGACGCGATCGTGCGGTCGAGGCAGGCGATCGTCTCGCGTTCGACACGGGCCCGCTCGTGGGGGTCGTCGGCGATCCCCGCGGCCGCCTTGGTGCGGGCGAGCGTGTGGAACGTGCCCACGAGGGGGACGTCGAGCTCGTGCTTGAGCCGGTGACCGACGGCACCCGAGATCCAGTAGTGCGCGTGGAGCACGTCGAACGGCTCGGCCGCCCTGCTGAGATGCGCCCGCGCCGACTCGACCAGCTCGTCGAGGAGCCCGAGCAACGCGTCCTTGCTGATCGGTGCACGCGGACCGGCATCGAGATGCACGACTCGGACACCCGGTTCGACGTCAACGATCGCGACCTGCCCCGGATGCTCGGCGCGGGTGAGCACGTCGCACTCCACGCCGGCGCGTGCGAGGGCCGAGGCGAGCGAGCTGATGTACACGTTCATGCCACCGCCGTCGCCGGTGCCCGGCTGCGCGAGGGGCGACGTGTGCACACTGAGCATCGCAACGCGGCGCACTGACATAGGAAGAGAGATCCTACCGGTCGTCTGGATCCAGGTCGCGCCCGGGAACGCTCGGCTGGCCCACGTCCCGGTCGCTCTCCGCCTGGAACGAGCGGTACACCTCGAGGAGCGCGTCCTTCTGACGGGCCGAGAGCGTGGTGTCGCGGCGGATCTCGTGCTCGAGGTCAGCCGTTCCCTCGTCACGTTGCTCCAGGAACCCGGCCCGCACATAGAGCGTCTCGGCCGAGATGCGCAGTCCGTTGGCGATCTGCTGGAGGATCTCCGCGCTGGGCTTGCGCAGTCCCCGCTCGATCTGGCTCAGGTAGGGGTTCGAGATCCCGGCGAGCTCACTGAGCTTGCGCATCGAGAGGCGCGCGTTGTGTCGTTGCTCACGGATGAACTCGCCCAGGTCGTGGAGGCGTTGCTCGATCGCATCGCTCACGACTGGTCGCCCAGCGTTCAGGAGCGGCCGACGGCGTGGCGAGCGGTGAGCTCGCCCTCGATCCGATCGATCACGCCGTGAAGGGCACGGCGCCGCCCGGAGGTCTCGCGTTCGAGCTCGTGGAGATGCACGAGCGTGTCGTTCAGCTCGTCGTCAGCGAGCGTCGGGAGGTTCACGAGGGTGGCGTCGGCGATGAGGTGCTCGAGGCCGCGCTTCCACTCGATGGCCGGGGCCGGGGCGAGATGGCGCGGGAACCGACTCGACGCCGGGTCAGGCCGCGGGTCGTCGTCGGAGAGGATCTGGGGAAGCGCGGCGACCAGGTCGCCGATCGTGCCGCCGGCGGAGCGTCGGTCGAGCTCAGCGTTCAGGATGTCGATCCGCGCCTGGGCGAGGCGCCGCACGTAGGAGACTTCGGTCTCCACCTCGAGACACTCGTCGTGCATCGCCCGCACGGCATCGATCGGCTTGTCGACGAGTCCCTCAACGTAGGAGGGTTCGAGGATGACGTCAGCACGTCGGCGTCGCGGCTCCGACATCCTCGTCAGGATACCAGCGGAACACCTCGGCGAGGACCGGCGTTGGGGGAGCTCAGACACCCAGGAGGAATGACGATGGCCCAATACACGCTCCCCGAGCTCGCCTACGACTACTCGGCGCTCGAGCCGCACCTCTCGGCCCGGATCCTCGAGTTGCACCACGACAAGCACCATGCCGCGTACGTCGCCGGAGCGAACACGGTGCTGGAGAAGCTCTCCGACGCCCGCGCGAGCGGCGACTACGGATCGATCAACCAGCTCGAGAAGAACCTCGCCTTCCATCTCTCGGGGCACATCCTCCACTCGATCCTGTGGCGGAACCTCTCCCCCGACGGCGGGGGCAGACCGGAGGGCGAACTCGCCGCCGCGATCGACGAGCACCTCGGCGGCTTTGACGAGTGCCGCGCCCAGCTCACGGAGGCCGCGATGAACGTCCAGGGCTCCGGGTGGGGTGCGCTGTCATGGGAACCACTGGGCGGGCGTTTGATCGTCGAGCAGGTCTACGACCACCAGGGCAACGTCGGTCAGGGTGGACCGCCGCTGCTCGTGCTCGACATGTGGGAGCACGCGTACTACCTGCAGTACGAGAACCGGAAGGCCGAGTGGGTCGCGGCGTTCTGGGAGCTGACCAACTGGGTCGACGTCTCCACGCGGTTCGAGAAGGCGCGCGCCATCGACCTGTCGCTCGGTGACACATAGGCTCGTTGCAATGACCGAGCCCGCGAACCCTGATCAACGCGAGTACTGGAACGGTCCCGCCTCGCGCGAGTGGGTCGACGAGGCCGACCGCTACGACGCGATGCTCGCGCCGTACGGGGAGACTGTCCTCGACGCCGCGGCGCTCACCGGCGGCGAGCAGGTGCTCGACGTCGGCTGCGGCAACGGTGCGACCACGCTCGCCGCGGCAGCTCGCGTGGGCGGCGGCAGGGCGACGGGCTTCGACATCTCCGAACCGATGCTCGACGTGGCCCGGAGCCGAGCTTCGAACCGCGGCGTGGGGAACGCGCGGTTCACGCTCGGCGATGCTCAGACCGACGCGCTCGGCGGCCCCTATGACGTGGCCATCAGCCGCTTCGGCATCATGTTCTTCGCCGACCCCGTCGCCGCGTTCAGCAACGTCCGCTCGGCCCTCGTCCCGGGCGGGCGAACGGCCCTCCTGTGCTGGCGGCCGATGATCGAGAACGAGTGGGTGATCGTGCCCACCGCTGCCGCGCTCGAGCACGTGCCGACGCCCGAGCCTTCGCCCCCCGACGCCCCCGGTCCGTTCCGGTTCGGACCGGAGGGGTCATTGGCCGCGGTGCTCAGCGCGGCCGGATTCGTCGACGTGAGCAGCGAGGCGGTCGACGGTCCGATGCTCGTCGGTGGGCCAGGTTCGTTCGACGACGCTTACGACTTCCTCACCGGCAGCGGAATCACGCGGCGCGTGCTCGGCGATGCCCCCGACGAGGCGCAGGCCCGAGCGCTCGCGGCGATGCGCGACGCGTTGGTGCCCTTTGCGACCGATGCCGGCGTTCGCATGAACGGCGCACTGTGGCTCGTCCGAGGCCGGGCCTGATCCGGCCCCAACGACGCCGCTATCCCCCACTGACGGGGGGCAGCACGGCGACCTCGTCGTCGTCACTCACGATCGTTGCGTCGCCGGCGGCTGGTTCGTCGCCGTTCACCCACACGCGCGCCGTACCGAGCACCGACACGAACGCCTCGCCGTACGCGTCCCGAGCCTGCTCGAGCACATCGCCGAGCGTCAGGGCATCGAAGTGGTCTTCGGAGCGCCCGGCCGCCTCGCGTGCCCCCGCGAAGAGTCGCAGCCGTACCTGCGCCACTGGTTCAGGACGCCGGTGCTGGGGCCCGGGCCGAATCCGAGCCCGGGCGATCGACCCGCTCGAGCTCGTGCTCCAGCTCGGTGAACTCCGCCTCGAGTCCGCCCAGGGCCAGAAGGTCACGATCGCGCTCGGCGGTCGACGGTGCCGTCGGCTCGGGCACCGAAGGATCCATCGGTTGGGTCGGGGTCGGCGGCGGGATCTCCATCGGCCTCCAGCGTATGCGCCGTGACGGGATCAGTCGGCCGAGAGCCGGAACTCGAGCACGGAGGCCTCGTCGGCCAGGAGGTCGACGAGGCGGGCGAGGCGCGCGCCCGCGTCGTCGAGCTCGAGGAGCGCCTGGGCGTCAAGGGGACCGATCGGCGCGAGCGCGGCCGCCTCGAACGAGGCCCGGACCGGGTCCTGGTCGAGGACGATCTCCGGCGACGTCACCTCGGCCCCGAGCTGCGCGTGCAGCGCGAGCACGCGCCGCAGGAGCAGGGTCACCTCCGGGATCAGGAGCGCTCCGTCGGGGTTGGCGAGGTCGGCGAGCACCTCGACGTGGGCCTGAGGGAACGGATCATCGGCGAGCCATTCCCGGATCCGGCACCGCTGCACACCCGCGCTGATGAGCGCGTACCGCCCGTCGTCGAAGCGCCCGACCTGCACGATCCGCGCGAGGGTGCCGACCGGGAAGCGAACATCGCCACCGCCGACCTCGCTCCCACGCTCGATCAGCACGACACCGAAGGGAACATCGTCAGTGAGGCATCGGTCCACCAGCGCGCGGTACCGGTCCTCGAACACGTGGAGCGGGAGCAGCGCGTGCGGGAAGAGCACACTGCCGAGCGGGAACATCGGGGTCCCGGACATCGGGTTCTGGGACCGCGGCACACCCCGACGCTATCGGCCGGCACCCGGTCAGTTCGCGCGAGCTCGGAACCCGGATGCGTCACGAGCAGCCTGTCGCGCGGCCTCACCGTCGAGGTCGACACCGAGCGCGTCGAACGCACGCGCGGCCTCGGCGAAACGCCCGAGTCGGCCGAGGAGCGCCGCACCGGCGCGGCGTTCGACGATGGAGAGCCCCGGGATGCGCAGTCGCAAGCGTGTCGCCCACACCGTGGTGCCGGGATCGCGGCCCCCCGCGCTCTGCACGAGGTTCGCGAGCATCCGGGCGAGGATGGCGCGTGGTCCCACGGGCGCCAGATACTCGGCTAGGAACGGCATCGGGCCACGGGTGGTCTCGAAGATCTGGCGGCAGCCCTGCTCGTCGAGGCGCAGCCCACCGTGGAACGCGTCGTAGAACGCGCCGTCGTCGGCTCGGACGAGGAAGTGCCCGGGCATCCCCACGCCCTCGAGCAGCAGCCCGCGGCGGCGCCCGACCTCGAGCATCAGCACGCTCAGGGTGATGGGGATGCCGAGGCGACGGCGAAGGACCTCGTCGAGGTACGAGTTGCGGGGATCGGTGTACGCGGTGTCATTCCCCGCGAAGCCGAGTTCGGTGAAGAGATGCCGCGCGAGCATCTCGGGGGTTCCCGGCGCGTCGAGCGCGAGCGCGTCGAGGGTCGCGAGCTGGGCTGCAACATCGACGGGGTGATCATGCGCGGCGATCAGCAGTGCGGCTTCCGCGAGCGGCAGGTCGTGCTCGGGTGCACGCACGAGAACTTCGAAGCGCTCGGTCGGGTCCACCGGTCTCGACGGTACACTCGAGCCAGTGGCGACCGACGTTCGCGAGCCGACGCTCGAACAACAGGTTGCGAGCCGACTGCGGCGCGTCAATCAACGCATGACCGGGAATCGTGCCGCGCTCGTCGATGTGCTGCGCGACGCAGCGCGCCCGCTCACCATCCCCGAGATCCTCGATGTTCGGGGCGGATTGGCCCAGAGCAGCGTCTATCGCAACCTCGTCGTGCTCGAGCAGGCCAGTGTCGTCCATCGCATCGTCACCGACGACGAGCACGCCCGCTTCGAGCTGGCGGAGGACCTCACCGGCGACCACCACCACCATCTCGTCTGCTCGTCCTGTGGCGCGGTCGAAGACGTCCCCGCGTCGCCCGGCCTCGAGGCGTCGCTGCACGCCGCGGTCTCCGAGATCGACCGAGCCACCGGCTTCACCACCGAGCGGCATCGGATCGACCTCGTCGGTCGGTGCCGCACCTGCTCCTGATCGCCTGGACGGGGCTCAGTTCGAGGGGAACACCGACTTGCCCGCGGCCAGGTTCTTGGCTGCTTGCGCGATCGACTTCGGTGCGATCTCGCCGGTCGCGCGCAAGACGACCTTGCCCTGGGTGTCGAGGAGCACGAAGTACGGGAACGCTTCGCCGCCGTAGGCGAAGAAGCCACGGAGCTTGGCGTCGTCGGCGAGCACCTTCTTGAACGGCCACTGCTCACGTGCGAGCCACTTCGACGGCGGGTAGTTCGGCAGATCGGTGCTGGTGTTGGTCGTGATCGTGTCGACCTCGATGCTGTCGAGCTTGCCCTGCTTGGCGAGCTTCACGATTCGGGGCACCTCGGCCTGGCAGTGCGGGCACGAGTGCGACAGGAAGATCACCGCCCGCGGCTTCCCGGGGCCGCCGATCGTCACCTTCTTGCCGTCGAAGCCTTGACCCGTCAGGGTCGGGGCCGTCTTGCCGATCGCCGGATCGGCGGAGGAGCCGACATCGGGCGACGCCGCGAGCGCCGCGCCGCCGACGATGACCTTCTTGCTGAGTTCGGTCTTGGCGTCCTTGGCCGACGCCGGTGCCGCGGCCATCGCCACGATCGCGACGATCGTCGCGAGCAACACGAAGGGTCGTGCCCGGCGACTACGAGTCATGCGTTGGTCTCCTTGTGGTTGCGCTGATTGTGGTTGCGCTGATTGTGGTTGCGCTGCGCTCGCCAGTCCACGACGAGCAGGGCCCCGATCAACACGAAGGCGCTCAGGTCCATGAACGCCAGGGTGAGGTATCCGAGTTCCTCGAAGTAGGGAACGCTGCACGGGACGAACACCGAGCACGACGTGCTCTCGGCAAACGACGGTACCCGCTCGACGAGCCAGTGGTAGAGCGCCAACGGTGTCCCGGCGACCACGAACGGCGCCGCGTACCAGACGACGCCACGGTCGCGCCGCAACACCCCCACCACGAGGATCGCGGCCAGGGGATACATCAGGATTCGCTGGTACCAGCACAGCTCGCACGGCAGGAACCCGGCGATCTCGGAGTAGTAGAGGCTGCCCATCGTGGTCACGACCGCGACTGTGGCGGCGGCCGGGCGGGCGTACGGACCGATCGCGCCGACGACGCGGTTCGCGAACCTGCGCCCACCCGAGGACACCAACGCGGCGATCCCGACGACCACGAGGGCCAGGAACGCGACGTTCGCGGCGAACGTGAGGGCGCTGAACAGCGTGTTCGCGGTGTCGGTGCTCACGGCATTCAGCCGAACGTCACCGTGGCGCGCAACGTGGGCTGGTCGAACTGTGACACCAAGGGCTTGGCCGTCACGCGCCAATCCCCCGCGATCGGCACGACGAATCCGGGCGCGTAGTAGTGGCCGGGGCTGAGCCGTCGGAGCGCCACGACGATCGGCGCGATGTTGCGGTCGGGAAGGGCGATCGTGACCGTGAGATCCTGCACGTCAAGCGGCGCACCCGACGGGGTAAGCGTGTTGACGTGCACGTCGTTGGGTCCCTTGACGCCCGGCGTCGCGGTGAAGTCCACCCACACCTTCGTCGACTTCATCGTCACACCCACCGCGCCGCCCGGGGAACCCTGGGCCAGCGCCGTGCGCGCGGGTGCGGCGTTCACCAGCAGTGCGGTCGCCACGAGCACCGCGACCGCGAGGACGACCTCGCCCCACACCGATCGACGGAGGTGACGGACCTCACTCGCCTCGTCGATCTCGTCGTCGTCGAAGGTGTCGGCCGGAGCCGGCGGGTCGTCGTCGGAACCCCCGGCGACGGCGGGCATCAGCGGCGCAGAAGGCTCGGGCTCCCCGAAGAGCCGGAACACGATCTCCCGACTGAACGCGGCGAACACCACGATCGCGGCGAAGAGCACCAGCTTCACCATGAGGATCCGGCCGTAGTCGGTGCTCCGCAGGGCATCCAGGCTCCCGACCTGGCGCCAGGCCTGGAACGCGCCGGTCGCGACGAGCACGACGACGCAACCGAGCGCCACACGCGAGAAGCGCGGGACCGCGTCGCGCAGCTGCTCGATCGCGCCACTGGTCCGGAGCATCACGGCCGCGAGGACGACGAGCCCACCGAGCCACACGGCCATCGCGAGGACGTGCAACGTGTCGGCGACGACCGCGACGCTCACCCAGTCGCCGGACACCGCGTGACCGGCGAGTCCGGGCGTCGCCGACAGCGCGATCGCCCCGACGCCGGCGAGCGGGAGCCACCACACCGGCAGCGCCTGGACCTCGGAGTCGTCCGCATCGGATCCCGCTTCGTCGGGCGTGCCGGGTCCCGCCCGGCGGAACAGCCAGACGAGCAGCGGGACGGCGAACAACAGGACGACGACGCGCAGGAGCCAGATCTCCCCGAGCCGTTCGCCGAGCGTGTCGCCGAGCAGGCTCGTCGAGAACGCCTTGCCGATCCCGAGCCCGGCGGCGTACGGCCCGTAGAGCAGCAGGCCCGCGATCGAGGCGGCGAAGGTGACGACCCATCCGGTGGCGACGATCGTCCGGGCCCGCTTCGAGGCCCGGGCCCGGGGCGAGACGACGGCGACGAAGGCCGCCCCGCCGATCAGGAGCGCGAGGCCGGCGAACACCAGGCCGCGGACCACGCCGTAGGCCACGCCGACGACCCGGTCGCCGCCCTGGGCGCCGAGGAGGCGGGTGGCGAGCCCGGTGACCTCGCGACTCGTCGCGCCGGGACCGCCGCCGGTACCGACCTGGAAGGTGAACGCCCCCTGGATCGGGTGCGAGTCGGACGAGATGACACGCCACGTGACCACGTACGAGCCGTTGCCGAGCTTGGGTACCGGCATCCGCACGGTGCTCCCCGACACCTCGACACCGCCCTGGTCGACCCGGTTCCCGGCGGTATCGAAGACGCGGACCCCACCATTCTGGGCGCGCACGGTCTCGCTGAAGTTCAACGTGATCGTCGGTGGCGACTTGGTGAGCACGGCGCCCGGTACCGGATCGGACCCGACGAGCTCAGCATGGGCAAACGCCGGTGATGCGCCGACGAGCAGCACACCCCCCGCCAGTGCCAACACCGCGAGTCCGCGGCGGAGCATCATGCGTGCCCCGGGGCGATCGTCGCCACGGTCGGCTCCTCCGTGTGCGCAGCCCGACCGACGAGCCACAGCAGGCCCAGCCCGAGCAGCTCCGTCACATGCGTCAGCTCGTTGACGGCGCCGGCGCGCCCGCTCGCGATGTCGATCACCGACGTGATCACGAGACAGGCGACGAGCGCCGCCGCGACCGGGAAGAGCCCGGCAACGTGACTCGGACGCCAGGCCGCGAAGAGGAAGCCCACCCCGAGCGCGACGGCGAACGAGCCGAGGTGGCGGGCCGTGTGCACGGGGAGCCCGGCATCGGAGCCGAGGAGCAGTGCCGGGACGGCCAGCCCGATCTGCACCAAGGCGATGAAGGCGAGCCCGATGCGCCACGCCTCGAGATGCGGTGACGTCGCGCCGTCGGTCCCGATCGCGCCGAGGATGCGCGACGTCAGATCAGGGACCCTCGGCGCAGGGGCAACCCGCACCCGTGCGTGGAGCGATGTCGCACCGGCCTCGTAGGCGCGACATCCGGCACACGACAGGAGATGCACCCCGAGCGCGTCGGCGGGGGTACCGGCGTCCTCGCCGTCGAGGCGCGCCGAGATCGCGATTCTGGTTCGTTCACAGTCCATGGGCAGGTAGTCGACTCCGGGGTGCGCGAGGTTCCCCAGTATCGTCCCTCGGCGGTGGACGATCTCACGCGGCTGGCCGTAGCGGCCCGCGACGGCGACCGCCTCGCTCTCGGGGCTTTCGTGCGCCAGAGCCAGGCTGAAGTGTGGCGACTCGTCGCGCACCTCACGGATCCCTCCGAGGCCGACGACGTCACCCAGGACGTCTACGTGCGCGCCTGGCGGGCGCTGCCGGCGTACCGGGCCGACGCCAGCGCCCGGACGTGGCTGCTCACGATCGCCCGTCGCGCCTGCGCCGACTCCCTCAGGGCCCGCAACCGTCGCCGACGCCTCGCGACCCGCATCGAAGACGCAGCATCCACCGCGGCTTCGGCAACACCGGACACCTCGGGCATCCAGGCGCTCGATGCGCTCATCGCCGACCTGTCGCCCGAACGGCGCGAGGCCTTCGTGCTCACCCAGCTCCTCGGCGCGTCGTACGAGGAGGCCGCCACCGTCTGCGGTGTCCCGGTGGGCACGATCCGGTCACGGGTCGCACGTGCGCGCGCGGACGTGATCCAGGTGCTGCGCGCCGCCGAGGCGACCGGGTGACGTCCCACTGGGCGCGCGCGGGGACCGTGGGGACGGTCGCGCGCATCGGCTCGCTCGCACTCCTCGTCGCGCTGGGCGCCGTCCTCGTCGCACCCGATCGGGCCGACGCGCACGGGATCGGTGGCATCCGCCCCAGCAACTACCAGACGCGTGTGCTCTCCGTTCGTCCGACGATCCCCGGCGTCGAGGTCAGCGCGGTCGATCTCGGCAACCGGCTCCAGCTCCGGAACACGACCGGCACCGACGTGACGGTGCTCGGCTACGACGACGAGCCGTACCTGCGCGTCGGCCCGCGTGGAGTCTTCGAGAACCGGCGCTCGCCCGCGCGGTACCTGAACCAGACCAATACGGCGTCCACCCCCGTCCCCCAGCGAGCGGATCCGAAGGCCAAGCCCGAGTGGCACCGGATCGACGCCGGGACGACGGTCCGCTGGCACGACCACCGCGCCCACTGGATGGGGCGCACGGACCCGCCGGCGGTGCTGGCCGACCCGGGCGTGACGCACCTCGTCCAACCCTTCGTCGTGCAGCTCCGACGCGGCGGCGAGGCGATCACCGTGAAGGGTGCCGTCCGCTGGATCCCGGGACCGTCGCCGTGGCCCTGGATCGGACTCGCGCTCCTGCTCGCGCTCGTCGTCGTGGCCCTCAGTCGCACGCGGTTCGCGTTCGCCGCGGTCGGCGCCACCCTCGCCGTGGTGGCCGTGAGCGAGGCCGCTCACGTCGTCGGGGGTTGGGGCGGCACGACCGTCGGCGCGGGCACCAAGCTCGCCGCGAGCGTGTACGCGGTCGGGGGGATCACGGTGTCGATCCTCGCCCTCGTCTGGTTACTCCGACGTGGGCTCGACGCGGCTTCTCCCCTGGTGCTCGTCGCCGGGTTGTTCCTGGCCTTGGCGGGTGGCCTCGCCGACGTGACGATGCTCACCCGGTCCCAGCTCCCGACCACGTTGCCCGGCTCCGCGGCCCGCCTGGTCGTAACGCTCGCGCTCGGCCTCGGGCTCGGTCTCGCAGGCGCCGGCGCGCTCCGGCTCCGCCCCCAGCGCCACCCCCGCCGAGCACCCCGCGCCACGCCGACACCGGCGCCGGCTCCGGTCGACCCGGCGGTTCCCGCCCCGAGCTGAGGTCAGTTCTCGGGGCCGTGCACCGCTCCACAGTCGTGACACTCGAGCTCGAGCGTCGCGTGGGCGATGCCGAAACGATCGACCAGCATCGCCTTGAGCCCGTCGCCGCGCGTCTGGGCCTCGTGCAGCGACGGTTCACCCGTGAGCACGACGTGGGCCGAGAGCGCGGGCGTCTCCGAGCCGAGCGACCAGAGGTGGACGTGGTGCACCGCTTCGACGTCGGGGCTCTCGACGAGCGCGTCCTGGACCGCCTCGACACCGAGCCCGGACGGAACGCCCTCGAGCAGCACACGCCCGACGTCGCGCAGCAGCACGAGGGCCGAGATCACGACCAGCCCGGCGATGAACAGCGACATCACCGGGTCGACCCAGTCCGCGCCGAAGAGGACGACCGCCGCGCCGGCGATCAGCGCACCGACGGAACCGAGCGCGTCGCCCACGAGGTGCCAGAAGGCCCCGCGCAGGTTGAGGTTCGTGCCCGCATGACGCGAGATCGCCCACGCGCTCCCCACGTTCACCGCGAGGCCCACGGCCGCGACCAGCATCACGCCGCCACCGTCGATGGATCCCGCGTCGCCGATGCGGCCGATCGCCTCCACGACGATGTACGCCGCGGCTCCGAGGAGCAGGAGCGCATTCACCTGCGCGCCGATCACCTCGGCGCGCACGAGCCCGTAGGTGTGGCGCGACGACGCCGGCGCGGTCGCAAGCTGCTGCGCGACGAGCGCGATCGCGAGCGCGGCGACATCGGACACCATGTGGACGCCGTCGGCGAGCAGCGCGAGCGACCCGAACGCGATCGCCGCGACGAGCTCGACGACCATGAACCCGGCGTTGGCACCCAGCGCGATCCACAGCGCCCGTCGGCGCGCCGCACCCAGACTGGACGCGTGGTGACCGTGGTCGTGTGCAGCGCCCACCCGTGCCTCGTTCGTCGCGGTGCGTCGCCCGGCACCGCGATCTTCCCACGCCGGAACCAGCGGGCCGTGCGGAGCGACTACCTCCCCGACCATTCGTGGCGACCAGCTGCCACTCGGAGAAGGAGCACTCACCATGCACCACCGCATCCGTCGCCTCGCCCGGGTCGCCGGCGTCGCCCTCGTCGCCGTCGGCGCCACTGCGCTCCTCGCTTCACCCGCCGGCGCGCACGTGGAGATCGACCCCTCGTCTGCGGCCAAGGGCAGCGAAGCGGTCTTCGCCTTCCAGGTCCCGAACGAGAGGTCCGACGCGAACACGGTGAAGGTCGAGGTGCAGTTCCCCCAGGACGCGGTCATCCCGTCGACCCTGGTGCAGCCCAAGGCCGGCTGGAACATCGCGGTGGCGAAGCGCACGCTCGACAAGCCCGTGAAGACGGACAGCGGGAAGGTCAGCGAGATCGTGTCGACGATCACCTGGACTGCCACGGCCGGCGGGCTCGGGCCGGACCAGTTCGACCTCTTCACGGTCCTCGCCGGACCCCTCCCGACGAACGCGAAGCAGCTCGAGTTCAAGGCGATCCAGACCTACGACAACGGTGAGGTCGTCCGCTGGATCGAGGACACCCCCAAGGGCGGCCCGGAACCCGACCACCCCGCCCCGATCCTCCAGCTCACGGCGAAGCCCAAGCGCGCCTGAGAGGGCACGCGCGCACGAGCCCGGTCGCCGTTGCGCCGGCCGGGCTCGTGGGTGTGAGGGGTCGCTCGCTCAGCCGCCGGTGCAGCCGAGCGCCCGCTCGATCGTGCGGAGGTTCGCTCGCATGACCGTGAAGTAGTCGTCCCTGCGTGCGACCTCACGGTCCGTGAGCCCTTCGAGGGGGTTGAGCACCGCGGTCTTCACGCCGCCCGCCTCGCGTGCGAGGGTCTGCGCGACCTTCGGTGACGCCAGCTCCTCGGTGAAGATCGTCGTGACGCCCTGCGCGTCGGCGAGGTCGCTCAGCTCGGCGAGCCGCCGGGCGCTCGGTTCGGCGTCCGGCGAGAGCCCTGCGATGGCCTCCTGGCGGAGCCCGTACTCCGCCGCGAGGTGGCCGAAGGCTTCGTGGGCGGTGACGATCAAATGGCGCGGACACGCCGCGAGCCCCGTGCGATATTCGGCGTCGAGTGCGGCCAGCTTGGTGCGCAGGCGCGCCGCGTTCGCCGCGAAGACCTTGGCGTGCGCGGGATCGGTCTTCGCCAGTGCGCCACGCACCTCGTCGACGACCTTGCCCATGAGGACCGGATCGAGCCACACGTGGGGGTCCTGGCGGCGCTTGGCCCCCAGCGCCAACGCGTCGAGCACCCGGAGCGTGCCCCGATCGCGGCCACCCGCCACCTTCTCGACGGCAGGCTGGAACCCCTTGCCCATGACCACGACCAGACCGGCGTTCTGGAGCGCGTCGACCTGGTCGGTGGTCAGCTCGAGATCGTGTGGCTCGACCCCCGGCGGCGTCAGGTTGGAGACCGTGACGTACTTCCCGCCGATGACCGTGGCGGCGTAGGCCAACGGGTAGAACGCAGCCACCACGTCGATGCGCCGGGCGGCCCGTCGAGTCGAGGCTCCGGCCGCACCCGTCGACGTCAGGAGCACGACGACGGCGAGGAGCGCGACGACCGCGGCGGCGATGCGTCCGGAGCGGGTAGAGTTCATGAGAATCAATCTTATTACTGTTCCCTGATCCCGGCCGAAAGGCGCCACCATCTCGGTTCTCGCCGCCGACGACGTGACGTTCAGCTACGGCGCCGAGCGCGCGGTCGACCACGTGTCGTTCGCCATCGGCGCCGGTGAGTTCGCCGCGCTGGTCGGGCCGAACGGCTCCGGCAAGTCGACGCTGCTGCGCCTCCTCCTCGGGCTGTTGCGCCCCGACGCCGGGACGGTGCGGTGCCTCGGCTCCGACCCGCGACACCTCCCCGAGCGGGGTCGGGTCGGCTACGTCCCCCAGCGCCACGCCCTGGCCCCGGACCTTCCGGCGACCGTCGAGGAGGTCGTCTCCACCGGGCGGCTCGCGCGGCGCGGGTGGTGGCGACGCGCCCGCGCGGCCGACCGGGCCGCGGTCGACCACGCCCTCGACTCCGTCGCGCTCGCCCACCTTCGCCGCCGTCCGGTGCGCGAGCTCTCCGGTGGTCAGCAGCAGCGCGTCCTCATCGCCAAGGCCTTCGCCAGCGAGCCGGAGCTGCTCGTGCTCGACGAGCCGATCGCGGGCGTCGACGTCGAGTCCCAACAGCTCTTTCGCGACTCCCTCGTGCACCTCGTGCGCGAACACGCGGCGGCGGTGCTCCTCGTGTCGCACGAGCTCGGAGCGGTCGCCGACGACCTCGACCGGATCATCGTGATGAAGCGCCGCATCGTGTTCGATGGCCCACCCGCCGACCTCACCGCCACCGGCGTGAGCCTCGGCGTGCACCGCGACGATCTCCCGCTCTGGCTCGAGGGGCTCGGGTGAGCGTGCTCGCGGTACTGGATCTCCCCTGGCCGTTCGAGCGCGACTACATGCAGCTCGCCCTGTGGGCCGGCCTCATCGTGGGCGCGTGCGCACCACTCATCGGCGTGTTCCTCGTGCAGAAGCGCATGTCCCTCATGGGCGACGGGATCGGCCACATGGCGTTCGCGGGAGTGGCGGCCGGATTGCTCCTCGAGATCTGGCCCTTGTGGAGCGCGCTGGTCGTGGCCGTGCTGGGGGCACTCGCGATCGAGTGGCTCCGCACTCGAGGCCGGGCGACCGGTGACCTCGCGCTCGCCCTGTTCTTCTACGGCGGCATCGCGCTCGGGGTCGTGCTCGTCAGCCGCACCGGGGGCGGCAGCGTCAACGTCCTCCCGTACCTGTTCGGCTCGATCCTGACCGTGACCCCGGCCGACGTGTGGGTGGTCGCGGCGCTCGGGCTCGTGATCGTGCTCGCGATGGCGCTCTTCGGGCGGGCACTGTTCGCGATCGTGATCGACGAGGAGTCGGCGCGGGTCGGCGGGATCCCCGTCGACGCGACCAACGCGCTGCTCTCGGTGCTCACCGCGGTCACGGTGGTCGCGGCGATGCGGGTGGTCGGCGTGCTGCTGATCGCGGCGCTCATGGTGCTCCCGGTCGCGAGCGGCCGGCTCATCGCGCGGTCCTTTCGCACCACGGTCGCGCTCTCGGTGGTTCTCGGGCTCGTCTCGGTCGTGGCCGGCCTCGTCGCGGCGCGCCAGTGGGATCTGGCTCCCGGAGGGTCGATCGTGCTCACCGCCGCGGTGATCTTCGCACTGGTCTCCCTCGTCGCCGGCCGACCGCAGGCACCCCAGCACCCGGCCCACCCCCACGGGATCCCTCAGCAGACGGGGCGCACCGACGGGTAAGGGTTCACCGCGCCGCCGCCGCCGGGATGGACCTCGAAGTGCGTGTGCGACGCGGTGTACTGCGCATCGCCGGTGTTCCCCACGTGGCCGATCACCTCGCCCTGGGCGACGTGGCGCGCCGCACCCTCGTACGCCGAGAGGTGGAAGTAGTAGTAGAGGTTCCCGTCGTCACCGCGGAGGTACGCGCCGAGGCCCGAGGTGTCGCCCGACTTGAAGGTCACGTTGCCGCCGACGACCGCGACGTCCGGCGTCCCCACCGCGGCCATGAGATCCACCCCCATGTGCGGTCCCTGGTGGCGGGGGTAGCCCCACGAGTCGATGAACGACACGATGCCCCGGACCGGGCACACGATCCCGGTCGCGACGTACACGCCGGAGTAGTCCTTGCCGTTGCCTGCTCGCGAGCTCGCGTTCCGGGCCGCGGCCGCGGCGGTCTCGCGGGCCTTCGCCGCTTCCTGCACCTGGCGGAGCTGCTCCTCGAGCTGGTCGAGCGCGTGCTGGGCTGCACCGAGCTGTGCTTGCACCGTCGCCTGCTCGGCCGCGACCTGGGCGACCACCTGCTCCTGCTCCGCCCGGCGCGACTCGAGCTCGCTGCGCTGACGGTCGAGGTCGTTCGTCACCACCCGGAGCCGCTCGGCCGACGTGTCCTCGCGCGCCTTGGTGCGGGCGAGGAGCTTCTCGCGCCGGATCCCGTCGAGCGGGTCTGCCCCATCGAGGATGAACGCGCCCTCCGCGAAGGTGCCCCGCCCGACGTAGGCACGCACCGCACGCGCCTGGGCGACGGCGCGCAGGGTGGCGGCCTCGGCCCGTCCGGCCGTGATCTGGCTCTGGAGCTCGGAGATCCTGGCCCCGAGCTCCTCGAGGTGGCCGATGGCCGCCTCGTACCTCCCCGCCGCCGCGTCGGCCGCCCGCTGGCCTTCGGCGACCTTGGTGCGGGCGTCGTCGACCGGTGCGGCGCCGACCCGGGTGCTCACGAGCGCCGTGCTCGCGAGCGCGACGACCGCCGCCATCGCCCAGGCGGTGCGCGCGACCCGTCGCACGACGTCAGATTGCACGACAGGACGATGCATGACCAACTTTGACAACATCAGCAACAGGTGCCGGGCGCGCCGGTCCCCACCAGCGAGATCCGGGACCATCAGGCTACGTGCCCGCCACGACCATGACAACGTCGGTCCCGACCCGGGCTACCCAACGACCGGGCGGGCCCGTGCCCCGGGGGACCCGGCCGCGAGCCCGGCGCTAGCCTCGCCGCCCGACAGGGGGTAGGACGTGCGACTGCACGGAGAGCTCGCGCTCGTCACCGGCTCCACCGCCGGCATCGGCAAGGCGATCGCGCTCGAGTTCGCCGTGCACGGGGCCCGGGTCGTCGTGCACGGACGTGACCACGCGCGGGGCGCAGCCGTGGTGCAGGAGATCACTGCCGCGGGGGGTGACGCGACCTTCGTCGCCGCCGACCTCTCGACCGAGGGCGCCTGCCGCCAGCTCGTGGCCGACGCGCATCACGAGCTCGATGGGCTCACGGTGCTGGTGAACAACGCGGTCGCCGGGGTGGTCGACGGGGGCGACTCGACGGTCGCCGACATGAGCTCCGACGTGTGGGAAGCGACCCTGCGCGTCAATGTGACCGCGCCCATGTGGCTGTGCCGCGCTGCGATCCCGCACCTGCGCGCGGCGGGGCACGGGTCGATCGTCAACATCTCGTCACGCCAGGGTGAGCGGCCGAGCGCGGGACTCTCGGCGTACGCGACGAGCAAAGGCGCACTCAACGCGCTCACGCGTGCCCTCGCGGTCGAGGAGGCGCCCCACGGGATTCGGGCCAACACCATCAGTCCGGGCTACGTGAGGAACGAGCGTCGCGACGCGGACATGACGGATGAGCGTCGAGCCCGGCTCGAGGGGATGCATCTGACCCGCCTCGGTGAGGCACGCGACGTCGCGTTCGCCGCGGTCTACCTGGCGAGCACGGAGTCCGAGTTCCTCACCGGCATCAACCTCCAACTCGACGGTGGCGGGAGCAACGCCCGCGCCGCGGTCCTCGGGTAGCGGTCCGATGCACGACCGGGTCTCGCTCTCGGCGATCTCGACGTTCCCGTGGACGCTCGAGGAGGACCTCCGGTTCTACGAGCGGGCCGGGATCACGTCGATCGGCGCGTCGCTGGCCAAGCTCGAGGCGGCCGGGATCGACGACGGCGCCCGCCGGTTGCGCGACGCGGGGCTGCGCGTGAGCAACCTCATCGGGATCGGCCCGTTCCACCTCGACGACCCAGGACAGTGGGACAGCCAACGTGATCGGGTACGCCGAGCCCTCGACGCGGCAGAGGCCGTCCGGGCCGAATGCATGATCCTCACGACCGGCCCGGCGGGCCGGCTCCCGTGGGAGGACGCCGCCGACGCGCTCGAGGGTGCGCTCGCTCCGGTGATCACCGACGCCCAGGCACGGGGGATCCCCTTCGGTCTGGAGCATACGAACTCGCTGCGGGTCGACGTCGGGTTCGTGCACTCCCTGGCCGACGTCGTCGACCTCGCCCGTCGCCTCGGCATCGGGGTGTGCGTGGAGACGAACGCCTGCTGGGCGGAACGGGGCCTGGGCGCCACGATCGAGGCCGGCGTCGACACGTTCCGGATCGTCCAGGTGAGCGACTTCGCGATCGGCACACTCTCGACCCCGAACCGCCTCGTCCCCGGCGACGGCGACATCCCGCTCGAACGCATCCTGGGACAGGTCCTCGCGGCGGGGTATTCGGGCTGCTTCGACCTCGAGCTGATCGGGCCCCGAATCGACGAGGAAGGCTACGAGCCGGCGGGTCGCCGGGCGGTGGCCGCGCTTGGCGATCTCCTGGACCGCCTCGGAGCCTGAGCCCTGCCTGAGAGCCCCTCCCCGAGAATCTCCACCCCGGGGAACCGGGTCCCGCTACCCGACGTTTCCTCACCATGAGCAGAAGATCTCGCCGGTCCCGGCTCGCCGCTCGCCGCCGACGCGTCAGCACCCTCGGCGCGGTCGCGCTCGCCACCGTCGTCGCCGTCGTGGTGAGCCTGGCCGGACCGGGTGCAGCCGACGCCAAGGGGGCGTCGAGTGCAGATCGCTACTCGGCCGGCGTCGACGCGTCGATCGCCGACATCCAGCAGTTCTGGGCCGATCAGCTCCCCCGGACCTACGGCGTCAAGTACCGGTCCATCCCCTCCGATCGCCTGTTCGCGTTCTCCGAGTCCCACCCGCCCCCGTCGTGCGATGCCGGCGGACGCGGCACGACCCCGTACCAGGACGTGAAGGGCAACGCCTTCTACTGCGCGAGCGGTGACTTCGTCGCCTGGGACGAGCAGGTGCTCTTCTCCAAGCTCCGGCGCCAGTTCGGTGAGTTCGCCGTCGCCCTCGTGCTCGCGCACGAATGGGGCCACGCGATCCAAGCCCGCACCGACAACCAGCTCGGTGCCACCGTCTACATCGAGATGCAGGCCGACTGCTTCGCGGGGGCATGGACGCGCCATATCGCGAACGCCAAGAACACCTCGCTCCGCCTCGGCAGCGGCGACCTCGACACCGCGCTCGGCGGATATCTCGTGTTCCGCGATCCGGTGGGGACCGACGGCGGCCAGAGCGGTGCCCACGGCAACGCGTTCGACCGCGTGAGTGCCTTCCAGGACGGCTATCGCGGTGGTGTGTCCGCGTGTCGCGGCTACGAGAGCACCCCGCCCGACGTCACCGAGACCGGCTTCACGAGCCAGCAGGACGCGGCGAACGGCGGCAACGTCGCCCTCGACGAGGTCCAGAAGCTCGTGACCGGCGACGTCTCGGACTACTGGACCCAGGAGCTGGGCACGCGGGCGCCGGCACCGAAGGTGGTCGCCTATGACCACAGCGCGCCGGCGTGCTCGAGCGGCTCGGACGGCGGCGTCCTCGACGACCGCGCCACCTACTGTGCCAGCACGAACACGATCGCCTACGACCGCACCTCGTTCGACCAGCTGTACTCCCACGTGGGCGACTTCGGAGCCGGGATGCTGCTCGCCGCGGCATGGTCGTCTGCGGCCGAGCACGCCCAGGGTCAGGCGATCGGCACCAACGCCGCACGTCGGCGGGCCGACTGCCTCACCGGTGCGTGGACCGGGAGCGTCGCTCGGGGCGATCGCAACACCGACGCCAAGCACGCCGCGCTCTCGGCCGGTGACCTCGACGAGGCGATCCGGACGTTCACCGTCGCGGGGTCAGGGAACCAGCACACCGAGCGAGGATCCGCGTTCAGCCGCGTCGCCGCGTTCCGCACCGGATTCACCGACGGCCGCGACGCCTGCCGCACGGTCTAGTTGTCGAGTAGGTCGAGGTCCGGCGGAGGCCGCGGATCACACGGGTGACGTGCGAACGTCTCGGCGCGTCGGGCACCTACTCGGGGGCGAGGTCCCAGTCGCGGCGCGTCGCGTCGAGCACGGGGATCGGCCCGCCTTCGACCTCTCCGATGCGCTCCCACAGCCAGTCGGGGAACGGCTCGACCCCCGCCGGCTCGACGAGGAGCTGGACGACCCAGGCCCGCGCGAGCGGTCGCCCCGTCGTGGCCTCGACGAGACGTTGCTCGACGAGGCCCGACTTGCCCCGCCGGGCGCTCCAGCGCGTGGCCCCGACGAAGCGCTCGTGCATCAATCCTTCGCTCTGGTACTCGACGTGGAGCTCGCGCACGACCACCGTGGATCCGCTGCGACGCACGTAGCGGGGCCAGTCGGGTGCGAGGCGCGACGCGACGTAGGCGATGCGAAGCTCGTTGAACATCCGGACTGCCGCGTGGTTGTTGAGGTGATCCTGGTACACGTCGGCGTCCGAGGGGATCGGGTCGACGTCGAGCACGACGGCGAACCCCAGCCCCCGCAGCGCGTCGACGCCCGCTGACGACTGCGGTTCACCCCGGCGGACCCCCACGACCGGCCACGGGTCGGCCCAGTTGGCGGTGCCGCCGCGCCGCTCGGTCACGACCAGAGGAAGTTGCCGCCGTCGACCATGAAGGTGTGGCCGGTCACGAAGCGGCAGGCGTCGGAGCACAGGAAGTGCGCGATCGGTCCGATGTCGAGCTCGGGGTCGCCGTTGCGCCCCATCGGGGACGTCCGCATGAACTCTTCGTAATGCTCGCTGCCGAGGGCGCGCGGCGGCGCCGCCGCCGGCGCAATCACGTTCACGATGACGCCGTCCGACGCCCACTCGCGAGCTGCCGTGCGTGACAGAGCGCGGATCGCCTCCTTCGACGCGTTGTACGCCCCGAAACCGGCACCACCGACGCGACCCATCGAGGACCCGAAGTTCACGATGCGGCCCCACCCGGCCGCCTTCATGTGCGGGTAGACCGCCTGCATCGCCCACAACGTGCCGAGCACACCAGACCGGTAGAACACCTCCACGTCCTCGGAATCGACCTCGGCGACCGGCGCGTTCGCGCGGAACGTCTGCGCGTTGTTGATGATCCCGTCGACACGACCGAACTCCGCGACGGTGCGTTGGACCATCGCCTCGATCTGGTCCCGCTGCATGATGTCGACCTCGACACCGAGGGTTCGAGCACCCATGCCGCTGAGCTCATCGCAGGTTCGCTGCATCTTCTGGGCGTTCCACTCCGCGACGACCACGTTGGCCCCGGCCTTGCCCAGGTGGTTCGCCATGCCCCGTCCGACCCCCTGGCCCGACCCGGTGACGATGATCGTGCGACCCTCGACCGAGTGCATGGCTCGGGTCGCGGCGCCGTCGACTTCGGGGTGCAGCATGGGCCCGGACTCCTTCTCGTACGACGCGCCGACCGCGGGCTAGGCGCCGATGAGCTCGACGAGCACACCGTCGGGATCGCGCACCGTCGCCATCGGGACACCCCCGACGGGCCCGGGGACCTCGATGCGTCGTGGTTCCCCACCGAATCCGAGCTCCGCGAGACGCGCCAGCACGGCGTCGAGGTCGGCCACGAAGAACGACAGGAGGAAGAACCCGATCGCCGGCTCACGCGACGGCGATGACCCTTGGGCGCTTCCCGCGTCGAACGCGACGAGCTCCACGACCCCGGCGCCCGAAGATGTCGGGTCGCCCAGGAAGATCGAGTGGAGCCGATCTCCGCGCGCGCAGAACAAGGTCGGCCAGTCGCCGCTGAAGTGCTCGTCCATGAGCGCCTCGAGGCCGAGGCCGTCGCGATAGAAGCGCAGCGAGGCATCGAGGTCGCCCGCGCAGATCGCGGCATGGTGCAACGGGATTGGCACGGCGGGCACGCTAGCCGCGGCCGGATGTCCCGTGATTCGACTCGCTACGAGCGAGGACGAGATCTCGCGAACCGCAGCGGAACCTGCGTCACATCATCGGGACCTTCGTCGCGGAGCCGCTGGATCTCGCGCAGCTCCGACCACACACCGACCGGTGCCTGCACGGCCTGGGTCCAGAGCAGCGGCGCGAGTCGCCCGAGGGCACCCCGACGGGCAACCGAGAGGCCGGCCTCGTCGAGCACGTCGCGCTGGTACCCGCGCACGAGCGCCGGCGAGGCCAGCGACATGGGCAGGACGAACAGCAGATAGAACCCGACGAGGCTGAACTGGCCGAACGCGAGGAACACCACCGCCTGCACCCACGCGACGGTGAAGAGAAGATCGAGTACGGGCGTCGCGACATCCACCGCGGTGAGGAAGCGGCTGAAGGGAAAGCGCAAGGCCCGTCGCCCCGGCTCGTGCAGCGCCGCGAGCAGTCCCCACGCGTGACGTGCTCGCCGTCGCGCCGCCGATCCGACCGTGATCCGCTCGGTCATGAACGCCAGCGCCAGCGGCTCGTGGAACACGCGCCACCCACGCTCCAGGAACCGCCAGGTCATCTGGACATCCTGGGCGGCGCCCGAGGCCCATCCGTTGACCGCGCGCACCGCGTCCGTGCGGAACACACTGCACGCACCCTCGGCGAGCAGTGCACCCTGGAACAGGGCGTTGACCCGCTGTACCGCGTTGGCGCCCAGCGCGTACTCGACCGCCAGGAGCTCCGCACCGTTCCCGTCCTGGTGGTTGCGGACCACGGCGTCGCCGGCGACCGCCGCGGTGTCCGACGGCGAGCTCGAGAGCCGGGCCACCAGCAGGCGCACCGCTGACGGATGCAGGTACGCGCCCGGGTCCACCGTGACGATCAGTGGAGTCGTCACCCGGACCAGGCCAGCATTGCGGGCTGCGGCTCGATCGGCGTCCGGCTCGCTCAGCACTTCGGCGTCGAGCCCGAGGCGAAGCGCGGCGCGGCGTGCTTCGTTCGGCGTGTCGTCGGTCGAACCGCGGTCGACGACGACCACGCGCACGGATCCGTCGTAGTCCTGTGCCGCCAGGTACGCGAGCGTCGCGACGAGCGCGGTGCGCTCGTCGCGCACGGGGATCAGCACCGTGACCGGTGTTCCGGGTCGGACGACCTTCAACGCAGGTGGATCATCGAGCACGAGCGTGATCGCCATGAACGCGGCGAGGTACGCGGGGATCCACACCACCGCGCCGAGCAGGACCACCGCGTACGGCCACGAGACCAGCCCGGCCAAGCCCTGCGCGAACGCGAGTGAGATCGCGATGGCGATGCCGGTCCAGCCGACGGCCGCGACCTGTGCGATCACGAACTTCGACTGGACGGTCACATAACGACGAGCCGACGGGAGCCCGACGAAGTCGGGCACGGGACGCAGACGGGGCAGCGGGTATGCCGCCGAGCAGCGGACCTCACGCGACTCGGTGTCGGACTCCCCGCTCGGGCCGGGCGAAGGAGCCTCCGTCGAGGGAGATGTCGGCGGGGACGCCGACGGGGGCGCAGCGGTGGGGTCCGCGACAGCAGCCATCAGAGTCGTATCGGCATCACGGGGCATCAAAGTTGATCGCCGACCCCGATTTCCGCTGCTCTTCGGCCCATCCGCTCGCCGCCGCACCCCCCCACCCCCCGCCAGGTCCTGGACACCCATCACCAGAAGCGAGCACCATGACCAACAACCACACGGTCCAACGGTCAACTCGACCGGTGGCCCACACGCCCTAGCCTCGAACCATGGCAACGCTGTTCACCCGGATCATCGGCGGCGAGATCCCTGGCACCTTCGTGTGGCGCGATCGGGAATGTGTGAGCTTCCTGTCGATCAACCCGGTGCAGCCCGGCCACACGCTCGTCGTGCCGATCGCCGAGGTCGACCACTGGATCGACCTCGAGCCCGAGCTCGCGTGTCACCTCACCGGGGTCGCGCAGACGATCGCCCGGGCTCAGCACCAGACGTACCGACCGGTGAAGGTCGGGCTGCTCATCGCCGGTCTCGAGGTGCCCCACGTCCATCTGCACGTGATCCCGATCATGCACGGTGAAGGCGACCTGCACCTCGATCGGGCGACGACGGCGTCTCCGGAGCAGCTCGAGACCGAGGCGGTCCGGATTCGCGCCGCGCTCCGCGAACTGGGTGCCGCCAGCGTTTCTGAGTAGGCGCCGCCGCCGAGTCGCGCGGCCGGGCCGGAGTCCGCCTCAGTCGGGCGGCTGCACCACGAGGACGGGCACGACGGTCTGGTGCAGGATCTTGTAGTCGATCGAGCCGAGCAGCGTCCCGATCAGCGTCCCGTGGCCGTTGCCACCGACGACGAGCATGCGAGCCTTCGACTCTTCGGCCAACCCGACGAGTCCCTCGACCGGCATCGCGTTCACGAGCACGGTCTTGATCTTGACCTTCGCGTCGACATCGCGCGCGAGTGCGGCTCCCTCGTCGAGGAACGTCCGCCCGACCTCCGCCGCCGCCCGAGAAAGGTCCCCGGCGACTCCTCCCACCGGGTTCGCTCCGTGCGCGAACGCGAGGACGAGGGGGACATCGAACGCGAGCGCCAGCGCGACGCCGTGTGGGACCGCGGCCTTGGCGCCGTCGGATCCGTCGTACCCGAGCACGATCTCATTCGCCATTGCTTCCTCCCGGTGTCCACGTGATCGGCTCGTCACCGTTCTTCCCCCCCGCATCGAGATCCGCGTCGCGGATCGGACCGGCGTCGAGGATCGGGGGTACCACTGCGCCGGTACCGTCGGGCGCGGGGTGCGGGTGCGGGTCGCGGCCGCGTCGGAAGAACGCCGGCGCCTTGATCCACCAGATGATCATCAGGGGGATTCCGAGCAGGAGCAGGCCGATGCCGACTGCCGCGGCCAAGCCGATCCCGAAGATCTCCCCGAAGCTCGCCGTGTCCTTCCAGTAGTCGCTGGTCGCCTTCACGAAGATGTAGGTGAGACTCAGCGCCCCGAGCAGCGGCGCCACGCCGACGAAGAAGAAGTTCCTCACGCTCTTGAAGATGTGCTTGCGGTAGTAGATGACGCACACGTAGCCGGTGAGGCCGTAGTAGAAGGCGATCATCAGCCCCACCGAGAGAATCGATGCTCCGAGCACGTCGTTGCTGACCGCCGTGAGCACGGCGAACCACGCCATCGACACGAAGCCGAAGAACCAGGTCGCGTTCGTCGGAGTGAGGAACTTGGGGCTGACCTTGCCGTACCAACTCGGCGCGGCTTTGTGTGCGGCCATCGACAGCTCGCTGCGGGCGGCTGGAAGGATCGTGGTCTGGGTCGAGGCCGCGGCCGAGGTGAGCACTGCGATGATCAGGAGCTTGTCGAACGGTGAGTTGAGCACGAGGCTCCCCGTCGCACTCAGGACATCAGCCGCGTTCTTGGTGAGGAAGTCCGCACCCTGAACACTCTGCGCGGCGATCGCGACGATGACGTAGGTCGCCACGAGAACGAGCGTCGAGATCACCGCGGCGCGCCCGGGGGTGCGGCTCGGGTCCTTCGTCTCCTCGTTGACGGTCACCGCGGTGTCCCAGCCCCAGTAGAGGAAGATCGCCACGACCAGACCATCGGCCAACGCCGTCGTGCTCGAGATCTTGAACGGGTTGATCCAGTCCCACGTTGGGTCGACCGATCCGCCGATGTCACCGTTGAGCACCTTGTAGAGGGCGACGACCGAGAAGATGAGGAGCACGGTCACCTCGGCCGAGAGCAAGAAGAACTGCATCCGAGCGTTGAGCTCAATCCCGATGACGCAGACCAACGTCATGAGGAAGATGAAGATCAACCCCACGACCATCACCCACCACTTGTTGTCGGCGAGGCTGTTCGCGTCGAACAAGAGGAACAGGTACGAGCCGGTGATCGCCGCGAGGCTCGGCATGACGACGAGGTCGGCCATGATGATGCCCCAGCCGCCGATCCAGCCGGTCTTCGGACCCATCGCGCGCGTCGCCCACGTGAACGTGGTCCCACAGTCCGGGTCCGCGCGGTTCAGGTAGTAGTAGGACGCGGCGATGAACAGCATCGGGATGAAGGCGACCAACATGATCGCCGGTGCTTGCGAGCCGGCCGCCGCCGTGACCCCACCGAGCGACGCGGCCAGGCTGTAGCCGGGCGCCGTCGACGCGACGCCGATCACGACCGCTGACACCAGGCCGATCGCACCGACCTTGAGGCCCTTGTCGACGGCGAGCCGATCGCCGCCGTCGCTCGTCTGGGCCGGTGCCGTCGTTCCGCCGCTCGTCGCCACGTCTTCCCCCCCGGGTTCTGCTCGCGGGAACCTAACCACGATCCCCCGTCCGCGCGCAAGGGATTCCGTGTGCCGTCGGCTCCCCGACAACGGATTCCCTTGCGCAAGGGGGGCCCTACCCACCAACATCGTGGTCTGACGCATTCAGGAGGGGATCGGGCGATGGCGTACCAGAACTTCATCGGAGGCGCGTGGGTCGACGCGTCATCGGGCGCGACCGACCAGGTGCTGAACCCGGCGACCGGCGAGGTGCTGGCCGAGGTCGCGTCGAGCGACACGGCCGACGTCGCGGCGGCAGTCGCCGCAGCCGGCGCGGCGTTCGACGCGTGGTCCCAGCTCCCGCCCCGCAACCGGTCCGAGATGCTGGCCAAGGTCGCCGACGCGATCGAAGCCGACCTCCCGACGATCAACACCCTCGAGATCGACAACGTGGGCAAGCCCGAGTCGATCATCGAGTTCGAGATGGATCTCGCCGTCGACAACTGGCGGTTCTTCGCCGCGGGTGCGCGCTTCCTGGAGGGCCGCGCCGCAGGCGAGTACATGGAGGGGCACACGTCGTTCCTCCGGCGCGACCCGCTCGGTGTCGTCGCGTCGATCGCGCCGTGGAACTACCCGCTCGGCATGGCGACGTGGAAGCTCGGCCCCGCGCTCGCAGCCGGCAACACCGTCGTGCTCAAGCCCTCCGAGCTCACTCCGCTCACCGCGTTGCGCCTCGCCGAGATCACCGCCGACATCCTGCCGCCCGGCGTGCTCAACGTCGTCACCGGCCAGGGCGAGACCGCGGGCGCGTCGTTGGTGACCCACCCGCACGTCGCGATGGTCTCGCTCACCGGCGACGTCGGCACCGGAAAGGCCATCGCGCGAGCCGCCGCCGACACCCTCACCCGGGTCCACCTCGAGCTCGGTGGAAAGGCGCCCGTGATCGTGTTCGACGACGCCGACCTGGACGCCGTGATCGCCACCCTCGCCGAGGCGAGCTACTACAACTCCGGCCAGGACTGCACTGCCCCGTGCCGCGTCCTCGCCGGTCCCAAGGTGCACGACCGGTTCGTGGCCGGGCTGACCGAGGCGGTCCGCGGGATCAAGACCGGCGACCCGCACGACCCCGACGTCGCAATGGGCCCGGTGATCTCGGGTGACCAGCGCTCCCGCATCGAGGGGTTCGTCGACCGGGCCCGCGACGCCGGGGCCGAGGTCACCGTCGGCGGCAACACGATCGACGGTGCCGGGTTCTTCTACGAGCCGTCCGTCGTCGTCGGCGCCGCGCAGGACTCCGAGATCGTCCAGCGGGAGGTCTTCGGGCCCGTCGTCACCGTGCAGCAGTTCAGCGACGACGACCAAGCCCTCGCGTGGGCGAACGACATCGACTACGGACTGTCGGCCAGTGTCTGGACCAAGGACGCCGGGCGGGCCATGAAGATGTCGGCGCTGCTCAAGTTCGGGACGGTCTGGGTCAACGATCACATCCCGATCGTCTCGGAGATGCCCCACGGTGGCTTCAAGCAGTCGGGCTACGGCAAGGACATGTCGATCTACGCGATCGAGGCGTACACCGAGATCAAGCACGTGATGGTGAAGTGGTAGCGCTGGTTCGGAGGCGGGGGCCGGCGACCCACCGCTCTCCGGTGTGCAGTGCGTCCGCGGCGGGCCTTCGACCCCCGCTACTCGTCTCGATCGAGCCTCTGACAGAAGGAAGAAGATCATGAGTAACCAGTCCTCCGAGAACACGGCGCGGATCGTCGACAGGGAGACGCCGAGCCCCCGGACCGCGACTGGCGACAGGTTCTCGACCAACGCAGCGCGGGTCATCGACGAGGAGACACCGAAGCTCCGGGCCGCGACGAAGGCGTCGAAGGCGCTCTTCGAGCGCGCCGAGCAGCACCTGCCGCTCGGGGTCGCGTCGTCGTTCCAGGCCGGTGACCCATACCCGATCTACCTGGCCAAGGGCATGGGCGGACACGTCTGGGACGTCGACGGAACCGAGTACGTCGACTTCCACGGCGGGTTCGGTTGCAATGTGGTCGGGCACGCGCACCCCAAGATCGTCGAGGCGATCGACCGCGCCGCACGCTCGGGAACGCACTTCGCGGTCACCACCGAGGTGACGGTCGCGTTCGCCGAGGAGCTCTGTCGCCGGTTCAAGCTCGACAAGGTCCGCTTCGCGAACTCGGGCACCGAAGCGACGATGGACGCGATCCGCATCGCCCGTGCCGCGACGGGTCGCGATGTCGTGTGCAAGATCGAGGGCTCGTACCACGGGCACCACGACACGGTGATGTTCTCCGTCGTTCCCAACGCCGACGCGATGGGAGGGCGCGAGGCGCCTGCTTCGACGCCCATGTCGAAGGGCATCCCGACCGAGATGGCGAAGTGGACCGTCGCGGTGCCGTTCAACGATGTCGACGCCGCTCAGCGCCTCTTCGACGAGCGCGGCAGCGAGCTCGCCTGTCTCATCATGGAGCCGATCATGATGAACATCGGCGTCGTGCTCCCCCAGCCCGGGTACCTGGAGGCGATCCGCGACCTCTGCACCAAGCACGGCGTGGTGTTCATCTTCGACGAGGTGAAGTCCGGCGCCACGGTCGCCGAAGGCGGTGCGATCGAACGGTTCGGTGTCCAGCCCGACCTCGCCTGCTTCGCGAAGGCGATCGGTGGCGGAACGCCCACCGCGGCCTTCGGTGGCAAGACCGAGGTGATGGACATCATCGAGCACGGTGCGGCCCAGCAGGGCACGTTCAACGGCAACCCGCTCGTGGCGGCAGCCGGCCTCGCCGCGCTCACCGAGGTGCTCACGCCGGACGCGTACGTCCACCTCTCCGAGCTCGGCACGCGCCTCGCCGAAGGCTGTGCGAAGGCCATCGCCGAGCACGGTCTGCCGGCCCACACCGTCGACCTCGGCGCCAAGGGCTGCATCTCGTACCGCGCCGAACCGCTGCAGAGCTACCGCGACTTCCTCGAGACCCGGACCGAGCTCTACGAGGCCTCGTACCCATGGGTGGTCAACCGCGGCGTCTTCATGACCCCCGGCGACGAGGAGCAGTGGACGATCTCGGTGCAGCACACCGACGCCGACATCGACGCGTACGTCGAGGCGTTCGCCGCCTTCTGCGCCGCCGTCGCCGCCTGAGCGTCAACCGCTCGACTAGAACATCGCCATGAGCTCAGCGCTGTCCCCGTTCGACGACTACCCGATCCACCAGGTTGCGGAGGTCCTGCGGCACCCGGCGACGTCGGACCGCAACTTCTACGACCGCTACTACAACATGGCCCACGACTCGACCGGCGAGGTGATGCTGATCACCGGGTTCGGGCAGTACCCGAACCTGTCGGTCCAGGACGCGTTCGTGCTCGTTCGCCGGGGTACGGAGCATCGCGTCGTGCGGGCGTCGCGACCGCTCGGCCACGACCGCATGGACACGTCGGTCGGGCCGTTCTCGCTCGAGGTGATCGAGGGGCTCAAGCGGATCCGCTTCGCGCTCGCACCGAACGAGCACGGCGTCTCGTTCGATCTCACGTTCACCGGATCGGTGCCGCCGGTACTCGAGGCGCGCCACTACATCCGCCAGATGGAGCGCATCACGTTCGACACGCAGCGCTTCGCGCAGACCGGGTTCTGGGAAGGCCACATCCTCGTCGACGGCACCCGGATCGAGGTCACCGGTCCGAACTGGAGGGGCACGCGCGACCGCTCATGGGGCGTGCGCCCGGTCGGCGATCCCGAGCCGCCGGGCATCCTCGCCACCGGACCCTTCGCGATGAGCATGTGGAACTACGACCCCATCCAGTTCGACGACTACTCGATCGTCTACATGTGCTCCGAGAGGCCCGACGGCTCACGCGACCTCGAGCACGCGACCCGCGTCTGGGCCGACCCCGACACGGCGATCGAGCAGCTCGGGCGACCGGAGCACGAGCACGAGTTCATCTCGGGCACGCGCCGCATCCGGCGCAGCACGCTCTCGTTTCCGCACGCACCCGGCGGTGCGCTCGAGATCGAGGTCACACCACTCATCGAGTCACACATCGCGATCGGCACCGGCTACGGGCCCGAGCCCGATTGGAAGCACGGCATGTACCACGGCCCCGAGACCGTGGTCCAGGGTGTGGCGCTCGACACCGAACGCGACGCCGAGCGGTTCTTCGGCATCGTCGACGCCGCGTCGCGCTTCGAGACCAACACCGGTGATGTCGGGTACGGCCTCCACGAGTACATGTTCCTCGGTGAGTTCCCCAAGTACGGCCTCACCGGGATCCTCGACGGCGCACCCTGAGGAGCAACCGCACCGACAACCGCGAGCCGATCGAGGCCTGTCGGACACTCGACGCCGACATCCGGACGCTGCGGGAAGTGGGCCGTCGGCGCGTTCGCTCCCGGTCCTGATACCAGAGGCGTCGCGGCACCGGGCCCACGTTCGGGCGCGCGGGGTTCGGGTGCACCTGTGGGCGCGCCCTGATCGGGAGCCACGAGCTGCGAGCCCGCCTGACCGATCCCCAACCCTGGTGTCGCCTCAGGTGGCGTCGAGCGCGTCCAGGATCCGGGTCGGAGTGAGCGGCTGGGCCGTCACCTTGGCGCCCCGGAGGGCGAGCGCGTCCGCGACGGCGTTGAACACCGCGGGGGGCGAACCGATCGCGCCGCCCTCGCCCATCCCCTTGTGACCACCCGGCGTCGGTGAGCGCGTCTCCACGTGCCCGTACTCGATCACGGGCACCTCGGTGGCGGTCGGCACGAGGTAGTCGAGGAACGTCGTCGTGAGCGGCGTGCCGTACTCGTCATAGACGAGGTGCTCGTAGAGCACCCCACCGATCCCCTGCGCAACACCACCTGCGATCTGTCCCTCGACGATCATCGGGTTGATCATCACGCCGCAGTCCTCGCTGACCACGTAGCGAAGCACCTTCACGAGCCCCGTGTCGGGATCGACCTCGACCGTGCAGGCGTGGCACGCGTTCGACCACGTGATCGGCGGCGCCTGGTAGCTCACCGTGGCCTCGAGGCTCGGCGCCACGCCCTCGGGGAGCTCAGCCGGCGAGTTGTACGCGACCCGCGCGATCTCCGACATCTCGACACCGCGCGTCGGCGTGCCCCGGACGAAGACTCGTCCGTCCTCGACCTCGAGGTCCTCGGGCGCCGCTTCGAGGAGGTGCGCAGCGATCTCGACCGCCTTGTGACGGACCTCGATCGAGGCTTCTCGCGTCGCGCCCCCTGCGACCACGGCCGTTCGGCTCCCGCCCGTTCCGCCCCCGAACGGTGACGACGCGGTGTCGCCCTGCACGACCACGACATCATCGATGGCGACGCCGAGGTGCTCGGCCACGACCTGGGCCATCGTCGTCTCGACGCCCTGGCCGTGCGAGCCCGTCCCGAGCATGACGGTGACCGTGCCGCTCGGCTGCACCCGCACCGTCGCGGTCTCGACGCCGAGCGAGCCCGAGCCCATGCTCGTCGGCTCCACGTAGAGGCCGATGCCGATGCCGAGGAGCGTGCCGCGCTGCTCGAACGCAACCCGCTGCTCGGCGCGAAAGGCGTCGTACCCGATGATCTCGACCGCCTGTTCGAGCGTCTCGGCCGGTGTGATGTGGTCGAGCTCCATCCCCATCGCGGTCGTGAACGGCAGCTCGTCGGCGCGGATGACGTTCCGGCGCCGCAGCTCGAGCGGATCCATCCCGATGGCGCGGGCCACGAGATCGAGCATCTCTTCCCTCGCCACGGTCTCGAGCATCCAGGGCCCGCGGTAGGCACCACGCCCGCACGTGTTCGTCCACACCGCGGTGCTGACGAACCCGAGGCGGCCCAAGCGGTACGGGCCGGGGAACAGCATCGCCACGAACGGGCCCACGCCCCCCGTTCCACCGACCGGGTAGGCACCGCAGTCCTCGAGGTGGTCGAGCCGGGCCGCGAGCAGGTGCCCCTCGGCATCGACGGCCATCTCGACCGTGATTCGATCCGCGCGGGCATGGTTCGACGCGATCAGGTTCTCGCGTCGGTCCTCGATCCACTTCAGCACCCGGCCGATCTTCACCGCGGCGGCGACCACGATCTGCTCGTCGCGCCCGAGGAAGAACTTCTGGCCGAACCCGCCGCCGACGTCGGCACCGACCACACGCACCCGGTGCTCGGGCACGCCGGTGAGCCGACTGCACACCTGCCGGGCCTCGTGCGGGTTCTGCGTCGAGAGCGAGACCTCGAGCTCGCCGCTCGCCGGCTCGTACCCCGCGACCACGCCCCGCGTCTCCATCGGAACGTTGGTATGGCGATGTTGCACCAACGTCTCGCGAACCACGTGCGCAGCCGAGGCGAAGATCTCGTCGAGCGTTGGGTCTGCTGGCGTGGGCACGCTCATCGCGACGTTCGATCCGAGCTCGGGGTGCACCAGGTGCTCGGTCTCGGTGATGGCCAGCTCGGCATCGATGATCGGGGGAAGTTCGTCGTACTCGACCTCGACCAGCTCGCAACCGTCCTCGGCGAGGTAGCGGCTCTGCGCGATCACGATTGCCACCGGATCGCCGACGAAGCGGACGTCGGCATCCGCGAGCAACGGCACCGGAGCGCAGGGTGACGGCACTGCATCGCCCTGGAACATGCTCGGTTGCCGAGAACCTGCACCCGGGTTGAGGTCGGCCGCGATCAGCACCGCGTGCACGCCGGGGAGGGCGCGTGCAGCCTCCACGTCGATGCGGGTGATCCGGGCGCGAGCGAGGTCGCTGCGCACGAACGACGCGTGCAGCATCCCGGGGAGAACCACGTCGTCGACATACGAACCGGCCCCGGTCAGCAATCTCGGATCTTCGCGACGCTTGATCGACTGACCGACGAAACGACCGGCGGTGTGCTCGGTCGCCGTCATCTCGTGCCCTCCGGGCCCGGGGGGCCGGGCCGGTCGGGCCGGTCGGGCCCGGGTGCCTCACTCGCCCGCCTCACCGCGCGCACGATGCCCTGGTACCCGGTGCACCGGCACAGGTTGCCGGAGATCCCTTCACGGATCTCGTCGTCGGTCGGATCGGGGTTCTCGCGCAGGAGCTGGGTCACCGTGACGACGAAGCCCGGCGTGCAGAAGCCGCACTGCAGCCCGTGCTCCTCGCGAAACGCATCCTGCACCGACGAGAGCGTGCCGTCGGGACCGCCGAGCCCTTCGACGGTCACGATGTCGGCGCCATCGGCCTGCACCGCGAACATCAAGCAGGAGCGCACCGCCTCGCCGTCGACGATGACCGTGCAGGCGCCGCACACCCCGTGCTCACATCCGAGATGCGTTCCGGTGAGGGCACAGTCCTCACGGATGACGTCGGCGAGCGTCCGCCGCGCCTCGACCCGCAGCCGACGCTGCTCGCCGTTCACGACGACGCAGATCGCGTGCTCGGTCATGATCGGCCGGCCTCCTCGAGTGCGCGCGTCAGCGTTCGTCGTACCAAGTGCGCGCCGACCCGCTTACGGTACGTCGAGCTTGCGTGGACGTCGTCGGGCGGGTCGAGGTCCCTGACCGCCAGCATCGCGATCTCGTCGAGATCCGACGCGTCCGGTGCGCGTCCGACCATCGCGGCCTCCGCCGCGCTCGCTCGGAGCGGGGTACCCCCCATCCCGAGCAGGCCGAGCGCGCTGCGTTGCACGAGCCCGTCGTCGTCGACCTCGAGGGCGGTGGCGACGCCGGCGAGCGCGAAGTCACCGCTTCGACGCGCGACCTCCTCGAACGCAAAGCCGCAGCGCCCCTCCCACACGGGGAAGTGCACGGCAACGAGCAGCTCCTCGTCGGCCAGGCAGGTCGTCCAGGTGCCCTCGAAGAACTCGCCCGCAGGGACGCGCCGGGTCGCGGTCGCCGAAGCGATCTCGAGCTCTGCGCCGAGGGCCAACGCGACCGCCGGGAGCTCGGACGCCGGGTCGGCGTGCGCGAGGGAACCTCCGATGGTGCCGCGGTTGCGGATCTGGGTGTGCCCGATGCAGGGCACCGCGGCGGCGAGGAGGGGAACGACCGTCGCGACTCCCGGGTCGCGCTCGACGGCGCGCTGGCGGGTCATCGCACCCACCCGCAACGACCCGTTGGTGCGGGTGATGCCGGCCAGCTCGTCGACGCGGTTGAGGTCGACGATGTGCTCGAAGCGGGTGAGGCGAAGCGCCAGCATCGGCACGAGGCTCTGCCCGCCCGCGAGCACCTTGCACTCATCCGCGTGCTCGGCGAGGAGCGCGACCACGTCGGCCGCCGACTCGGGCGCGTGGTACTCGAACGGCGCAGGCTTCACCGGGCGATCCTCCCCCTGGCGCCCTCGGCGCGCTCGGCCCTCGTGGCGATCGACCCTCGTGGCGATCGACCCTCGTGGCGATCGCCCCGGGACCTGACGGACATGTCAGTGCGCCCGGAACCTAGTGTCAGCACGGGTGTCAGCACCATCGCCCGACCAGAGCACACGGCGAGGAGCGCACGACGAACGTGGGGGCCCCGGGGCCATTGTTGTCAGATTGGCCCCGACGCTACCCTTGTGGCCCATGCGCTTCCCCCGGGTCTCGCGGCGCGCGCGTCCCCTGGCACTCATCGTGGCCGCGAGCGCGCTGCTCGCCGCGTGCCTGCCGGTCACGCCCCCACCCCCGCCGGTGCCGGCGTACCAGACCCAGTACTGCAGCGGCAGCACACCCGTTCGAGCGGGCGACTTCCAGTCCCAGCACGACGGCCTGCGCACGGTCAACACCGACTTCGGCGCCGGGGACGGCGGCGCGCCCGTCGACCTCGGCGACGGGCGGACGCTCTGGCTGTTCGCCGACACGTGGACGGGGTACATCCGCAACGGGGCGATGGTCGCCCCCTACCACTCGGTCCACAACGCGTTCGTCGTGCAGTCGGGCGGGTGTCTCACGCCGATCCTCGGCGGTACCCACGGCGCGCGGACCGATCTCATCCCGGCACCGCCCGGGGAGTTCTACTGGCCGATGGGCGCCTTCGTGGACGGGGCGACCCTGTACGTGTTCGTGCAGCGCTTCGTTCCCGGTTCTGGCCTGTGCCTGTGCGTGGCGCTCGACATCGAGATCGCGCAGTTCGCGCTGCCCAGCCTCCAATTCGTGGGGACGAGTCCCAGTCCTGGCGCGGGTCTCCTCCCCGAGTTCGGCGGCCGCGTGGTGACCGCCGGAGGGTTCCACTACTTCGTCGGGCGCAACTCACCCGACGCGCAGCACCCCCGCTTCCAGTACCTCGCGCGAGTACCCGTGGGCACCAATCCCTCGACGACCGGATCGTGGAGGTATTGGAACGGGGGGACAACCGGGACCGATGCCGACTGGGGCGTGCAGGACGCGAACGTCGCCTGCGTCCCCGGCAGCGGAGGTGCGTGCCCGATGCAGTTCGAGATGCCGGGAAGTGCCCTCACCACCCCCGACGGGCCCAACGCCGCACTGTGGGTGCTCCCGCGCCCCGACGGCAGCTTCCTCGCATCGGCCAAGCTCCGCGACGTCTACTCCGACCCGATCGACACCTGGCGTTCGACGACGCCCTACGGACCGTGGGTCCAACCCAGGTTCGCGGCGAGCACAACCCCACCGGCCGGCGGCATCACCTACAGCGGTCGAGTCTTCCAGCTGCCCGGCACCGAGCTCACCGCGCAGTACAACACCAACGGTCCGGACAACGATCAGCACACCGAGAGCTACAAGATCATCTTCGCGACGCCGGCTCCCTGACCCCGGGCTCGGACCCAGGAATCTCGGACCCAGGAATGGGGATCACTCGCGACGCTCAGAGCTGGCCGGCGCCCCGCTCGACGATCGCCTCACGCCGCCGCGCGACCTCGGCCGCATCGATCCCACCCGCGAGCCAGGCCCGGTTGACCCGGTCCTCGATGGCCCAGCCTGCGTCGTAGATCGATCCGGCGATCTCGTCGTAGGTGCCCAGCATCCGGCGGACACCGAGGTGGTCGTTCTGCACTGCGCCGAGTGCGACCTCGCGGGTGAACGCCAACAGCTCGTCATGAGCGACGACGTGGTTCACGAGCCCCCACGTGAGTGCGGTCTCGGCGTCGAGGAGGTTCCCGGTGACGCTGAGCTCGCGCGCGCGCCGGACACCGACCGTCTCGACGAGCAAGACCGTGATGCCCCATCCCGGCATGATGCCGACGCGCGCGTGCGTATCGGCGAAGCGCGCGCTCCGACGCGACGAGGAAGTCACAGTTGAGCGCGAGCTCCAACCCGCCGGTGATCGCCGGTCCGTTGATCGCCCCGATCAGGAGCTTGGTGCGGGGTGGAAAGGGGCCCCGAAAGGCGAACTTGCCGATCTCGTCGCGGCGGTACGGGTCGCCCGCGTCACCCGGGGTGCCGACCTCGGCCGATGCGCCACCCGGTGCGATTGCGCCCTCGGCGAGATCCTTCAGGTCGGCGCCGGCGCAGAACGCCGGGTCGGCGCCGGTGAGGATCATCGCGGCGACGTCGTCGTTTGCCTCGCAGTCCCCGACCGCACGAGCAAGGCCCACCCCGAGAGCACCGTTGATCGCGTTGCGGCGCTCGGGCCGGTTCAGCGTGATCGTCGCGACTCCATCGGCCACCTCGACCAGGACGGGATCGTCCTCGTTCACCGGGCCTCCCAGCCGTACACGCGTCGCGCGTTCACTTGGAGCACCGCGCCCTTCTCGGCGTCGGTCAGATCGGTGCGATCCGCGATGCGCCGGACCGAGTCCGGGAACTCCGAATCCCAGTGCGGATAGTCGGACGCGAACACGACCGCCTGCCCACCGAGCCCGGCGAGCGCGTGGGGAAGGTGGCGCTCTCCCTCACACGAGACGACGAGACGACCGTCGGCCAGGTACTCGCTCGGGGCCTTGGTCAGGTGCGGCATCTCCTGGGGTCGCTTCTCCCAGTGCTCGTCGAATCGTTCGAACATGTACGGACCCCACGCGCTGCCGGCCTCGAGCAGCAGGACCCGCAGGTGCGCGAACCGCTCGAGCACGCCGCCACAGACCAGCGTTGCCGCCGCGAACATGACGTCGTACGGGAACTCGAGCGCGTGGAGCGTCGCGTACGCATCGACGAAGCGCCCGTACGCGAAGCGGGGACCCCCGGCATGGAAGCCGACGGGCACGTCGAGCTCCTCGGCGAGCGCGTACAGGGGGTCGTTCTCGGCGTCGTCGGGGTTGCGATCGCCCACGGCGCAGGGGACGGTGAGCGACACGAAGCCGAGCTCGGCAACGCATCGACGCGCCTCGTCGAGCGCATCCGGGATCGAGCGCAGCGGGAGCGCCG
>Ga0209048_10000066_pt1 | contig 95134 bp, 85 predicted proteins | sample FrelakmetCRP12CR_FD_187146 | JGI IMG/M metagenome (GOLD analysis project Ga0209048, IMG submission 187146) | Freshwater lake sediment microbial communities from the University of Notre Dame, USA, for methane emissions studies - CRP12 CR (SPAdes)... | ecosystem: Environmental > Aquatic >...
ATGGAGACGCTCCTGATGCGGGCGCAGGAAGTGGCCTATCGCTTCAGCCTGCTGGTGTGCGGCCGCCCGGACGATGCCGACGACGCGATGCAGGAGGCCCTGCTCAAGACGTACCGGTATGCCGCCCGTATCCGTGAACCGGAGGCGTTCCGCGCGTGGCTCTATCGCACCGTTCGCAACGCCTGCCTGATCGGACGCCGGAAGCGGGCGAACGAGCCGGACCACCTCGTGTCGCTCGATGAGGCACCCGGCGACGGGGATGGGCACGAGCGCCACGTTGACGCGGTCGATCCCGGGCGGGACCCGGAAGACCAGGCCATCAACTCGAGCCTGCGCGCACGGTTGACGCGGTCGCTGTCCGCGGTGCCCCGTTCCTACCGGGTCGTTGTCGTGCTCCGGGAGATCGAAGGCCTATCCACGCGCGAGGTGGCAGAGGTGCTGGGGATTACCGAGGCAAACGTCAAAACGCGGCTTCACCGCGCGCGCCTGCTGTTGCGCGAGCACTTGGAAGCGTCATGAACCACCCCGACGTCGACCACGACCATCGGTGTGTCGAATTCCTCGAACGCTTGTCGCGGTACCTGGACGGCGAGTTGCCGGCCGCCGACCGGCGGACGATTGAACGGCACCTGCGTGACTGCCCCTGCTGCGAGGACGTGCTCGACAGCCTCAAGCAGACCGTGACGATCTGCCACGAGGAGGGCCGACCCGACCTGCCGCCGGATGTCCGGCGACGAGCCTTGGCGCGGGTGTCGGAACTGCTCCGGCAGACGCCGCCGCCGAAAAGCCGGACCCGCTGAGTGCGGGCGCCGCACCACCCGACTCCGCGAGAGTGACCGATGCATCCAGTACTGTTTCGGCTCGGTTCCTTCGAGATCACGAGCTTCGGCGCGATGGTCGCCCTTGGCGCGGCGCTGGGCATCCTCCTGCTTCGGCGGGAGCTGACGCGCTCAGGCTTGGACCCGGCCAAGGGCGTCGATGCCGCCCTCGTGGGAGTCCTTGGCGGCTTGGCAGGGGCCAAGCTGCTCTATGTTGCCGAGCACTGGACCGAGCCCGTCGCGAGCACGTTGCTCAGCCGGGCGGGTATGAGCTGGTTCGGCGGATTGACGGGCGGCGTGCTCGCCGGCCTGGCGATGATCGCCTGGCAGCGCCTGCCGTTGATGACGGTCCTCTCCGCCGCGGCGCCGGCGCTGACGCTCGGACAGGGGATCGGACGAATCGGGTGCTTCCTGGTAGGGGATGACTACGGGAGGCCGACGACTCTTCCCTGGGGCATCGCCTTCCCCGAAGGGCTGCCGCCGACGATGGACAGGGTGCACCCCACGCAGATATACGAGGCCGTCACCTTGTTCGTGATGACCGCCGTGCTGCTCGCCCTCCGGAAGCGGGGCGCGGCCAACCGGGTCGTCTTCGGGACTTATCTCGCCGCCGCCGGCCTCATCCGCTTCCTGATTGAAGTCGTGCGCGTCAATGTGGTGGTGTTCCTGGGCATGACCACGGCGCAGCTCTTCTCGATCGCGCTGGTCATCGTCGGCGCCGGGCTGATCGTCCGGCGCAGTCCCGAGCCAACGTCCGGCCCGGCCGGGGGCCGACGGCCGCGTGCCTGATGGTGTCTCGAGCCGTGAGCCGAAAGCCGAGAGCCGTTACTTCGTCGATCGCACCGGAGCGATGGGAGAGGCTCCCAGCTGCTGCCGAGCTTGGCTGATCGCCTGCTGCACCTTCTCCTTGTCCACATACGTCGGGTTGCTTTCCAGAAGCTTCTCCCACGCCTGGACGGCACCGGCCGGATCGTGCTTCCCGTCCCGCCTCACGATCCCGAGATTGAACAGCGTCTGCGGATGCGTCGGATCGATGGCCAGCGACTTGGCGAACTGCGCAATCGCATCGTCCGGCTTTCCGGAGTACCAGAGCGCCGTTCCGAGATCCGTGCTGAGGCTCACGTTCCTGGAGTCGAGCGCGAACGCCTGCTGATAGGGTCCCACCGCTTCGGCATATCGGCCCGCGTCGAAGAACAGGTTGCCGAGCTGCGTGTTGGCCTGGACGTTCCTGGGATCCCTGGCCAGGACATTCCGCAACGCCTGCGCCTGCTGTTCGTCCATGAGGCCGGTTTGGGGCGCTCCTGGCGCCGCGGCTGGCGTGGACGTCTGGACGGCAGGTGTCGCCACGGACTCCATCGGCCGAGGCCCGCCGAAGATGACGTAGCCGGCGGCGAGCCCGAGCACGAGGCAGGCGCCGGCGATGATGGCCCAGGTGGTTGAGGAGGTTTGCTGTTGGGGCATAGGTCAATCTACAACGGAGAACGGCGAACGCGGAATAGAAAGGGCGAAACGGACAACGAGAAACCGAGAGCCGCGACGGAAATGCCGGGAACGGGGGGCGACAACCGCGGAAACAGAAATGGAGAACGCGAAGGCCCCCTCGCGTTCTCCATTGTCGTCTGAGTCTTGCGTTCTACGTTCCTCGTTCTACGTTCGCCGTTCGCGGAGCGGCGCGTGGCGCCGCTACGCGCTGACCGTCCAGCTCCGCAGTATCTTCATGTAGTTCCCGCGCTCGAAGGCGGCGGGGTCCGGGCTCTTCTGGAGGCTCATGCTGCCGCGCATCTGCTCGAGCGACTCGTAGTCGTGCTCCTCCATCCAGTGCTTCATGCTCTGGAAGATCGTGAGCAGCCGCTGCGGGCCGTCCTCGAGCAGCCGCGACACCACCTGGACGGCGGATGCGCCGGCCATGACCGCCTTTACGGCATCCAGCCCGGTATGCACTCCGCCGGTGGCCGCCAGCGACGCCTTCACCTGGCCGGAGAGGATGGCCAGCCAGTGAAGCCGCAGCAGCAGCTCGGACGAATCCGACAGGTGCAGGCTGGGGACCGCCTCGAGGGCCTCGACGTCGATGTCGGGCTGGTAGAAGCGGTTGAACAGGACGAGCCCGTCCGCGCCCGCCTCGTCGAGCCTGTGAGCCAGGTGCGCGACCGACGAGAAGAAGGGCGACAGCTTGACTGCCACGGGGATCGTCACCGCCTTCTTCACGGTGCGGACGATCTCGACGGTCGTGCCATCGACCTCCGCGCCGGACTCGCGGGGGTCGGTCGCGACGTGGTAGACGTTCAGCTCCAGCGCATCGGCGCCGGCCTCCTGGATCGTCTTCGCGTACGACAGCCAGCCTTCGTTCGTGGTGCCGTTGAGCGAGGCAATGACCGGGATCTTCACCGCCGCCTTGATCTTGCGGATCTGCTCCAGGTACTCGTCGGTGCCGAATACGAATTCGTCCGGCTTCGGGAAGTACGCCAGCGCTTCCGCCGACGAACTCTCGGTGACCTCGATATGGTAGACGAGGCCGTCGCGCTCGCGCGTGATCTGCTCTTCGAACAGCGATCGCAGGATGATCGCCGCGGCACCCGCGTCCTCGAGCCGCTTCACCGTGTCCAGCGAGTCCGCCAGGGGTGACGCGCCCGGCATCAGCGGGTGCGGAAGACGAAGGCCAAGGTAGTTGGTAGACAGGTCCATCGTATCCTCCGTTACTCGGCCGAGCCGGTGGGTGTGTCGTTGGGCATGACCAGCTTGGCGAGCTGCTCGTAGATGCCAGTTCGCAGGGCCACTTCGCGCCGCGCGCTCGCCAGCAGTTCCTTGTAGCGACCCGGATTCTGCTGCTGGACCACGCGGAAGCGGGTCTCGTTGGCCATGAAGACTCCGACGTCGGCCTTCGGCATGGGGGAATCCAGCTGGAGCGGATTCTCGCCGTTCGCCATCCGGCGCGGGTCGAAGCGGTAGAGCGGCCAGTAGCCGCTGTCCACCGCGAGCTTCTGCTGCTCGAGGCCGTTCTCGAGGTCGTAGCCGTGCGCGATGCAATGGCTGAACGCGATGACGATCGACGGCCCGTCGTAGGAGTCGGCCTCCTGGAAGGCCTTTACCGTCTGGGCGTCCTTCGCCCCGAACGCCACGTGCGCGACATAGACGTTGCCGTAGGCCATGGCGATCATGCCGAGGTCCTTCTTCGCGCGGGCATTGCCGGCCATCGCGAACTTGGCCGACGCGCCGATCGGCGTGGCCTTCGAGGCCTGGCCGCCCGTGTTGGAGTACACCTCGGTGTCGAGCACGAGGAGGTTGACGTTGCGGTTCTGGGCGATCACGTGGTCGAGGCCGCCGTACCCGATGTCGTAGGCCCAGCCGTCGCCGCCGACGATCCAGACGCTCTTGCGGACCAGGTAGTCGGCGATCTTCTCGAGCCACCGCGCCTCGAACGACGTGATGCCGGCGAGCTGTCTGCGCAGCTCGATGATGCGGAGGCGCTGCGCGACGATGCCCGTCTCGGTGGACTGATCGGCCGAGACGATCTCGGTCACCAGCCGGTCACCGATCTTGCCCGCCATCTTGCGCAGCAGCTCGCGCCCCTGCTCCTGGTTCTTGTCGATCGCGAGCCGATAGCCGAAGCCGAACTCGGCGTTGTCCTCGAACAGCGAGTTCGACCACGCCGGCCCGCGGCCGTCCCTGTTCTTCGCGAAGGGCGTGGTGGGGAGATTGCCGCCGTAGATCGACGAGCAGCCCGTCGCGTTGGCGACGAGGAGGCGGTCGCCGTAGAGCTGAGTGAGCAGCTTGACGTACGGGGTTTCGCCGCACGCCGCACAGGCGCCGGAGTACTCGAACAGCGGCTGGAAGAACTGGGTGCCCTTGACGTCGAGCTTCACCTTGGTGCGGTCGACCTCCGGGAGGTTCAGGAAGAACTCGTAGTTCTTCGCCTCGGCCTCGCGCAGCGGACGCTGCGGCGCCATGTCGATCGATTTGTGCTTCGGGTTGGCCTTGTCCTTCGCCGGGCAGACCATCACGCAGATGGAGCACCCGGTGCAGTCCTCGGGAGCCACCTGAATCGTGTACTTCATGCCCTTGAACTCGCCGCCCTTGAAGTCCATCGCCCGGAAGGTCTCGGGGGCGCCCTTCAGCAAATCCGAGTCGTAGACCTTCGCGCGGATGGCGGCGTGCGGGCAGACCAGCGCGCACTTGTTGCACTGGATGCAGATCTTCGAGTCCCACACGGGAATCTCGAGAGCGATGTTTCGCTTCTCCCAGCGCGCCGTGTCCGTCGGCCACGTGCCGTCGACCGGGAACGCGCTGACGGGCAGCATGTCGCCCTGGTTCGCGAGCATCATCGCCGTGACCTTCTGCACGAAGTCCGGCGCCTGGCCCGACACGATGGGCGGGCGGCGCTTAGTGGCGGCGGCCGCGGCCGGCACCTTCACCTGGTGGAGATTCGCGAGGGTCCCGTCCACCGCCGCGAAGTTCTTCTGGACCACGTCCTCGCCGCGCTTGCCGTACGTCTTCTGGATCGAGTTCTTGATCTGCGCGATCGCTTCGTCGCGGGGCAGCACGCCCGAGATGGCGAAGAAGCAGGTCTGCATGATCGTGTTGATGCGCGTGCCCATCCCGGTGGCCTTGGCCACCTCGTAGGCGTCGATCGCGTAGAACCTCAGCTTCTTCGCGATGATCTGCTCCTGCACTTCGCGGGGCAGATCGTCCCACGCCTGGTCGGCCGGGAGCGGGCTGTTCAGGAGGAACACCGCGCCGGGGCCGGCGTACGAGAGCACGTCGTACTTGTCGAGGAACGTGTACTGGTGACACGCGACGAAATTCGCGCGCTTCACCAGGTAGGACGAGCGGATCGGCCTCGGGCCGAAGCGCAGGTGCGAGATCGTGATGGCGCCCGACTTCTTCGAGTCGTACACGAAGTAGCCGTTGCCGTAGTTGTCCGTTTCCTCGCCGATGATCTTGATCGAGTTCTTGTTCGCGCCCACCGTGCCGTCGGCGCCGAGGCCGAAGAACACGCCGCGGACGACGTCGTCGGGCTCGATGTCGAACTCGTGGTCCACGTTCAGGGAGAGGTGCGTGACGTCGTCCACGATGCCCACGGTGAAGTGGTTCTGCGGCGCGGCGGCGGCCAGGTTGTCGTAGACAGCCTTCGCGTGCGCCGGGGTGAATTCCTTGGACGACAGGCCGTATCGGCCGCCGACGACGGCGAGGTGGCTCCGGCCGGCCTCGCGCAGCGCCGCGACGACGTCGAGATACAGCGGTTCGGCGATGGCGCCGGGTTCCTTCGTCCGGTCGAGCACCGCGAGGCTCTTGACCGTGCGGGGCAGCGCCGCGACGAAGTGCTCGATGGAGAAGGGGCGGAAGACGCGGACCTTGACCAGGCCCACCTTCTCGCCGCGGGCGACCATCCATTCGACGAGTTCGTGCGTCACCTCGGCGCCCGAGCCCATCATGACGATGACGCGCTCGGCCTCGGGGTGGCCGACGTAGTCGAACAGGTGGTAGTGCCGGCCCACCAGCTTTCCGAACTGGTCCATCGCCTCCTGGAAGAACGCTGGGGTCGCCGCGTAGTAGCTGTTGCAGGCTTCACGCGCCTGGAAGAACGCGTCGGGATTCTGGGCGGTCCCGCGCAGCACCGGCTTGTCGGGCGTGAGAGCGCGGGCGCGGTGCGCGGCCACCAGGTCCTCGGTGATCATCGCGCGGAGATCGTCGTCTGCCAGTTGCTCGATCTTCGAGACTTCGTGCGAGGTCCGGAAGCCGTCGAAGAAGTGCAGCACCGGCACACGCGACTTCAGCGTCGCGCGCTGGCCGATCGCCGCGAAGTCGTGCGCCTCCTGCACCGATCCCGAGGCGAGCATCGCGAACCCGGTCTGGCGGCACGCCATGACGTCGGAGTGATCCCCGAAGATCGACAGCGCGTGCGACGCCACCGTGCGGGCCGACACGTGCATGCAGAACGAGGTCAGCTCGCCCGCGATCTTGTACATATTGGGGATCATCAGGAGGAGGCCCTGCGACGCCGTGAAGGTCGTCGTCAGGGCGCCGGCCTGCAGCGCGCCGTGAACGGCGCCGGCGGCGCCGCCCTCCGACTGCATCTCGGTCACCGTCGGGATGGTGCCCCAGATGTTCTTCTTGCCTTTGGCCGACCACTCATCCGCCCATTCGCCCATGTTGGACGACGGCGTGATGGGGTAGATGGCTATGACCTCGTTCGTCCGGTGGGCGACCGAGGCGACGGCCTCATTCCCGTCGATGGTGATGCGAGGACGTGTCATATGATGGCGATCTCCGAGTAGCGGCTGGGTTGTCCTGGACAGTTGAGGTCCGCGAAGGCGAAGCCCACGCGAGTGGTGGAGCAACGATCATGCTGGAGCCACTTCCTCCGATAAACACGCGGGTTTCCTACGGTCGGCATGCTCTCCTTCGCGGGGGCGCCGGAATGCCGGCAGCCCAGGCCCGGCCTTGTTGAACGAACGGACCGACGGTTTGAACCAACGGACCGCACGGTGCGGCTGAGACGGGTTCCAGAGCGCACGAGAAGTACGAATTCCGCTCCCTGCGATCCCTGAATTGGATGATGTCCTGAGATTGGGATGCGGTGGGCGGCCCCTCCCGACGCCAACCCAGCGGGAGGCATCGGCTCAGGCGGGATCGCCAGCCGAGGGAACTCACCCTGCACTCGAAACGATGGGCGCGGCAGTTGGCCCGACCCTGCGCTACGCGACCTATAATGATATGACCTTCACGTTTGGGATGCGAGTAGAAAACGGCAGCCGCGAGTCATCGAATACTCAGCGAAGGAGACCTCGTGAACCCTCTGCGCGAACTCGGCCACCTGGGCCAGTCGGTCTGGCTCGACTTCATCAGTCGGTCGCTCCTGCAGCGCGGCGAACTCTCACGCCTGGTCGAAGAGGACGGCGTCGCCGGGGTGACGAGCAACCCGACGATCTTCCAGAAGGCGATGGCGACCGGGACCGACTACGACGAGCAGCTCCGGAGCGTGCTCGCCGCCAATCCACGGATGGAAACCGGCGCGCTGTTCGAGACGGCCGCGCTCGATGACATCAGGAGCGCTGCGGCGGTCCTGAGACCCGTCTACGACCGGACCGAGGGGGCGGACGGCTTCGTGAGTTTCGAGGTGCCGGCGTCGGTGGCCAATGACACGGCAGCCACGGTGGCCGAGGCGCGACGCCTCTGGAAGATACTCGCCCTGCCGAACGTGATGATCAAGGTGCCCGCCACGGCGGCGGGCATCCCCGCGATCGAGGAGTTGATTGCGGCGGGAGTGAACGTCAACATCACGCTGATGTTCTCGCTCGAGCACTACGAGCAGGTTGCGCAGGCCTACATCCACGGCCTGGAGCGGTGCGCGAACCCCCACACGGTCTCGTCGGTGGCGTCGTTCTTCGTGTCGCGCGTGGACACCGTGGTGGACAAGGCGCTCGAGCACGTCGGCACCCCCGAGACGCTGGCGCTCCGCGGCCGCGTCGCCGTGGCCAACAGCAAGGTCGTCTACCAGCGCTTCCGCGAGGTGTTCTACGGGGCGCCGTTCGCCAGCCTGAGAGTTCGCGGATGCCGCGTCCAGCGGCCGTTGTGGGCGAGCACGGGCACGAAGAACCCGGCTTACAGCGACGTCCTGTACGTCGAAGAACTGATCGGATCCGACACGGTGAACACGATGCCCCCGGACACGATCGAGGCCTTCCGAGACCATGGCCGGGTCCGCCCGACGGTGGACGAGAACGCCTCTTCGGCGCGGGACGCGCTGAGGCAACTCCGCGGACTGGGGATTGATCTGGGCGCCATCACCGCGAAGCTCCAACTGGATGGCGTTGCCGCGTTCGGCAAGTCGTACGACGATCTCCTCTCGGCGCTCGACGGCAAGAGGAAGGCGCTGCTGGCGGCCACGAGCACTCGCTAGGCGGTCGCGAACTCCATCTGGCGGCAGGGCGCTGAGATGACCCCGGCGCGGCGCCGAGGTTCGACGAGCAGACGAAGCCCGTACCCCTCAGGGGTACCAGTCGAAGGGCGAGAGGGACCAACACGGAAGACGGCGGACAACACCTTGCCCTGCTTCAGCATCGGCGGCAGCGTGTCCGGGCTCTCGATTCGCTCGGCCTGCAGGGAAACCACGCGGAACAGCGGGATGGCCGACCCGCTGATGTTCTCGATGTAGGCCCCGGTTTCGCTCAAATCCCGGATCAGCACGCTGTTGAATCGCGTCGTGCCTCGCGCATCCTTCCACACGACCCGGCCGGCCACACCGAGGGCCTGCCGTTCCGAGATGCGCTGTCCACTCGAACTGGGGGAAGGGGAGAGGCGACCGAGGATTCGGTTCATGCCCAGTACGTGTATCAACATTTGGTCCAGGCGGCCAACGAGTTGGCCGGTTCGAGCCTGAACACAGTAACTGACTGTTGATAAACGTTTTAGCTGCTATTGTCCGGCTCGGGAAGACTCTCTGGTACGGATACTTAGTTAACAGTGACCACGGCTACTGATTACTTTGTATCCTGTCTGTTCCGCCCATCCAGGCCAAGACGGCGCATCTTGAGGTAGAGTCCCCGGCGTGTCAGGCCGAGTGTGCGGGCGGTTTCGGAGACATTGCCGCCGCTCCGCTCCAGGGCCGTCCTGATCATTTCTCGTTCGAGGTGTTCGACGGCCAGGTCGAGTGGCAGGTCGTCGGCTCGGCCCGCGCGACCGGGAGGGGCCGGGCGGGGGGCTTCCTCCAGCAGGGCGGCGAATCCCGGGGAGAGATGTTCGGCGCCGACCGTGCCATCGGCCGCGCTCATCGCGACGGCGCGCTGGATCTCATTCCGCAGTTGCCGCACATTCCCCGGCCACCAGTGCTGCGAGAACAGGTCGAGCGCCTCGGCGCTCAACTGCACGTCGGGTTTGCCGAGCCGCTCGCACGCCTCTCGCAGGAAGAGCGCGCAGAGGTGGGGAATCTCCTCGCGCCGTTCCCGCAATGGTGGAACGTGGATCCGGATCACCGTGAGCCGGTAGTACAGGTCTTCCCGGAACTTGCCTTCGGCCACCCATTGCTCGAGGTCGGCGTTGGTCGCGGCGATGACGCGGACATCCACGCGCTGAGGCCGCGTCTCGCCGATCGGCATGATCTCGCTGTGCTCGAGGAAGCGCAGGAGCTTGGGTTGCACTTCGAGCGGCAAGTCGCCGATCTCGTCGAGGAACAGGCTGCCTCCTGCGGCGGATCGGATCAGGCCGGCCTGATCGTTCACGGCTCCCGTGAAGGATCCACGGCGATGGCCGAACAGCTGGCTGTCGGCCAGCTCGCGCGTCGTCGTCGTGCAGTTGTAGGGGAGGAATGTCCCGCCGCTGCGCCGGGATCCCAGGTGGATGGCGCGGGCGACCAGTTCCTTTCCCGTCCCGCTCTCACCGGTGATCAGCACCGTCAGGTCGTTTCCCTGGAGGCGCTGGATCTGCTCCACGACGCGCGTCATCGCCGCGCTCGCGCACACGAATCCCGGCATGATGGTGTCCAACGTCCGAAGGGCGCGGCCGTCGCGCGGCTGGGCGGCGCGTTCGCGCGTGCCGCACAGCGCGAACCCCTGGCGGACGACAGCGGCAATCATGCGCAGCCGCCGCGAGACGGCCTGGCCGATCGGACGTGACGTCGCCACGACCGCCAGCCGTTCGTCGTCGCCCTCGTGGCCGAGGGGTTCGACGAAGAACTCCCCGGCCCCGTAGGCGGCGCCCCGCAACGCCGAGCGGGCCAGCGAGGAGGCCGCCTCCAGGTCGCACCCGTTGGCCGATACGACCCGGACGTCGTCGCTGGCCGAACGGAGGACGACGATGCCGGCGTCACCGCCGGCTGCTTCGGAGAAAGCCGACGCGGTCTCCAGAGCGAGCAGGTCCGGCATGACCGCCGCGTCCACCAGCCGCCTGACGATCACATCGTCGGCCTCGCCGGGCGCGGCCAGGTACTCTCCCGTCGTCTGCGCCGGTGGCTGAGGCACGGCGCTGGCTCGGGCCTCTTCGAGATCGGGCCGGGCGCCGAGCGACTCGAAGACGGCGATCGCCTCGCGAAGGTGGCGCTCCGCGGTCGAGCGCGCGCCTACCTGCGCGACCAGCCGTCCGAGCGCCAGCCGGCTCAGGGCGGCCTGGTAGCGTTCGCCGAGCAGGTCGAACATGCTGGCGCTCTGGGCGAGGTCGTGATACGCGTCCGTCGCCCGGCCGCGCCGGATGTGGATCTGGGCACGCAGGCGGAGGTAGTCCCCCCAGGCGCCCGGCGTCGTGCGCGGGTCGAGCCGCGCGCTGACGAGGCTGAGCCGGTGTTCGGCGTCCTCGACGGCGTCGTCCACCAGCAGCGCCTCGACCGCGACGAGATCGGCCTGGACGGCATCCGCGGACGGCACGCCGGGCGTCGCCGCGATCTCCGTGGCCAGGCGCAGCGCGTCGGTGCGGACGCCGCGTCGCAGGGCCAGTCGTGCCGTCAGCAGGCGCACCGACCACTCGTACCATCTGCTGGCCTGCAGCCCGTACGTGCCGTACGCTTCGCTGGCCTGTCGCAGGCATTGTTCGGCGGCATCGTAGTCGCCGCGCACGAGGTGAATCTGGGCGAGGGTGTCGAAGACCGCGCCGGTGGTTTCGTGGAACTGCACAGGGCTGCGGACGTCGAGCGCGCGCGTGAGCGCCGCCTCGGCCCGCGGCAAGTCGCCCATCCGGACGCAGATCTGTCCGAGCGAGGCGAGCGCGACCGCGAGGCCATGGACCGAGCCGGCGCGCTCGTGCAGCGACACCGCGCGATCGGCGAGTGCCAGCGCCTGGTCGTGGCGGTGGCGCATCAGCGCCACGTTGGCCTGGTTGCCGCAGACCAGGGCGAGCACGTCCTCGGCGCCCGCCACGGTCGCCAAGTGCTCTGCCTGCCGTAGGGCCGCCATGGCTTCGTCGGACCGTCCCGACTGCGCGAACACGATCCCCATCAGCGAGTGGCACTGCGCGAGATGCCGACGGTCGCCCGCCGCGTTCAACGCGGAGATCGCCTTGCCGACTTCCTCCCTGACGATCGACGGGTCGCCGACCTGCCGATAGCAGACGCCGAGCTCGTAGTGCGCCAGGCCGATGGACCGGGAATCGAGTGCCAGCTCGGCCTGCTTCAGCGCGCGGCCGAGCAGCGCGATGGCGCGTGACTGATCGCCGCGGAGCGAGGCGAGCCGGCCGTGGAGGCGCCACATCGCGGACAGCCGCGCCGGGGGGATGCGTTCGCGGAGCACGTCCGGGGGGCGGCCGAGCACCGCGGCCGCCTGGTTGACGTCGTCGCGCAGCAGCCAGGCGTCGGCCATCGCGCACCGGATGGCCAGTTCGTCCTCCCGGCGGAAGCCCGGCGAATCGAGCGCCTGTGAGAGCGCGTCGAGCGCCTCCGCGCCTCGACCGCGCTGGAGCGCGGCCGCGGCACGCGCCATCGATGGCTGGAGCGGCTGGGCGGGCACGGCGAGAGTATAGCAGCCCCCGGCGGAAAGCTTCAGCCTCCGAGCCCCTCGGTCGGCCTGCGTCCCGCGCGTATAATCAGCGCATGGCTGACAGCCCTCCCGAGCTGGTTTGCGGTCGATACCGCGTGCTGGGCCACCTGGGGAAGGGGGCTATGGGCCTGGTGCTCATGGCCTACGACCCTGTGCTCGACCGCAAGGTCGCGATCAAGCAGATGACCGCCGAGATCGCCGATGACGAGGAGCTGCGGAAGCGGTTCTACGTGGAGGCCCGCGCGGCCGCGCGGTTGAACCATCCGAATATCATTACGATCCACGAGCTCCACGAGTCGGAGGGGGCGATCTTCATCGTCATGGAGTTGCTCGAGGGGCAGTCGCTCGCCACGCTGGTCCAGGCGAATCCCGTTCCACTCTCCCTCGAGGCCACCCTCGACGTGATGGCCCAGGTGTGCGACGGCCTCGACTACGCGCACCAGCGGGCCATCGTCCATCGCGATATCAAGCCGGCCAACCTGTTCCTGACGCCCTCGGGCACGGTCAAGATCCTCGATTTCGGGATCGCACGTCTCGGCTCGCTGCACCTGACCGCGACGGGAACGCTGATTGGCACGCCCGACTACATGTCGCCCGAGCAGATCCGGGGGGACGAGATCGATCGGCGCACCGACCTCTGGGCCGCTGGCGCAGTGTTGTACCAGCTGCTCTCCGGAACGAAGCCCTTCGAGGGTAGGCCGCTGGCGCGCCTGCTCGCGGCGATCTCGCAGACGCCGCACGCGCCGTTGCAGCAGCGTGCGCCATCCGTCCCGAAGAGCGTCTCGGACCTGGTGGACCGGCTGCTGTCGAAACCGCGGGATGGAAGGCCGGCCAGCGCGGCACTCGTGCGCGACGAACTGCGGGCGATTCTCGGAAGGGAAACGGCGTCGGCGACCCGGGCAACGCTGGCCGAGAACCACCACGAGGACACTCTCCTGATGGGCGCCGAGGTTCCGCCGCCCCCGCCCGCCGCGGCTCCGCCCGCGTCCACCGCGGCTCCAGCCGCGTCAACCGCACCGCCGTCCGCGCCCGCCGCGGCTCCAGAGGAGCAGAAGAGGTCAGGGCTGCTGATCACCCTCAGCGTCGTCCTGGTCGTGGGGATGCTCAGTCTGGTCGGGATGGGCGGCGCCGCCTGGTGGTACTTCGGTCAGCAGGGGAGTAGCGCCAGCAATTGGCTGCAGCGTCTGACGGGAAGAACCGCATCGGGTCCCGCACCATCCACGAGCACGCCGCCATCCGCGGCTGCGCCTGCGACGGCGCCGCCGACTTCACCCGCAGCCGACGCCGCGCCTGCCGCCCCCGCGCCGCCGGTGGCCGCGCCGGTCGAGACGGCTTCAGCCGCGCGCGGGCCCGCGACGCCCGGCTCTGGTGCAGGGGGCGCGGCGCGAGAACCGGCAGCGGCGGCGCCGGCCGAACGGCCATCCGTCAAAGTTCCGGGGACGCCGCCCGTCGAAACCGGCGTGGCGCCGGCTCCGGCTGCGCGGCCCGGCCTGACGCAGGGCACTGTCGATTCGGTCTCGGGGCGCCAGCAGGGCCTGCCGTCGGACGGATCCGTTTCGACACTGGCTGCCGTCAATCGGGTCAACTACGTGCTCGAGCAATATGTCCAGGCATTGGTCCATGCGGATGCCGAGGGGATTCGGGAGTACCGCACGGCGTTGTCGCCCGAAGAAGCGGCGCTCATGCGAGCGCGGCAGCTGAAGGTCCGACTCGAGGACGTGAGGGTGGACGTGACTGGCGCGGATGCGACTGCGCGGTGCCGGAGGAGGGTCGAAGGCGTGTCTTCCACCGGCGCGCCGCTCCAGGAAGACGCGGCGGTCGTGTTTCGGCTGGTGCGAAGGCAGGCTGGATGGGTGATCACCGACGTGCGATAGGTTCGAACCATGGCGAGAGGCTGGGAAAGCAAGTCAATCGAGGCGCAGCAGGAGGAAGCTGCGAACGTGAAGGGGCGGGCCGAATTGCCGATGACGCCCGAAGAACGCGACAGGAGACAGCGTCGTCAGACGCTGGAGCTCGCGCGCAGAAAGGCTGTCGCCGACCTGCGCCGTGCGACGACGCCCGCACATCGGGCGATGTTGGAGGCGGCGATCACAGACCTCGACGAGCAGCTCGGGCCTCTGGGACCCGGCTGAGGCTCACTGGGACGGTCCGGCCAACGGGATCCCCCAGCGAATCGCAAGGTCCCGGATGTTCAACAGCGTCAGGACTCTCACGCCCTGCTCGGCGAACCTCGCCATGACGCCCCGCTTCTCCGAGCGGTCGAACGGTTGGGGCCGGATGAAACCGCTCCGCAGCCGGAGAACCGCCGGTGATTCGCCCAGGCTGGCCGCGGTGCCGCCGACATTGACGTAGAGCGCGATCGGTCGTCCGTTTGCCGCCCGGCGGTAGGCCGAAAGCCGCTGCCGAACCGCGTCCTGGAAACCGGCAGGCCGCAGGGCGGCGACGCCGAGATGGCGTGCCGAGTCGTCCCGGATCGCCCGAGCGAGTTTCTGACCCTCGGGCTCCAGCTCCCGCGCCGCATCGTCATCGCCCCCGGCCGTCACGGCGATCGAGGCTCTCGGCAGCAGCCGGGACGCCACGAGCCGGGTTTCGATCTCGGGCCAGGTGAAACCAGGCTGGTTGGCGCCCCAGGTGGATGCCGTGACCGAAGAGACCGCGATCAGGTCGGCGCCGAGGCTGTGAGCGGCTGCCGTCACCGCGATGTTCAGGCCCGGGAACGACCCGGAGAAACTGGCCGCGACCAGATCGCCGGGCCCGATCCCGACCGCGGACAACTGGCGGGTGAGGACCGCAGCCCACCGCGGGTTGGTTGCCGTCCGCTTCGCTTCCAGGCTGCCCAGCGTGGTCACGAGAGGAGTCAACTCGCCACCGATCAGACCCGAGCTGTCCACGCCCGACTCGGATGCGATGCCGGCTTCAGCCTTCGCAGCGCTCAGCGCCGCTTCGGCGTCGCGCATGGTCTGCTCGGCGCTCGCCGCCCTTGCCTCGAGAGGCGCGACCGCGATTCCCTTGCCCCGCGGCGCAGATGGGCGCGTGCGGCCCGCCGGTACGAGGGGTATCGGAAGCGTCATGAGGGTACAGGCGGCTCCGCAGCCAATCGCGGCGAGCAGGCGACGGCTGACGACCCAGCGGCCATGCCGGGGACGGAAGTGGTCAGACACGCGCAAGCCCCATCAGGATCAACCTGACGACCGCCGCGACCAGCAGGGTGAGGCCGACGGTGGCCGTGATGCCCTGCTGGAGCGCGGTGTTGGCGATGAGACCGGGAACGATGTAGCCGACGGCCCGCATCCCCGCGACCTCCGGAGGAAGCGCGAACAGCACGTGATCGAGTGCCGCGTTCAGCAGGAATCCGGTCAGCACGGTCACGCCGAACCGCCTGCGGCCATAGAGCACCACCACGCGACAGAAACCGAACCGGACCAGTGCCCACGTCGCCAGCGCGACCAGGAACGTGGCGAGGACGCGGGCTGGTTGGTCGAGGTAGAGCGCCACGTACCCCGGCACAACCAGGCCAGCGGATGTGACGCCGAACAACTCGGACACCATGAGGCTCAGCGTCAGGCCGAGGCCAATCGCGAGTTCAACCACGGGTCGTCGCCTCCTCGATCAGTCGCGGCACGTCGAGGCCGCGAGTGTTGCCGCAAAAAACCACCGCCGCGCGGGACGCGTTCGCGGCCAGCCAGGCGGCCAGGCCGTCCGTTGAGACGAACAGCAGGGTCCCGGGCCGGCGGATCCGCGTCAACGCGCGCCATGCCGTAGACGGGGGATGCGCACCGCTGACGACGACGAGGTCGGAGGAGAAAATATCCGGCAGGTGCGCGGCGAAGCACTCGAGACGGGGAACCCGGTCCGCCCGATGGTGATAGACCAGGATCCGCGGCCGAGCGGCGACCCCGACCGCAGGCCCTCGGTGCCACGGTTCGAAGTCCTCCAGGAGGCGCGCGAGCGACTCCGGGTCGTTGGCGGCCGTCGCGTCGAGCCAGGCGGCCTCGCCGCTCGGGAGAGGCGCTCTTCCCCGGCGCACCGCGCCGGGGTCCTGCGGGGCTCGTGCGAAGCCGCGCCACGCGACCGCGTCGTCGATGCCCAGTTCTCGGGTGACGGCCAATGCGAGGGCCGAGTCCTCCGCCAGCCAGCGCCCGCCCTCGCCGGGAACCGCGGGACCGTGAGGACCCGGGTCAACGACCACGACGCGCGTGCCGAGGGCAGCCGCGCGTTCCCGGAAGAGCGGCGCGAACTCGGAGGCTCCCGTCACCAGCACCCCGCGGACCGGGATCGTGTTGGCGAGCGTGGAGGCGACCGAGCAGACGTCCGGCCCCATGATCTCGGTGTGGTCCAACCGGGCGTTGGTGATGACGCCGATCGTGGCGCGGACCATTTCCCGTTCGGTTACGTATTGCAGTGTGGGGTCGAGCGCCATGCATTCGACGACCACCGCGCGCGCGCCTTCGCGGCGGGCGAGCCGGATGAATTCCAGCTGCTCGCGGACGTTCGCGGGTCCGTGCCGGCGAACCGGAACTTCGGTCCCGCCGGGCAGGAGGATTCGGGCCGCCGTACCTGTGGTCTTCGCCATGGTCGGGGTTCCTGCCTCTGTCAGTGCGGCCCAGATCAGGCGTGTGACGGTGGACTTCGCGCGGGTGCCGTTGACGTGAATGCGGACCGGGATCGCGCGCAGGGCGCGGTCCCGGGCCAGGCGTTCGGCTCCGCCGAGGGCCAGCAGCACCAGGAGGCAGACGAGGAGAGGCGCAGACACGGTTTTGGTCCGAGGCGTGACGGGACGCGCAAGTATAATAGAAAGGCGTTGATTCCACGATTCGTTCGACCTGTCGCCGGCGTTCTGGCTCTGGTCGTCCTGGCGCTCGGCGGCGCATGCCGCCCGCAGGAAGACACCAGCGCGGTCCGCCAGAAGCCACCGGCCGTTCCGGCGCGACCCCAACAGCCGGTCGCCCCGGCTTCCGCCTCGCGTCCGCGCATCGTCGTCCTCGGCGACAGCCTGACTGCCGGGCTCGGGCTTCCCGAAGCCGAGGCATACCCGTCGGTCCTCCAGCGGCGGCTCGACGGGAGCGGCTATCGTTTCGAGGTCGTGAACGCCGGCGTGTCGGGCGACACGACGGCGGGAGGGTTGAGCCGGCTGGATTGGTCTCTTGACGGCGACGTGCGGATTCTCATCGTCGCGCTCGGGGGCAACGACGGCCTCAGGGGGTTGCCTCCCGACGAGATGAAACGGAATCTCGCGGAGATCCTCCGTCGTGCGCGCGAGCGGAACGTGGCCGTGCTGCTGGCGGGTCTGGAGAGTCCGACCAACATGGGATCGGATTACCGGCGCCAGTTTCATGAGGTGTTCCCAGTCCTGGCCCGGGAGTACCGGGTTGCGTTCCTGCCATTCCTGCTCGAAGGCGTCGCCGGGCGCGCGGACCTCAATCAGAACGACGGGATTCACCCGACGGCCGAAGGCGCCCACGTGATTGCTGATCACGTCTGGCGCGTGCTCGAGCCGATGTTGCGAGCGGCATCACGATGATCCAACTGCACGGCGTGTCGAAAACCGTCATGAGCGGCGCGTCGCCGCTCACCATCCTCCACGCGATCGATCTCGACGTGCCGGCCGGCCGGTTCCTGGCGGTGACCGGGCCGTCGGGGAGCGGGAAGTCCACGCTGCTCGGCCTCATCGCCGGCCTCGACGCGCCGTCGGCTGGCCGGGTGGTGATCGACGGCACGGATATCACGTCGCTCGACGAGGATCGGCTGGCGAGGCTGCGGGGGCAGAAGATCGGCTTCGTGTTCCAGTTCTTTCACCTCGTGCCGTCGCTGACCGCCTTCGAGAACGTCATGGTGCCGATGGAGATTGCCGGGCGGCCGGGCGCCGCCGCGAGGGCGACGGCGCTGCTGTCGGAGGTCGGGCTCACCGGGCGTGGCCATCACTACCCGTCGCAGCTCTCCGGCGGGGAACAGCAGCGCATCGCCATCGCCCGCGCCTTTGCCAACGAGCCGCTCATCCTGCTGGCCGACGAACCGACGGGGAACCTCGACACGGCCAATGGCCGCCACGTCATGGAGCTGCTGCGGGAGGTGAACGAACGGCGGGGGACGACGCTCGTGCTCGCGACGCACGACGCGAGTCTCGCGGCACTGGCGCACGAACGGCTGGCGCTCCGGGACGGCCAGCGGGAACTCGTCTGATGCGATTCGTCCTCCGGATGGCCGTGCGGGAGATTCGCGCGTCGTGGCGGCGCCTGCTGCTGTTCTTCGTCTGCATCGCCGTCGGTGTCGGCGGGATCGTCCTGCTGCGATCGATCGTGCAGGACGTCCGGTTGGCGATTGCTCGCGATGCGCGCAGTCTGTCGGCCGCGGACGTCACGCTGTCCACGAACCGGTCCTGGGACGACCAGACCCGCGAGATCATCGCGCGGCGGCTGGCCGGCGTGAAGGTGCTGGCCCGCACCGAGGGAATCGAGACCAGCACGATGGTGCGGCCGGCGGACGAACGCCGGCCCGTGGCGAGGATGGCCGAGGTGCGAGGCGTTCAGCCGGGGTTCCCTCTCTACGGGAACGTCGAGCTGCAGGATGGGCGATCGTACTCGCATGCGCTGCTTGCCGGCCACGGCGCGCTGATCCGGCCCGAGCTCCTCGTTCAGCTCGACTCGCGGGTCGGCGACGAGATCCTGATTGGGACTGGCCGGTTCACGGTGCGCGGGGTGCTCGTGTCGGAGCCGGGACGTCGCGTGGCCGGTTTCAGCTTCGGCCCGCGCATCCTCGTCGACGCGGCCGACCTCGAGAGCACCGGCCTGCTCGGCTTCGGCAGCCGCGTCTCGCGGGACATCCAGCTCAAGCTGCCGGACCGGGAGATCGAACCGACCGCCAACCAGTTGCGGGCCGACCTCCGGACCCACTTCGTCAACGTGAGGTCGGTTCGCGGGACGGAGGACCACGTCGGTGACGATCTGTCGAGGGCCGAGAACTACCTGAGCCTCGTCGGGCTCGTCATCGCGATTCTCGGCGGGATCGGCGTCTCGAGCGTGACCCGCGTGTTCGTTCAACAGAAGGTGCGGAGCATCGCCGTGCTGAAGTGCCTCGGCGCGACCAGCTGGCAGGTGTTCGGAGCCTATCTCGTGCAGGCGATCCTGCTGGGCGCGGTCGGGTGCCTGCTGGGCGTCGCGCTCGCGGCGGCCGGCCTCGCGTCTCTTCCCTGGTGGTTCTCCGGCCAGCCCGGTTTCGCGACGGTGCCGACGGACATGACGCCGTCGGCCGTGGTCCAGGGCGTGGCCATCGGGCTGCTGGTCGCCGTGCTGTTCTCGGCCGTGCCGCTGCTGGACGTGCGTCGCGTGAAACCGTCCCTCCTGCTGCGGGACGCGATTCGCGCCGGCGAACGCGACTGGGTGAGATGGGCGGCGATGGCCGTGCTGCTGGCCGCGCTGGTCCTGATTGCCAGCTGGCAGGCCGGGTCGTTTCGGATCGGTCTGGCGGTGTCGGTGGGACTCGCGGCCGTGGCGCTGATCTTGAGCCTCGTCGGCGCCGGCTTCGTGCGGGCGATCCGTCCGCTGGGGGCCTCGCGTTCCGTGGCGCTCCGGCACGCCGTGCTGCGATTGAGCCGGCCCGGCAACCAGACGCGCGCCGTGCTGCTGGCCGTCGGCCTCGGCGCCTTCTTCATCGTGGGCGTCCGATCTCTGCAGGCCAACCTGCTCGATCAGTTCTCGGTGACCCTCGATGCCAACGCGGCGGACATGTTTCTCATCGACGTGCAGCCAGGCCAGGCGGTGGGCGTCGAACGCATGCTCGCGGAGCGGACGGGAACGCCGCAGCCGCCCGCCATTCCGGTGCTTCGCGCGCGGGTGACTTCGGTCGCCGGCCGCGAGGTGACGCTGCGGACCTACGAGGAAGTCCGCCGCCGGGGAGGCCTCGGCCGCGAGTTCACCGTGACGTGGCGCGACCATCTCCAGCCGAACGAACGAGTCGTCGAGGGGCGGTTCTGGGACCGGGGCAGGGCCGAGACCCCCGAGGTCTCGATCGAGCAGGGGCTTCGCGATCGGTCGCGCATTCACGTCGGTGACACGGTGCAGTTCGACGTGCTCGGTCGAACCATCAGCGCGCGCGTGACCTCCGTGCGAGAGGTGGACTGGCGTGACGCGAGGCAGGGTGGGTTCATGTTCGTGTTCAGGCCTGGTCCGCTCGACAAGGTCCCCGCGACCTACGTAGCGCCCGTCCGCGGGCCCGTGGATCCGGCGGCGAGAGCCCGGCTGCAGCGCGACCTGGTGGACCGGTTTCCGAACGTGTCGGTGATCGATCTGCGCGAGATCCTCCAGAACGTCGAGCGGGTGCTCGCGAAGGTCACGCTCGGGGTCACCGTCGTCGGCGGACTGGTGCTGCTCGTGGGCGGGCTGATCCTGATCGGGTCGGTGTCGATGACGCGGTTCCAGCGGATCTACGAGGTGGCGATCTTCCGTACGCTCGGCGCCGGTACGCGGCTGCTCACCGTCATGACGGCGCTGGAGTACGGGGTGCTCGGCCTGCTCTCGGGCGCGATCGGCTCGGTGGCCGCCATTGCGCTCACCTACTACGTCAGCCGGCACGTGCTCGACATCCGGTGGTCGCCGTACCCGATGATCAGCCTGGCCGGCATGGCGGTGACAGCGCTGGTGGTGTGCGCGGTCGGACTGGCGGCGAGTGCCGACATCCTTCGCCGGCGGCCGCTGGGAACGCTTCGGTCGGAGTAGGAGGGCGCGCCAGGGCTTGGAGGCAGCGATGAACAGGCAGCTGATGGCGCTTGCGTCGCGGACGCTGGGAGATGCCGGCTACCGGCACGAGCAGGAGGCGCTCAGCACCGAGGGGCGGTTGCGGGAACTGTCGTTCAACCTGTGGTGGAACTGGCATCCGCAGGTGCTCGAGATGTTCCGGGAACTCGACCACCGGGGGTGGGCCGAAACCAATCACAACCCGATTGCACTGCTCCAACGGTTTCCGCCCGGCGAACTGGCGCAGCGCGCCGCGGAACTGTCACTCGAGAATCGCATCAGCTTCCACTACCGGCGCCTCCAGGAGTATCTCGGGTCGGACCAGTCCTGGTGCTCCGCTCAGGCGGGGGCGCTGCGCCGGACGCCGGTCGCATACTTCTCGGCGGAGTTCGGCCTTCACGAGTCACTGCCGCTGTACTCCGGCGGTCTGGGCGTGCTGGCAGGCGACTACCTGAAGAGCGCGTCGGACCTGGGCCTGCCGATGGTCGGTGTAGGTCTGTTCTATGCGAACGGCTACTTCCGTCAGCGGCTCGACGCGTCGGGCTGGCAGCGCGAGGAATACGGCGTCACCGACATCGAGACGTTGCCGTTGCGGCGCCCGATCGGCCCTGACGGCGTCCCCCTCGCGATCCGGATTCCGTGCGACAGCCAGACACTCACCGCGGGGATCTGGATCGCCCGCGTGGGGCGGACGCTTCTCCTCCTGCTCGACTCGGACGTCGAACAGAATCCTCCGCACCTTCGGGGCCTCACCGGCCGGCTGTACGGGGGAGACGAGGTCACGCGAATCCGCCAGGAGATCCTGCTTGGCGTCGGGGGTCTCCGGGCACTCCGCGCGCTCGAACTCCGGCCAGCGGTCCTGCACCTGAACGAAGGGCACAGCGCGTTCGCCGTCCTGGAGCGCACGCGCGAGCGGGTGGAGGAAGACGGAGTCGGGTTCGAGGACGCGCTGCGCGAGACCGCGCTGCAGACGGTGTTCACGACGCACACGCCGGTTTCCGCCGGCCACGACCGGTTCTCGGCCGACCTGATGGAACGCGAGCTGGGCTGGCTGCGGTCTGCGCTGAAGATCGACAGCGACCGGTTGATGCAGATCGGCCGCGAGAACCCCCACGACGGCGGCGAGCCGTTCTGCATGACGGTGCTGTCGCTTCGCGCGTCGCGGTACCGGAACGGGGTGTCGAGCCTGCACGGCCACGTCGCACGCAGGATGTGGCGGGGGGTCTGGCCCGGTCGCAGCGAGGAGGAGATCCCGATCGGACACATCACCAACGGGGTGCATATCCGCTCGTGGCTCGCGCTGTCGATGAACCGGCTGTTCGATCGATACCTCGGCGTCAACTGGCCGGCCCATCAGAGCGAGTGCAGCACCTGGCTGCCGATCGCCTCGATGAACGACGCCGAGCTGTGGGAGACCCACTCGGTGCTGCGCCGGTACCTGATCGACTTCGTGCGCCGAAGAAGCGGCCGGCGGGACCTGCTCGACCCGAACGCGTTGACGATTGGGTTCGCTCGGAGGTTTGCGACGTACAAGCGCGGCACGATCCTGCTGACCGATCTCGATCGCCTGGCGAAGATCCTATCTGGCGCGGACCGCCCGGTGCAGGTCGTGTTCGCTGGCAAGGCGCATCCGGCGGACGATCCCGGGAAGGGCCTGATCAGGCAGATCGTCGAGATCGCCCGCGACGTCCGCTTCGCGGGTCGTCTGGCCTTCGTCGAAGACTACGACATCAACGTGGGCCGGTACCTGGTTCAGGGCGTGGATGTCTGGCTCAACATGCCGCTGCGGCCTCTCGAAGCATGCGGGACGAGTGGCCAGAAGGTCGTCTTCAACGGCGGGGTGAACCTCTCGGTCCTCGACGGCTGGTGGGCGGAGGCCTACGACGGCCGGAACGGTTTTGCGGTCGGCGACGGCACGGTCCACGCGAACCCGGAGGTCCAGTGGAAGCGGGACGCGGCCTCGCTCTACGACAAGATCGAGCAGGAGGTCGTCCCGCTCTTCTTCGACCGGGATGCAGCCGGGGTGCCGCACGCCTGGGTCGAACGGATGAAACGGTCGATCATGAGCCTGGCGTGGCGCTACAACGCCGACCGCATGGTCACCGACTACGTGGCGCACAGCTACCTGCCGGCCGTCGGCGGCCGGCCCTCGGGCTGACCCCCGGGCCTGCGGTCGTGCACGAATCACTCGTGCTATGATTAGCGTTTGTGGATGCCCTCGGGTGAGGAGACGGGAATGGACCTGCAGCACTACAAGGACGCGTTGGTCAAGAAGCGGTCGGAGATCCTGGCGACCGGGGGCATCAAGCCCCTTCAGAACGAGACCAATAGCCGGCAGGGGGACTTGGCGGACCAGGCGAACGGGAACAACGAGGTCCACATCCAGCTGAAACTGAAGCAGACAGACGCGAAGATCCTCCAGGCGATCGAAGAGGCGCTGGCCCGGATCGAGAAGGGCACCTACGGGGCCTGCCGCGACTGCGGCGAGCCGATCTCCCACGCCCGGCTCGAGGCGATTCCCTGGACCCGCGTGTGCAAGACCTGCAAGGAAAAGCAGAGCGCGTGAAGCCGACCGAGATCCTGCACCGGCTCCTCGAGGTTCGCTCCGAGAAGGCGGCGCTCCGGCGCCGCCACCTGGCAGCGGCACGCATCGCCGGCCAGTACGACATCAACAACACATACCAGTACGTCATCGCCAGGGAGGACCAGCATCTCAGCTGGCTCGCCGACGCGATCCGCGGCATGGACGGCACCGTGCCCGACGAAGCGTCCGACCCGGGCGACCTGCCGGCCGTCAAGGGAGACGAAGCGCTTCGCAATGTCGCTCGGGAGGATGCGGCGGCCATCGACAGGTTCGTGGACGCGTGGCGCCCGCGCGCGGCCGCGATCTCGCAAGCCCGCCACCAGCTCATGCTGAACCTGATGCTCGGCGAAATGCAGGAACAGTCGCGCCTCCTTCACCAGGCGTCCGCCGGCCGCATCGACCTGCTGGGTCGCCGCACGGGGGGCGAACGCACGCCAGGGACCGTGCTGCCCGTCCGCTGGGTGGAGTAGTGGCCTTCGTCGCCGTCGCCCTCGGCAGCAACCTGGGCGATCGGCAGGCGCACCTGGACTCGGCCGTGTCGCGGCTGCAGTCCGTCCTCTCCGGTCTCCGTCGCTCCCGCGTCATCGAAACCGATCCCGTCGCAGTCGTCGGACCGCAGCCTCGATTCCTCAACGCGGCGGTGGTGGGCGGGTACGAGGGAACGGCCCCGGCCCTGCTGACCGAACTTCTCCTCATCGAGCGCGAGCACGGCCGGGAGCGCCCCCATCCGGGCGCCCCTCGGACGCTGGACCTCGACTTGATCTTCTTCGGGGCGGAGAGAGTGGAAGAGCCAGGGCTGGTCGTTCCGCACCCGCGGTTCCGCGAACGGCGCTTCGTCCTCGAGCCGCTCGCCGATATCGCCGATGACTGGCGCGACCCTGTGACCGGACTGACGGTGCGGGAACTGCTCGCGCGCCTGCCCCAGCCGTAACCCGCGTACAGACGAAAAGGGCCGGCGCGAACGCCGGCCCCTCCATACGATAGTAGTCAGTGGCCGCACGCCACCGGCAGTGCCTACTGCTTGGTGTAGACGGCGGTCCGCTCGCCGCGCGCGCTCACGGTGAGGATCGTCAGTTCCTTGCCGTCGGCGCTCAAACTCCAGGTCGCCGTCGTCTCGGTGGGACCATTCTGGCCTTCCGACACGGTCTTGATCACGAGCTTGGCGCCGTCGAACTTCGCCGTGCTCTTCGACTCGCCGCGCTGAGTCTTGTTCACGCTCTCGGTGCCGTCGAGCTTGTACACAGTGGACACCGTGTTCTCGCCCATGGTCCGTTCCGTGGTCAGCTCGGCCGCCGTCTGCTTGATCGTCATCGGGCCGGCCATGCCGCCGCCACGCCCGCCGCCGCCGCCCGCCGGAGGCGCCGCCGCGTCGACCTTCGGCGCCCACTTCCCGGAGAAGTCCGGCTTCGCCTGCGCGAACGACAGGCCCGCCACTGCCAACGCCATTACCATCACGAACAACACAATCTTCTTCATCGTTCCTCCACTGAACAGTTGCCGACCGTCCCTACTCGTATCTCAGCGCCTCGATCGGGTCGAGGGCCGAGGCCTTCCGCGCCGGATAGAACCCGAAGAATATCCCGATGCCTGCCGCGAAGCCGAACGCCATGACGACGGCGTCCGGCGAGACGGAGGTCGGCCACAAGAGGAACTGGGTGAGGCCTTGAGAGAGGCCGTACCCCAGCCCGATCCCGATCGACCCGCCGAGCATGCTGAGCACCACCGCCTCGACGAGGAACTGCAGGAGGACGTCGCGGCCGCGCGCGCCGATGGCGAGGCGGAGCCCGATCTCCCGCGTCCGCTCGGTGACCGACACGAGCATGATGTTCATGATGCCGATGCCGCCGACGAGGAGCGACACACCGGCGATGCCCGCCAGGAGGGCGGTCATCGTCTTGGTGGTCTCGGTCCGCATGGCGGCGATATCCTCGAGCGTGCGGACCATGAAGTCGTCGTTGTCGCCCGGCTGGATCTTGTGGCGGACGCGCAGGACCGCCGCAATCGCGTCTGCGGTCTGACGGATGTTGTCCGCCGACGCGGCCGACACCGTCATGCTCTCGATGTACGTGACGCCGCGCATCTTCTTCTGCACCGTGGTGAACGGCGCGTAGATGACGTCGTCCTGGTCCTGGCCGACCGAGGATTGGCCCTTGCTGATCAGCACGCCGATGATCTTGAAGGGGTGCTTCCCGATGCGGATGACCTGGTCCACCGGGTCGCCGCCGTCCGGGAAGAGCATGTCCTTGACCGTCGTGCCGATCACGCAGACCTTCGAGGCGCTCGCGACGTCGGTCGGCGTGATGAACTGGCCGGACAGGAGCGGCCACGATTTAATCAGCGGGAGGTCGACGTTCGTGCCCTCGACGCGGGTGTTCCAGTTCTGGTTCCCCGCGACGATCTGGCCGCCGCGGTTGTTGATCGTCTCCACCAGGTACTGCACGCCGGGTACCTCGCGGACCGCGATCGCATCGTCCGGCGTCATCGAGTTGGACATCCCCTGGCCCTGGCGGACGCCGCCCGAGCTGAAGTTGCCGGCGTTCACCATGATGACGTTCGTGCCGGCCGACTGGACCGCCTGCTCGATCGACACCTGGGCGCCGTTGCCGAGGGCCACCATGGTGATGACGGCGCCGACGCCGATGATCATCCCGAGCATCGTGAGCGCCGTTCGCATCTTGTTCCGGTTGAGCGCCTTCAGGGCGATCCGGAATGTCATGATTATCGACATGGTACTCCTAGTCGGCGGTCACGGGAGGCAGCGCCGCCATCTCTTCGCTGGCGATCCGCCGTTTGGTGATCTTCTCGTCGGTCCGGATGTGCCCGTCTCTGAACGAGACGATGCGCGTGCCGTACTCCGCGATGTCGCGCTCGTGGGTGATGAGCAGGACGGTGATCCCGCGCTCCCGGTTCAATGTCTGGAACACTTCCATGACCTCGACCGACGTCCGGGTGTCGAGGTTTCCGGTCGGCTCGTCGGCGAGGAGGATCGACGGATTGTTGATCAGCGCCCTCGCGATGGCGACACGCTGCTGCTGGCCGCCGGACAGCTGGTTGGGGAAATGGTGGGACCGCTCCCCGAGGCCGACCAGGTTGAGTGACTCCATCGCCCGCCGCTTCCGTTCGGAGGCCTTCGAGGCGCCGCTGTTGTAGAGCAGGGGCAATTCCACGTTCTCGAGCGCCGATGTGCGCGAGAGCAGGTTGAACCCCTGGAAGACGAACCCGATCTGGTGGTTCCGGATGCGCGCCAACTCGTTCTTCGTGAGGCGCGAAACGTCCTTGCCGTCCAGGAAGTACTGGCCGGAGGTGGGGCGGTCGAGGCAGCCGAGGATGTGCATGAACGTCGACTTGCCCGAGCCCGACGGCCCGGTTACGGCGAGGAACTCGCCTTGCTCGACGTCCACGCTCACACCGCGGAGGGCACGCACCTCGATGTCCCCGACGACATAGAGTTTCTTGAGATCGCGAACGGAGATGACAGCCATAAATCAATCAGACGGGCGCCGAGACGCCGCTCACGCTTCAGGTCTCGAGCCCCGGCCGCCGCGCCACGGGTGACAGCGGCCAGGGGAGATTCATGCCACCTAGCGACCGCGACCGCCGCCGGGGCCGCCGCCGGGCATGCCGCCGCGCTGCTGCTGCATCAGCGGGTTGCTGCTCTGTGACGGGTTCCGGTTGGCCCCCTCGGTGCCCAGCGTCACCGCGATCACGAGTTCGGCGCCTGGTTGAAGGTCACCCTCGAGCAGTTCGTAGTACTGTCCGTCGGTGACGCCGAGCCGCAGGCGGACGGCCTTGAGCTGCTTCTGCGAGGCCGACCACAGCCATGCGCGGCCAGCCGTGTTCCTGACCGGGAGCGGGCCGAACATCGCGTCGATCGTCGTCGCGCCGGCGAAGTTGTTCGAGGAGGCATTCGACGCAGGGGCTGCGGTCCCAGCCGCCGGCTTCGCGCCCTGCTTGATCAGCGCGTTGATGTCGATCCCCCGCTCCTTCATCCGTGCTGCCCACGAAGCCTGCTGGTCGGGCGGCATCTGCTGGTAGCGCTCGATCATCCGCTTCACGGCCTCGGGGTCGTTCGGATCGAACCCGCGGCGCCCGCCGCCCATGCCCTGGCCCTGACCGGAGTCGCCTCGTGCGGACTGGCCACCCTGGCGGCTGGATCCTGCCTGGGCCTGTCCGCCCTGCGTGCGGTCGCCGCCGCCGCGTTCAGAAGCCCGGGGGCTGCCGCCCGTCGCCGCGGGCTGCGTGCCCGGCGTTGCCGGAGCTGTGGTCGTGCCCGCCCGCGCGTTCTGTCCCTGCGCCTGCGGCTGGCCCGTCGCGGCGCCGCCCTGGCCGCCCGCCATGTCGCCACGGCGTCCTCCGCCCTGGCCCGTTCCGCCACGCTGCTGCAACTCGGGCGGCAGCGGCTGGTTGAACGCCGCGAAGACGTCCTCGGTTGGCCGGAACCGCACGGCAGTGGCAGGCACCCGGACGACGTCGGTTCGCTTCGCGATTTCGATCTGGACGTTCGCCGTCATGCCGGGCTTCAGCTTGTAGTCGAGATTCGGCACGTCGATGACCGTGCCGTAGGTGACGACGTTCTGGACGACGATCGGCTGCAGGCGCACCTGGATGACCTTGCCGAAGAACGTCTCCCCGGAGTACGCATCGAAGCGCAGCCGTGCCACCTGGCCAGTGCGGATCTTGGCCACCTCGGACTCGTCGATGTTCGCCGTGCACTTCATCTTGGTGAGGTCGGCCGCCACGACGAACAGCGTCGGCGACTGGTAGTTGGCCTGGACCGTCTGGCCCACGTCCACCGCGCGCTGGATGACGATGCCGTCGATCGGCGAGGTGATGATCGTGTGGGCGAGGTTGACCTGCTGCTGGTCGAGGTTCGCCTGCGCCTGCGTGAGCGACGCCTCGGCCGACTTCAACGACGCCTCGGCCGACTTCACGTTCACTTCAGCCGTGTCGAGGTCCGACTGCGTCATGAGGTTCTTGGCGAACAGTTCCCGCGTGCGCTTCAACTTCACCCGGGAGTCTTCCACGCTGACCTTGTTGCGCTCGACATCCGCCTGCCGCTGGACGAGCGTCGCCTTGGCCTGCTCGATCTGCGTGTTGATCGCGTCGGGGTTGATCTTCAGCAGGACCTGGTCCTTCTTGACCATCGAATTGAAGTCGGCCCCCAACTCCTGGATGATGCCGCCGACCTGCGAACCCACCGTGACCGCGGTGACCGCGTCGAGCGTGCCGGTGGCGCCCACGGTTTCCGTGATGTCGCCGCGGCTGACCTGGGCTGTCGTGACCTTCGGTTCGGGACCCGGCCGGGTGTAGTAGTAACCACCGACGCTGGCCGCGATCGCCGCAATGACTACAAGGGTGATGATCGTCTTCTTCATATGAACCTTCGGCTCGCCGTTGCGGGCGCTGTTACTGGGCTGCCGTTTCCTGTTTGCGCTGGAAGTCCACGAGCGCCTTCCGGTAGTTGAGGATCGCCCGCAATTCGGTATTGCGCGCGTCGGTCAGGTCGCGCTGCGCGAGCACGACGTTGTAGTTGGTGGACATCCCGACGTCGAACTTGCTCTGCTCGGCCTCGAGCCGCTTCTGCGAAAGCTCTCGGGAAGACACGGCCGCCTGCACCGATTGGAACGAACTCCGAACGGTCAGGGCCTGGTTCGTGATGTCGGTCGCGATGGACAGTTCGAGCGATTTCAGCTGGGCGAGCGCCTGCTGGTACTGTACCTTGGACCGCGCGTAGTTCGCGTCCGCCACGCTGGTGCCGATCGGGTACGAGACCACAACCTGCATGTTCCACGTGGGCAGCTGGAACTTCGACAACTGCACGAGGGCGTCCCAGTAGCCGCCGGGGATCGGGGGCGGAGGAGCCGTCACCGTGCCGCCCGTGCCCGCCGTCGTGTAGCTGGCCGTCAGGTCCACGCCCGGGGCCGCCTGGTTGTGCTGGTACTTGAGGCCGATGTCGCTGATCTCGAGGTTCTTCCGTGCGGTCACGATGTCGGTCCGGTTCTCGAGCGCGGTGCGCAGCGCCGCCTCGAGGTCCACCTTTTCCTCGACGTTGGTCGGCGGACGATCGACCGGGTTCACTCTGGCGTTCCAGAGCGGATCGCTCGTGCCGTTGACGATCAGCCGCTTGAGCACGAGTTCAGCGGTGTCCCGCTGGGCCTCCGCGGTGACCACCGTCTGCTGGCGCGATGCGGCTTCCGCCTGCGCCGACACGATGTCGAGCGGCGCGAGTGTCCCGATTTCCACACGGATCTTGTTGTCTTCGACCAGCTTCTGCGCCAGTCCCAACGACGTCCTTGCCGCGTCGACGGCCTGAATGGAATACACGTAATCCCAGTATGCGTTGCGGGTGTTCGCCACGGTGTTCACGGTCGTGGCGCGCAGCGAGATGTCGGCGATCCGGCGGTTGATTTCGGCGGTGAGCACGCTCTGACGATTGGTGTCGATGGCACGGTTGCGCCAGAGCGGCTGGAGGATCTGGAACTGGACGTTGCTGTCATAACGTGGGTTGATCGTCGTCAGGTTGTTGTCGGTGATCTGGCGGCTGTTCCCCCAGTTGACGCTAGCCGTGCCGCCCGTCAGTTTCAGGCCCTGGCTCGCGCCGAAGTTGTACGTGGTGGTCTTGTTGTTGACGGTCGAGCCGCCGCCGATCGCGCTGCCCGGCCTGGTCGTGCTGCTTCGCTCGCCGAGCGTGGCGCTCAGGTTCGGGACGTAAACGCCGTAGGCCTGTGAAAGTGCCAGGTCCTGAACCTGCGGGTTGAGACGCGCGACGCTGAGGTCGATGTTCAGCTGCAGCGCCTTCGCCACCGCCTCGTCCAGCGTCAGGTCCAGCATCCCGCCACCCTGCGCAGCCGGATTGGGTTGGGCCGGCGACTTCGCCGCCACCTGGGACTGGGCCTGCGCCAGCAGGTCGATCACCTTGGCCTGTGTGACCGCCTGGGCGTGGGCCGTCCCCCCAACTGCCAGCGTGGCACACGTCGCGACACACATGGTTCGAATCGATCTGGACAACTTCTTCACGGATCTGCCTCCCACGTTCGGTATTGAAATGAGGGCGTGGTGCGCGCTATCGGTCGGCCTGGCCATGCTCCGGCGGTCTGCCCCCTCGACGTTCCCGCTCCTGCGCCTTTTGGATTTCGGCCAGCTTGTTCCGCTGCTCGGCCGACAACACTCTCCGCATCCGGAACAGCATCAGGGTGCGGGCCTTGCTCAGCGTGCCGCGGAGGGCCTCCACCTGATCCGCCTGCTTGAGGAGCTGTGCTTCGGTGACGTCATTGCCGCTGATCAGATTCGAGAGCTGGTCCTCGCGACGGCCCAGCTCATCGGCCACATCTTTCATCTTGGCGAAGTTCGCCTGCCAGATTTCCTCGATTCGGCTCGACTGGTCGGGCGCGAGCCGCAGGTCGGCCTTGATCCGATCGTCCTGCCACCACTTGAACCGCTGCGGGCCGCCCTGAGGCGGTGCGCCCCGAGAGTCCCCCCGCTGGTCGGCTGGCGGCTGGTTCTGAACCGGATGCTGCTGCTGCATGCTGCGCTGCTGGCCGGCCGCAGCGACGGCGGTCAGCAGGAGCATCGCCAGCAGGCCCGACGTCACTCGCGTATTGAACACCCTCGACACACTCCTTCACCTCATACCCATTTACGACAGGGGAGGGAAGGGCGTTTACCCGTTCGACAGGAGCGAGAGCCGTTCGACCACCATGCCGACGATGTTGTCCGGCGTGGATGCGCCGGCGGTCATTCCGACGGACAGCGGGCCCGACAGAGGCAGCCAGCCCTCCGAGACGGTCTCGGCGCGGCCCGCCACGGGCCGGTGGCGGACCTCCCGCGCCGACACCAGCCCCGCGACATCCGCGATGTGATAGGTCGCCAGCCGTTTCGCGCAGATTTTCGCCAGATTGGTCGTGTTGCTGCTGTTGTAACCCCCGATGACCAGCATCAGGTCCAAGGGGTGGGCGTCGAGAAGAGCGCCCACGGCGTCCTGGCGGTCCTGAGTGGCGCTGCAGATGGTCTCGAACGCGCGGAAGCGCTCGGCGAGCCGGGCGTCGCCGTGGCGAGCGGCCATCGATTTCCGGAACATCTCGGCGATGTCCATCGACTCGGACATCAGCATCGTCGTCTGATTGGCCAGACCGATCTTGCCCAGGTCGCGATCGGGGTCGAAGCCCTCCGACGCGGCTTCACGGAATCGTTCGAGAAAGGCCGTGCGGTTGCCGCGCCCTTCGACGTAGTCGCAGACCACGCGCGCCTCGTCCCGGTTCAGGACCACGAGGTACTTCCCGTTCCAGGGCCCCGTGGCCTGCGATGCCGTCGCCTGTGTCTCCTCGTGGTGGATCTTCCCGTGGATCACCGAGGTGAAGCCGTCTTTCGCGTACTGCCGGACGTTCTTCCACACGTTCAGCACCGACCCGCAGGTAGTATCCACCAGCGTGCATCCCTGACCCTGCAACTGCTCGAGCAGGCCCACGGTGACGCCGAACGCCGGCAGGATGACGACATCGCCGGCGCCGAGCGCCTCGATCGAGCAGCCCGGGTCTGACAGGAACCGGATCCCGAGCGCGCGGAGCTTCTCGTTGACGTGCGGGTTGTGGATGATCTCCCCCGTGAGGTAGACCTTCTGGCTTGGAAACCGGCGCCGGGCCTGGTAGGCGTAGTCAACGGCGCGGTCCACCCCGTAGCAGAAACCGAATTCGTGTGCGAGATGAACCGTCAGTCGGCCGTTCTGGTAGCGGAAGCCGTCCGCCTTGACCGACTGCACGAGCGCGCTGTGATAGTCGGCTTCGAGGTCGCCGGCCACCTCGTGCTTCAGCGCGAAACCCTTGCGATAGATCAAATCAGGCATCGGACGAAGACCGGAACAGCAGGAATCGGGATTCAGGAGCCGGGCGTCAGGGCGTTCCCTGACTCCTGACTCCCGATTCCTGATTCCTGAATCCTGTGGGTGTCCTTTGAAGTATACCGCGTCAACGGATGGCCCGGGCGAGAACCGCTTCCTGGCGGACGTGCGGAGTCATCTCGTCGAGAACCGAGAGGGCGGCGATCCGCTGGCTGTAGACGGCCTCATCGATGAGGCTCAATACGGCTTCGTCGCCTTCGCCGGGCACCGTCGCGGCCGGGCTGACGCTCACGAGGCCCGGCGCCGTCAGCGCCGTCCGGGTCGTGCGCGCGGCCGGTGCCGTGGGGACCGCTCGGTCGGTGCCGGTTTCGAGGAGACGTCCGGCCGTCACGCCGATCAGGAGACCGGCCGCCGCGGCTGCAGCCACCCAGCCCGCGATCGGGCGGCGTACGACCGACCGGTCGACGCGGATGGTCGATGCTGGGAACGGAATAACCCGGGAGCCGGGCGCCGATGCGCCGAGCCGGTCGAGGATCTTCGTGCGCTGCGCCTCGAGGCGCGCCGGAGTGAACACCTCATCCGCTTCGCCGCCGGCATCCTGTCTCAGCCGTTCCAATGGGGCCGTCAGCTCGGTGTACCGCCACGTGCAGGTTTCGCACCCGTGCAGGTGCTGCCGCACGGCTCGCCGTTCATCGGCACCGGCCTCTTCGTCGCCGAAATACAAGGCGATGAGTCGGTCATCAGCGGGATGGAAGCGATCCATCTTCATAGGTTCCCTCCGAGCAGCGAGCGCAGCTTGCGAACGGCGCGAAAGAGGTGCACACGCACCGTCGATTCGTTCAGCCCGGTAATCGTGCTGACTTCCTTCGACGAGCACCCCTCGTAATGGCACAGCAGGAAGATCGTCCGCTGTCGTTCGGGCAATCTCCCCACGGCCGACGCGATCTGCGTGCGGCGTTCTCGCCGGAGCAGCGTTTCCTCGGGCGACGGCCCGTGGGTCGGCACCGACTCGATCCAGGACCGCTCGCCCTGATCCACGTCCAGCGCCGGCACGATCCACCGGGCGCGCCGCCGTCGGGCTTTCTGCCGGTCGAGGCAGCCGTTGATGAGAATCCTGGTGAACCAGACCTCGAACGGCAGGTCTTCCCGGAACGACTCGATGTGCGAGAACACCTTCACGAACGCGTCCTGGACCGCTTCGTCGGCGTCCGCCGCATCCCTCAGGAAGTGGTACGCGATCCTCGACGCCCGCCGCTGCTGACGCCCGACGAGCGCGGCATAGCGTTCTCGAGCCGCCGGCAGGTTCCCATCACGGACGAATGCCTTGACCTCGGCCGCGATTCGCGAATCTTCGTCTGGCCGAGGGAGGTCCGGCAGCGACACCGCCAGCGTTTCCACCGGCTCCGGCGCCAGCGTGGCTTCGGCTTCTCCACTCATCATTCGCGGATCTCTCGGCCCCGGCACGTCGTCCGGCCCCGAACCGTCGTCTACCATGAACTACGATGCCCCCGGCAAAACGTTTACCCCAGGTGACCAAAAACGGCAGGGCAGGCCCTGGCCGGTCACATTCTACCCCGTCCCGCCTCGTCAGGAGAAGAAAACACGAACATCGCTCTCCCCAGGGAAAACGAAACGCAAACCCCTGGGCTCGAGCGCGCCGCACTAGCGGCTGGCGATCGTACTGCCCGGAAAATAATGCGCGAGGATCTCCGCCGGCGCGTCGCCGCCCCCGGCGCGGACGATCATCCCTGCCTGGCACAGGCCAACGCCGTGGCCGTTTCCACGCCCCTCGAAAGTGACCCCTCCGCCGTGCTGGACGATCGTGAACAGCGTGCTCCGAAGCGACATGGGGCCGAGCCGGCGCTGAACGGCCGTCCGGACATCGGCGCCGCGAACGACGCGGGTCTGGCGCCCGACCAGCCGGACCCAGGCAGCCCGGCCGGCGGCGTCTCGCCGCTCGATTTCGACGCTCCGAAGCGGGCCGGCCACGGCGGTCCTGGGGTCCGCCGCGAGAACGTCGCCCAGTTCGGCCAGCGTGACGTCGAGCCGCCACGCGCGCCGGCGGGCGCAGGCGTCGTCACGCATCGAGACCAGAAAGCTCGAGGGCGGGCCGCCCCACACGTCCTCGGGGGTGCTCGTGTGTCCTCCACAGTCGGCGTGGTAGACCGGGAGCACTGCTCGGCCGTCGACCATGAGGATTTGGCTGGCGGTGCGGGCCGCGGCCTCGCGACTCAACCTGCCGATCACGGTCGATGGCGCCGGCCGATACACCTGGCAATGCGTCGTCGAGCACAGGTCGAATCCTTCATCGCGGTGCCGTCCGACGCTGGCGCGCGCGTAGCTCCGACAGAGAATGGCCTGCGTGTCGCGCGCGCGCGCAGCCGCCGGCGGGTCCAGAGGGATCGACCCGAGTTCGGCGGCCACGCAGCCGGCCACGTAGTCCTCGAGGGGCACTGTCTCCACGCGCTGGTCGATCTCCACGCGCAGGACGCTGGCGCTCGACGGCGGAGCGGGAATTGCGCCCGACGGCGGTGCAGGAGTGACGACCGGCGGGTGCGCCGCGGATCGCCGCGCGCACGCCCCGAATACCGACCCGATCGCGAGGGCCCCGAGTCCGAAGACCACGAATGATGCGCGTTTCCTCAAGCTTCCATCCTCGCCGCCGATGACCCTGGCGCGGAGCGGGCGTCGCCGTGTCGCCGTGCGACGCCTGCGCGCCGGCCGGCTTGTCTTCGCCATGGTGGACCTGCGGATGCCCGACGTCAACGGCCTCGCGAGTCGCGCAGCTCCCGCCGCCCGCGCACGCCTGAACGCCGGCCCCTCTGTTACCATACCGGCATGACGTGGGAGCCGGTCATCGGGCTGGAGATTCACGCCCAGCTCGCCACCGAGTCGAAGATCTTCTGCGGGTGCGCCGTTCGCTCCGGGGGCCTTCCGAACACGCTCGTGTGCCCCGTCTGCCTCGGCCTGCCCGGCGCCCTGCCCGTGCTGAACGGGCGGGCAGTGGACTTCGCGATCCTCGCGGCCCTGGCGCTCGGATGCTGCGTGCAGCCCGTGTCGGTGTTCGCCCGCAAGCACTATTTCTACCCCGACCTGCCCAAGGGCTATCAGATTTCGCAGTACGACCGGCCGCTCGCCCTCGACGGCGCGCTGGAGTGGCGCGAGGGCGACGTGGTGACGCGTGTCGGCATCATCCGCGTGCATCTCGAGGAGGATGCGGGCAAGTCGATGCACGACGGCTTCGCCGACTCCGATCAGCGCAGCTACGTGGACTTCAACCGCAGCGGGATCCCGCTCATCGAAATCGTCACGCACCCTGACCTGAAGAGCGCCGCCGCTGCGGCGGCCTTCTTCGAGCGTCTCCGCGCCATCCTCGTCGAGCTGGGCGTCAACGGCGGGAACCTCGAAGAAGGCCACCTGCGCTGCGATGCCAACGTGTCGCTGCGTCGCGACGGTGAGACGGCGCTGGGAACGCCGGTCGAGGTGAAGAACCTCAACTCCTTCCGGCACCTCGGTCGCGCCCTCGACCACGAGGTTTCGCGACAGGCGGAGCTGCTCGAGCACGGCGGGCGCGTCGAGCGCGAGACGCGGCTCTGGGACACCGCCGCCGGTCGGACGGTCCCGATGCGCAGCAAGGAACTGGCCCACGACTACCGTTACTTCCCGGAACCGGACCTGCTGCCGCTCTCGATTGCGCCCGAGCGCGTCGAGGCGATCCGCTCGCGGCTGCCGGAGTTGCCGGAGGCCAGGCGCAGGCGATTGATCGCGACATACGGGCTCTCCGAATACGACGCGGGCCTGCTGTCGGCCTCGGCGGCGAGCGCCCGGTTCTTCGAGGCCACGGCCGCGGCCTCGGGCCATCCGAAGGCGTCCGCCAATTGGATCACCGGAGAGGTGACGCACAAGCTCAAGGAGAGGGGCGCCGGCATCGACGGCGTTGGCGTGACGCCCGAGGCGCTCGGGGGACTCATCGTCGTCGTCGAGTCGGGTGCGATGAGCGGAAGCCTGGCCAAGGAAGTGCTCGAGAAGATGTGGGGCACCGGCCTCGGCGCCGACGATGTGATGCGCGCGGAGGGGCTGGCGCAGGTCGATGACCAGGAGGCGCTGTCGGCCATCGTGCGCCAGGTGCTGGCGGGCAGTCCGAAGCCCGTGGCGCAGTTCAAGGCCGGCAGGACGCTGGTCTTCGGCTTCTTCGTCGGCCAGGTGATGAAGGCGACCCGCGGGACGGCGAACCCCGAACTCGTCAACGCGCTGGTCCGGCGCGAATTGGATCGGTTGTGAGCGCCCCATCGCGCTCCGGCTGGCGGGAACGCGCGTGGGTCACGGCGCTCGCGGCGCTCGCGGCCACCGCGATGACCTGGCCCCTCGCGCTGCATCCGTTCGCGCGCCTTGCCGCGCCTGTCGGACCGGGGGACCCGTACCTCAACCTCTGGATTCTCGGCTGGGACCTCGGGACGATCGTGCGCGACCCGGTGGCGCTCGTCACCGGGCGGATCTTCGACGCCAACATCTTCTTTCCGGCCGCGCGGACGCTGGCCTACTCCGATCACCTGATCCTGCAGGCCCTGGCGCTGTCGCCGGTCTACCTCGTCACACGGGACCTCACGTTCTGCTACAACGCGCTCCTCCTGGCGTCGCTCGCCGGGGCGGGGCTGTCGATGTACGCGTTCGCCCGATCCGTCACCGGGTCGCGGGCCGGGGCGCTGGTCGCCGGCACGGCGTGGGCGTTCATGCCCTTCCACTTCGCGCACCTGCTGCACCTGCAGCTTCAATCGCTCTACTGGCTGCCACTCACGTTTCTCTTTCTCCACCGGCTGATGGCGAGACGGCGGCGCCGCGATGCCGTGTGGCTGGGCGTGTGCGCGGGGCTGCAGGCGGTCTCTTCGGTCTACTGGGGCGTCATCGGCGCGCTGGCGCTCGTGACCGGGGCGCTGGCGCTTGCCGTCGGCATCGGCCGATGGAGGAGCGGAGAGATCGCAAGACGCCTGCTGCTGGCCGCCTGCGTCGGCGGCGTCATTCTCGCTCCGTGCGCCTGGCCCTACTGGCAGGTGCAGCGGCACGAGGGGTTTGCCAGGAATCTGTACGAGGCGTCCCAGCACGAAGCCGCGGTGACGAGTTACCTGCGCGTGCCGCCGGGCAACCTGCTGTACGGGCGGACCGGGCTGCTGAGGCCGGGCGCCGAGACGGGCTCGAACGCCGGCCGGCACGAAGGCCCCGAACAGGAGCTGTTTCCCGGGCTGACCATCGTGTTCCTGGCTCTCGCCGGGGCGTGGTTCGGCTGGCGTCGCGACAGCCGTCCGCTCGTCGTGACGATGGCGTCCGTGGCTCTTCTCGGGGGAGCGCTCTCGCTCGGCCCCGACGGCGTTCGCGGCCTGTATTGGCTGCTGCACCGGTTCGTATTTGGATTCGACGCTGTGCGCGCGCCCGCCCGCTTCGGCGTCCTCGTGACATTCGGCCTGAGCGTGCTGGCGGCCGTCGGCGTTCGCGAATTCCTCCGCGGCCGGCCGCCGCTCCCAAGCGGGTCACCGGATTCGCGGAAGCCACCGGCCGGCGTCCGTGCCGCCCTTCCGTTCGCAGCGCTCGCGCTGGTTGGACTCGAGTGCGTCAACGCGCCGCTCCCGACCGTGCCGGCGCCACCGACGACGACCGCGGTGGGGCAGTACCTCGCCCGGGAGCCCGGACCCGGGTCCGTGCTGTACCTCCCGCTCGACGGCGACATCGGCAACACACCCGCCATGGTGCAGTCGGTCGAGCACCGCCGGCCAATCGTGAACGGTTACAGCGGACAGCGGCCGGCCTTCTTCATGGCTCTGGTGGATGCACTCAACCGCCTGCCCGCGGGCGAAGCGCTGTGGGCGCTTCGCGACATGAATGTCCGCTTCGTCGTCTGCCCCACGGAACTCGGCACGATCGACGCGGGGCCGCTGGTCGAACGCGCGAAACTGCCGGGTGGCACGGTCTACGAACTGCGCTGGACGCCCGAGGCTGAAGCTGCCGTGCCCCGGCCCGAGTTGCCGGCGCCGCCGGACGCCGGTCCGTTGCCGTTCGGTCGTGACGAAACGTCCGTGTACCGGGTGATGTGGCAGAGCGGGGCGGCCGTCGGGGTGGCCGCCGGGCAGGCCACGTTCCGCGCGTCCATCGGCGCCGAGGACGGCTCGCGGCACCTGTCGCTCGACCTGGAGACTGCCGTCTGGGTCGCCCGCTTCTTCGAGGCGCGCGACCGGATCGAAACATGGACCGATGCCGGCCTGCTGCCGGCGCGGCAGGAACAGCACCTGCGCGAGGGACGGCGGGTCGTCGATCGGGCGACACGGTTCGATTCGTCCTCGCGCACGCTCGTTGTCGGCGACGGACCGGCGCTCCCGTTGCCGCGAGGCGCGCGGGACGGCTTGAGCGCCTTGTTCTACGCGCGAACGCTGCCGCTCTCCGCGGGCTACACCGCCCGCTTTCCCATCGTCGAAGGAGGCCGGAGCTACGTCGTGGACTTCGACGTCGAGCGGGTGGAGCGCATCGTGCACGGCGGGCGCGAGGTCGAGGCGTTCCGGGTCACGCCCCGCTTGTCGTCGAGCGGCGATCACCGCCGCGACCTTCGGATCACCGCTTGGATCACCACGGATGCGCGGCGCGTGCCGCTCGTGCTCGAGCTCGAGACCCCGTTCGGTTCGTTTCGCGCGGAGCTCGAGAAGTACGTGGGAAGGTAGCCCGGGCGCGGCGGATGATCCGGGGAACGCCGGGGGCAGGACGGGTCAGCGTGTCCGAATCCCCGTGCTATACTCGGCGTCGCTTGCAGGATGTTCTCCCGGCCGCGCCCGGGACCCGGCCGAGTGAGCTACCGTGATCGAAATCGAAGGGCTCTCCAAGCTCTACGCTCGCGACGTGTTTGCGCTCGACGACATCAGCCTGCGCGTCGGCAGGGGGGAGTTCGCCTTCCTGACAGGGGCCAGCGGCGCCGGGAAGACCACCCTGCTTCGCATTCTCCTCCGGCAGGAGCTGCCGACCGGCGGCCGCGCGGTGGTCGACGGGCGCGATCTGGCCACGCTCGACGCGGCCGACGTCCAGAGGTATCGGCGGGCCGTCGGGTTCGTGTTCCAGGACTTCAAGCTCATTCCGCGCAAGACGGCCTTCGAGAACGTGATGTTCGCGCTGCGCATCCTCGGCGTTCCCGACGTGCAACAGCGCCGCCGGACGTTCCAGGTCCTCAAGTGGGTCGGCCTGCAGCACCGCGCCAATGCGTATCCGGTCGAACTGTCGGGCGGCGAGCAGCAGCGGGTCGCGATTGCGCGGGCGCTGGTGAACGAGCCGGTCCTGGTACTCGCCGACGAGCCGACGGGGAACCTGGACCCCGACCTCGCGCTCGACATCATGAACCTGTTCCGTGAAATCAACGCCACCGGCACCACCGTGCTCGTGGCGACGCACGACCGCGAGCTGATCCGGCACGTGGGGCGCCGCGCGATCTTGCTCGAACGCGGGCGCGTGGTGGAGGCGGCGTGAGCAGCGGGGGCCTCTCGTGATCGGCGCCTTGAAGTACTTCGTCACCGAAGCGTTCCTCAGCCTGTGGCGCGGCCGCCGTTCCAGCTTCCTCTCGATCCTGACGATCGCGATTGCGCTGTTCATGCTGGGGCTCTTCCTGCTCGTCAGCGCCAATCTCGAACGCACGATGCAGGAGTGGACCCGGTCGGCCGAGTTCTCGGTCTACCTCCGCGACGAGGCGACGCCCGACGAGCGCGCGGCGATCGAGCGCGCACTGCGTGCCGAACCGTCGGTAGCGGGCGTGGACGCCGTGTCGAAAGACGACGCGCGCGCGCGGTTCCGCCGCGATTTCCCGGAACTGGCACCGGCAACGGCGGGTGCGCTGGACAACCCTTTCCCGGCGTCCTTCGAAGCGCGCCTCGGGTCGTCCGCGGTCAGTCCGGCAGCCCTCGAGAAACTCGCAAGCCGTCTCGGCGTATTGCCCGGCGTTTCCGATGTACGCTGCGACCGCCGCTGGCTCGACCGGCTGGCGTCGCTCGGCGTGATCGTCCGCTGGGCCGGCCTGTTCCTGGCGGCCACGCTCGTTGTCGCAGCAGGGCTCACCGTGACCAACGTCGTCCGCCTGGCGCTGTATGCGAGGCGGGACGAAGTGGAGATCATGGAGTTGGTCGGGGCGCCGATGTCGTTCATCCGCGGGCCATTCGTCTGCGAAGGCGTCATCCAGGGCGGCCTCGGCGCGATCCTCGCGCTCGTGTTGCTGCGCGTCGTCGTGGACGTGGCGACGCCGCGGCTCGCGACGTTGGCGGCCGGCGTCTTCGACGTGCGAACTATCGAGTTCCTCACGGGAGCCACGATGGCACTCGTGCTCGGTGGCGGTATGCTCGTCGGATGCCTCGGCGGGCTGGCCGCCGCACGACGTTTGCGATGATCGACGGGCGGCGCCACTGCCCGGAGTGTTTTGGTCGCCGTTGACAGCCCCCCGAACGGCTACTAGACTGGGAAGTACCTACCGACTTTTCCTTTCTTCTGAAGGAGTCGCATGCATTGCTTCGTGACCGACCAGCGGCCATCGAGCGCACTACATCCGGGCTTCCAGATCGATTTCTACCGGGCGGAACTGATCAAGCATCAATACTGTCTTCGTCTTCAGCGCGAGTACTATTCCGAGAGGGCGTACAGTTCGGCCGAGCAGGCGCTCGGTCGGCTGCTCGCGTGCCTTGACCAATTGTGCCGGTCGAAGGATGCAGAGCGGTTGATGGGCCACCTGCTCAGGCAGTTCGATGTCGTGACGAATCTGTCGGCGTGGACCGACCCGAAAAAGGTGAACTGAACCCGCACCTCACGCGTTTCCGCCGGGACCTTCCCGCCATCTTCCGAGCGGCGATCGACGCGTCCAGCGCAGCTGGATTGCTCGACGCCGCTCTCGCGCTTTCAGCTGACCAACGGTTCCTGGAACGCCCGCTCCACGTCCTCAGCATTGGCAAGGTGTCCGCGCAGATGGCGTCGGCCGTCGACCGTCGGCTCTCCGCGAAGGTGGTGGCCGGCCTGGCCATCGGGGCCCATCCCTCGGCCGACCTGCCGCCATCCGTCACCTGGATGGTGGGCAGCCACCCCATTCCGGACAGCCGAAGCGTCGAAGCAGGCCGGCGCGCCCTGGCCAGCGCCCAGGCTGTGCCCGCCGATCACGGGCTGCTGGTGCTGGTGTCCGGCGGCGCCTCGTCGCTGGTGGCGCTGCCCAGGCCCGGCATCACGCTCGCCGACAAGCAGGCGACGACGCGTCGGCTGCTGCTGGGCGGCGCGGACATTCACGTCCTGAACGTCGTTCGGAAACACCTTTCCGCCATCAAGGGCGGACAGCTGGCCGTCGCGGTCAGGGCTCCGACGCTGGCCCTGGCGATTTCCGACGTGGTCGGCGACGACCTCAGCGTGATCGGTTCGGGTCCGACCGTCCCCGACGCCAGCACATTCGCGGAAGCGCTGGACGTGCTCGGCCGATTCGGCGCCGTCGGGGAGTTCCCGGCTGCGGTCGTCGCGTTGTTACGGGCGGGTGCGAGGGGCGGCGTTCCGGAGACGCCGAAGCCGGGTGACGAACGCCTGGCGCACGTGACGACCCGTGTCATCGGGTCGCGCGCGAGCGCGGCGGCCGGGGCGGCGGCCGCTGCCGAGTCGCTTGGCTACCGGGCAGTCGTGCTATCCGACCCGGTGGTCGGAGTGGCGCGCGAGGCCGGTCCGCGGTTCGTGGCCGACGCGATCCGCCTGGCCGAGGATGTCCGGGTGCCGACCTGTGTAATTGGCACCGGCGAGACGACGGTCGTCGTGGTCGGGCGTGGCCGGGGCGGCAGGAACCAGGAGGTGGCGCTGTCGGCGGCAGGCCTGCTCGCCGGTCTGGCCACGCCGGCGGCCTTGCTGAGCGGCGGCACGGACGGCATCGACGGTCCGACCGACGCCGCGGGCGCCATGTGCGACGGAACGACAATCCATCGCGGCGCGCTGGCCGGCCTAGGGGCGCCGGAGGACTATCTTCGCGAGAACGATTCATACCGATTCTTCGAGGCCATGGGCGACCTTGTTGTGACCGGCCCGACGGACACCAACGTCGGCGACATACAAATCCTGCTGGCGATGCCGGGCGGCGCCCCACCGGGCGAAAGAGATTCGATCTGAACGGAGAACGCAGCACGAAGAACGGAGAATGGAAGTTCGGAGAAGGGAGGACGTGGCGCTGCGATTCGGAGCCGGATCTGTCAAACTGTCGTTCTCAACCCCGGAGGACCGGCGATGAGCAAGATGAAGATGACACTGTTCGCGCTGCTTGGCCTCGTCGTGGCGGTGTGCGCGGGTTGGTTGTGGGGAGCGTGGGGACGTTGGGCAAGCGAGACGCAGTGGCGCGACGCGGAGCTTCGCGCGCAGTTCGCGGAGGCCCGCGCCTCGTTGTGCGCCGCCCGCGTCGATGTCTTCGAGCTGAACTTCGGCCGGGCGAGCGGCGATCTCGAGCAGGCGAAAAAGGCGATGGGCGCGGTTGCCGGGGAGCTGGGAAAGGCGGGCCGCTCCGACGCGGCGGCCGCGGTCCAGGAGGCGCTCAAGAAGGCTGGCGAGGCCCAGCAACTGGCCGGCAATGTGGACCAAGCGGCGAACGCGCGGGTGGCCGACGCGATCGCGGCGCTCGCGCGGGCCGGCGCCGAATCCCGAAAGTAGGCTGACGTGCTGACACGAGACGACGTCCTCCGTCTGATCCGCGAACGCGCCCAGCACCCGTCATCGTCGCGCGATCTGATGCGCCTGCTGGACATTCCGCGGGAGGAGCGGGCCGGGTTCAGACGGCAGCTCAGGCTCCTCGTCGCTGACGGCGAACTGGTCGAGGTTCGCGGCAAGCGGTACGGCCTCGCCGACAAGATGGACCTGGTCGTGGGGCGTCTTCAGGCCCACGCCGGAGGCTTCGGTTTCGTCATCGCCGAACATCCGACGGAACCCTCGCACCGCGATGTCTTTGTGGCCGCACCGAACCTGAAGGAGGCGATGCACGGCGACCGCGTGGTGGCGCGCGTCGAACGATTCGGCGACGGCGATCGGCCCGAGGGGCGCATCGTCAAGATCCTCGAGCGGGCCAATCAGACCGTGGTCGGGCGTTTCGACGTCGACGCGGCCGGTCTCGGGTTCGTGGCGCCCTTCGACCGGCGGCTGCTGGCCGACGTCGCCGTGCCACCCGCGGACACGGGCGGTGCGCGGGCGGGACAGATGGTGGCCGTGGAGATCACCAGGTGGCCGACCGAAACGCGGGGGCCGATCGGCCGCGTGACCGAGGTGCTGGGGGACGTGGACGCCCCCGGAGTGGACACGACGATCATCGTCCGGAAGTACGGGCTTCCCGACGCGCACGGCGAGGCGGCGGTCACCGAGGCGAGGCGCATGACCGACGGGCGCGGATCACCCCGCGGCATGCACGCGCGCAGGCAGGACCTCGCCGGACGCACCGATTTCCGGAGCCTCGACATCGTCACCATCGACGGCGAGCATGCCCGCGATTTCGACGACGCGATTTCGATCGAACGGCTCGAGAACGGCCACTTCTCTCTCGGCGTCCACATCGCCGACGTGTCCCACTACGTGCGCGAGGGGAGCGCCCTCGACGCGGAGGCGTACGAGCGAGGGACGTCGGTGTACTTCCCGGACCGCGCACTGCACATGTTTCCGGAGGAACTGGCGACCGGGCTGTGCAGCCTGAACCCCCGGGTGGACCGCCTGGTGCAATCGTGCCTGATGGAAGTCGATCGGCACGGGACCGTGCTGCGGTACGAATTCCACGACGGGATCATCCGTACCCGCGAGCGGATGACCTACACGGACGTCAACACGATCCTGACGGCCGCGGACCCCGACGTCACCGCCCGCTACGCTCCGCTCGTGCCGCTGTTCGAACGGATGCGCGAGTTGTTCCAGATCCTGCACGACCGGCGCCGCAGGCTGGGGTCGATCGATTTCGACTTCGACGAGGCCGAGGTCGTGCTCGACGAGGCCGGCCAGATCGAGGCGATCGTCGCCTCGGAACGGAACGTCGCCCACCGGATCATCGAGGAGTTCATGCTCCTGGCGAACGAGACGGTCGCGGAGTTCCTGGACACGAGCGTGGTGCCCGGGCTGTTTCGCGTGCACGAACAGCCCGACCCGCTCAAGGTCGAGAAGTTCGAAGAGTTCGTGTCGAGCTTCGGGTACAGCCTCGGGGCTCCGCCGCACGCGGTCCGGCCCCGCCACTTCCAGTCGCTGCTGAAGAAGATCCACGGCAAGCCGGAGGAGCGCCCGGTCGCGGTGCTCATGCTGCGCACCATGCAGAAGGCCCGCTACGCCCCGGCCAACCTGGGCCACTTCGGCCTCGCGTTCTCGAGCTACACGCACTTCACGTCCCCGATCCGACGCTATCCCGACCTGGTCGTACACCGCCTGCTTCGCGCCGCGAGGCTCTCGTCACTGAACGACGCGGAACTCGGGGAGCTCCAGGAGACCCTGCCCGAGGTCGCCCGCCAGACTTCCGAACGGGAACGGCGCGCCGACGAGGCCGAGCGCGAGCTCATGCAGTGGAAGAAGGTCCGCTTCATGAGCGACAAGGTCGGGGATGAATTCGCCGGCTACATCACCGGCGTCACGTCGTTCGGCCTGTTCGTCGAACTCGTCGAACACTTCGTCGAGGGGCTCGTGCACGTCTCCAGCATGGCGGACGACTATTACCGGTTCCTCGACTCGACGCACACGCTCCGCGGCGAGAACACGCACAAGACGTACCGGCTGGGTGGACGCGTTCGGGTGCAGGTCGTCCGCGTGGATCTCGAGAAGCGGCAGATCGAACTCGGGCTCGTGGAGATTCTCGAGGCCGTGCGGCAGGGCGACCGGCGGCTCGGGCCGCGACGCCGATCCGTGACATCGACACGCGAGCCGCTCCGCAAGCGGCCGCGACCCGGGAAGAACGCCCGGCGTCGCCGGCACGGCTGAGGCAGGCGTGATGAGCCGCCACGTCATCATCGGCACCGCCGGCCACATCGATCACGGAAAGAGCGCCCTCGTGCTGGCGCTGACCGGCACCGATCCCGACCGCCTGAAGGAAGAGAAGGCCCGCGGCATCACCATCGACCTCGGGTTCGCGCACTGGACCACCGCCGATTTCGCGTTTTCGTTCGTGGACGTCCCCGGACACGAGCGGTTCGTCAAGAACATGCTGGCCGGCGTCGGGGGCATCGACGCGGTGGTGCTCGTGGTCGCGGCCGACGAGTCGGTGATGCCGCAGACGCGGGAGCACTTCGAAATCTGCCGGTTGCTCGGCGTGCCCCAGGGCCTGATCGCGATCACCAAGGCCGACCTCGCTGACGCGGACACGATCGAACTGGTGACGATGGAGGTGCGTGACCTGGTGGCGGGGTCGTTCCTGGCCGACGCGCCCATCGTGGCGCTCTCCGCCAGAACGGGCGAAGGCATGGAAGCGTTCCGACAGGCGCTCGCGGCCCTCGGGCACCGGGCTCGCCGCCGAGCGGCTGGCGGGGCCGTTCGCATGCCGATCGACCGGGCGTTCTCGGTGAAGGGATTCGGCACCGTGGTCACCGGCACGTTGCTGTCCGGACGCGTTCAGGGGGATGACGAACTCCTGATTCTGCCCGGCGAACAGCGGGTCAAGATCCGCGGAGTGCAGGTGCACGGAGAGGCGGCCGACGCGGCCGAGGCGGGACAGCGCGTCGCGTTGAACCTGGGCGGGGTCGATCTTGAGGAAGTCGGGCGCGGCGATTCGCTGGTGACGCCAGGCACTCTCGAACCGACCCGCATGGTCGACGCGCGGCTGCAGGTAGTCCCGGGCGCCCGCGCGCTCCGCCACGGGGCGCGCGTGCGTTTTCACCAGGGCACAAGCGAGATACTTGGCCGGGTTGCGCTGGCCGCCGTGCTGAAGGGCGACCGCCCCGGCGCGGAAACCGCCAGCCCGCTGGCGCCAGGCGCCGAAGTGCCCGGCGGCGGGCACGCGTACATCCGCGTTCGGCTTGAATCCCCGGCGGTGCTGTCGCGAGGCGATCGGTTCATCCTGCGCGCCTACTCGCCTCCCGTCACGATCGCGGGCGGGCTCGTGCTCGACCCGCACCCGTCGCGCGGCGCCATCCGCACGCGGGCCGCGCGCGAGCGGTTCGAACGGTTCGACCCGGGAGATGCGGGCGGCCCGGAAGCGGTGGACCGGGCGGTGGCTGCCATGGTGACGGAGCGCGCCGCCGCCGGCCTCCCGACGGCCGCGCTGATCAGCCGCGCAGGCCTCGAGCCCGAGGCCACGGGCGCCGTCGTCGATCGGCTCGCGCGCGCGGGCACCGCCGTCCAAGCCGGCGACGTGCTGGTGTCGCCCTCCGTGCTCGACGCGCTCGCGCGCGACGTGCTCCAACGGTTGGGCGACCACCACCGTGCCGAGCCGCTCTCGGAGGGCATGCCGCGCGAGGAAGTCCGCGAGCGAGGATTCGCGAGGGCAGGGGAGGGCGTGTTCGACTTCGTGCTCGCCGGCCTGCAGCAGGCGGGGCGGGTCAGGGGCCGGGAGCGCCTCGCGCTGGCCACCCACCGGGTCTCGCTGACGCCGGAAGAGGAACAGGCCCGGCAGGTGACTGAACGGACGTTTCGGGCCGCGGGGCTGACGCCGCCCGATCCGAGGGACGTCGCACAGGCGAACGGAATCTCGGGCGAGGTGATGGACCGCGTCACGAAACTCCTCGTCCGGCAGAAGATCCTCGCCAGGCTCGACACGGTGTTCTTCCACCAGGAGGCGCTCGACGGCCTCAAGCGCGACATCTCGGGCCTCGGCCGCGCAGCTCCGGATGCCCAGGCCCGGATCGATGTCGCCACGTTCAAGGAACGCTACGGCGTGTCGCGCAAGTACGCGATTCCGCTGCTCGAGTACCTGGACCGGGAGCGGGTGACACGGCGGGTGGGGGATGCAAGGGTGGTGATCTGAGTGCCTACTTCGTCTGCGCCCGCGGCGTGTCGTCGTCGTGGTTCTTGGACGCGTCTTTGAAGCCGCGAATGGCCTTCCCCAGCCCTCGGCCGAGTTCCGGCAGGCGATTCGCGCCGAATACGAGCGCCAGGATGGCCGCGATCAACAGCAATTCGGGAATGCCGAGACTGCCCATATGTGAGCTCCTCCTGAATCCCGCGACATGGCAACGTGCCCGCACGGCCGGGCCGACCGAGCGGGCATCGGACGCGCCCACGGCCGGGAGATCGGCGCGGCGGGCTTGAAGCGTTCCGCCATCAAGCTTACAGTAAGGTTAACCCGTCTGCGGGGTGGACGTGGCGGTGCGGGTCTGTGACGGCTTTTCTATGAGGTGCTGCGTGGCTGAGGTGGAAACCGGTCGGTACACGATTGGGGTCTTCAAGGATGTCGCCTCCGCGGAGCGTGGGATCGATGCGCTGAAACGCCAGGGATTCCTCGCCGACGCGCTGACGGTGCTCGCCAAGGAGAGCCCAGACACGTCCGGCCTGCTTCAGAAGGTGTTTGGGAGGATTCCCGACAAGGTGGACCTGCAGGGGATCGGAACGGCCTTGGCGGTGGGGAGCCTGCTCACCGCGCTCGATGCGAACTCGGGGGACCTGGCCAGGAGCGGATTGGCGACCAGCTTGAAGCGAGTTGGCTTCCAGCCGCACGACGGCAGGATCTTCGAGACGCTGACCGACCGGGGAGGAGTGCTCGTTGCGGTCTGCAGCGAACCGCGCGCGGCGGATGCCCTCTCGACGCTCCACTGCTACGGCGGCGGCAACGCTGCGATTGGCGCCTGGACTGGTCGGCTCTGACCTTTCCAGTGGACAGCCGAATCAGGCCAATTGGCCGATTCCCACGTCGAAACAGGCAGAAGTCTCCGGCTATGGCCGGAATAGGCGACAGCTCTGCAGGTACTCGATTTGCAGTTGCCCTCAGGGACGCCGTGCGCGATCATGGATCGAAGCAAGTGACGGCCTGCACCCATGTCTGACACCGCGACCGCCCAGCCCGAATTCAACGCGCCTGTCGGGCACGTGTCGGCCGAGTCGTATGCCGCTGGTCGGCCGGGTTTGTTCTGCGGCCAGTACCTGACCACCGGCCCCGACAGTGTCCAGGCGTTCTGGGAACGAACCGGGTTCTCGCTTGCGACACACCTCGTGTTGATTGGCCTCCTGGTTGTGTTCATCAAGTACGCGCCGACAGGGAGCATGACGTCCTCCCCGATGGAGTCCATCCCGTTCCACGATATCGTCTGGCTCGACAAGCCAGGGCCGGGAGGTGGCGGCGGCGGCGGTGGGAACCGGATGCAGGCGCCGCCGCGGAAGGCGGAACTGCCCGGCAAGGACAAGGTCACGGTTCCCGTCACGAAACCGGAGCCGCAGCCGGTTCCGCAGGCCAAGCCCAGCGACACGCCGCCCCCGCCGGCGTTCGACATTCCTGCGAAGACGACCGCCGATTCGTCGTTCACGGTTCCGGGTTCACTCGACGGTCTGGCCTCGTCACTCTCCCAGGGGCCGGGCAGCGGCGGAGGGTCGGGGACCGGAACGGGCACCGGCATCGGCCCGGGCAACGGGTCCGGACTTGGGCCCGGCTGGGGCGGCGGCACGGGCGGCGGAGCGTATCGGCCCGGCAGCGGCATCGAGAGCCCGACGGTGCTGAAAGAGGTCAAGCCAGGTTACACGGCCGACGCGATGCGCGCGAAGATCCAGGGCACGGTCGTCATGGAGTGCGTGGTACTCCCCGATGGGACGGTGGGGCAGGTCACCATCACCAAGTCGCTGGATCCGATCTTTGGCCTCGACCAGGAGGCGGTCAAGGCCGCCAAGCAGTGGCGCTTCGTGCCCGGCAAGAAACAGGGCCAGCCGGTCGCCGTCTACGTGTCGATCGAACTGACGTTCACCCTCCGTTGAGTGCAGGCACCCACCTCGAACGCGACCTCTCGGAATGACAGCCAGGCGGCTCGCGGGCGCAGGTCGAGCCCCATCCTGTCGTGGATCATGCTGGCGGTTCCGCTGCTGTTCCTTGCGTTCGGCGCCGCGCCCCCGGCCGGCGCAAGATGGACATGCGGCGCATCCGTGGCATCATCCTGTTTGGATACAGGCTGTCGCAGCCAGCCCACGTCTGCCTAGGCGCGTTCCGCCTGGAGTGACCCGGAATCCGGCGAACACTGAGGGCCACGTTGATTCCGCCCGAGGTTTCCGCAAGAATCTAGGGACTCATTATGACCATCCAGCTCAGAGATATCGGCAAGTCGATCCTCGAGGCCGAGTACGCGGTGCGCGGCCCGATCGTCGCGCGCGCACAGGAACTCGAACGGCAGGGGCGCGAGATCATCTACTGCAACATCGGCAACCCGCAGGCGCTCGAGCAGAAGCCGTTGACCTACCTGCGCCAGGTGCTCGCGCTCTGCCAGTACCCGGATCTGATTCACCGCGCCGCGGACCTCTTTCCCGCAGACGTGCTCGAGACGGCCGGCCGCGTCCTGACAGGGACCCGGCACGGGTTGGGGGCTTACTCGGACAGCAAGGGCGTGCGCCTGATCCGCGAGGCGGTCGCCGCCTTCATCCGCGAACGGGACGGGATCGAGGCCGATCCCGAGGCCGTCTACCTGACGGACGGCGCGTCGAAAGGCGTGCAGGGGGCGCTCCGCATCCTCATCAGCGGTCCGCAGGACGGGATCATGATTCCGATCCCGCAGTACCCGCTCTACAGCGCCACCATCGCCCTCTTCGACGGGAAGCAGGTCGGCTACTACCTCGACGAAGGCCACAACTGGAAGTTGAGCCGGATGATGCTGGAGGAGAGCCTTCAGGACGCACGGCGCTCCGGCGTGAAGGTGAAGGCCATCTGCGCGTTGAATCCGGGGAACCCGACGGGGTCCGTTCTCGACCGGGACAACATCGCGATGCTGATCGACTTTGCGAAGGCGCACGGCCTCGCGATTCTCGCCGACGAGGTATACCAGGAGAACGTCTATCTCAGTGGCGATCGGTTCGTGTCCTTCGCCCGAGTGATGGTCGAGAACGGGGAGACCGACGTCAGCCTCTTGAGTTTTCACTCGTGCTCGAAAGGGTTCCTGGGGGAGTGCGGACAGCGCGGCGGCTACATGGAGGTGCGCAACGTGCCCGCCGAGGTCGTCGCGCAGATCACCAAGCTCCAATCGATATCGCTCTGCTCGAACCTCAGCGGGCAGGTGGCGACCTACTGCATGGTGCGGCCGCCGAAGCCCGGCGAACCTTCGTACGAACGATACGCGCAGGAACGCGACGGCATTCTCGGTGAACTGAAGAAGAGGGCCGCGCTGCTCGCCGAGGGGCTGAACCGGATTCCGGGCATCCAGTGCAACGTCGTGGCGGGCGCGATGTATGCGTTCCCCCGGATCACGCTGCCGGCCGGGCGCACGGACGAGGAGTACTGCATGGCGCTGCTCGAGCAGACCGGCATCTGCGTCGTCCCCGGAACCGGGTTCGGCCAGGTCCCCGGCACGGCGCACTTCCGGACGACCATCCTGCCGCCGACGCGCAAGATCGAGGTCGTGGTGGAGCGCCTCGCCGCGTTCCACGCAGATTACAGATAGTAGGTAGGAGGCCGTCGGCAGCAGGCAGCAGGCTGCCTGCCAAAGAAGAAGGCCCGGCGGGCATTCACCCACCGGGCCCTGACTGACCGGTTTCACCGACTGACTCGTTCCGCCGACTGACTGAGTTCGTCGACTGACTGAATTCGTCGACTGACTGAATTCGCCGACTTTAGTACATCCCGCCCATGCCGCCGCCCGGCCCGCCCGACATCGGCGCGTCCTTCTTCTCCTCAGGGATGTCGCATACCATCGCCTCGGTGGTCAGCAGGAGCGAGGCGATCGACGAGGCGTTCTGGAGCGCCGTGCGGACGACCTTCGCCGGGTCGATGACGCCGGCCTGCACCAGGTTCTCGTATTTCTCTTCCTGCGCGTTGAAGCCCCACTCCTCGTCCTTGCTCTCGAGCACCTTCTGGACGACGATCGACCCCTCGACGCCGGCGTTGTTCGCGATCCAGCGCATCGGGTCTTCGATGGCCCGTTTCACCAGGTTCACGCCGATCTGCTGGTCGCCCTCGAGCTTCAGGGTGTTGAGCGCCTTCACGCCGCGCAGCAGCGCCACGCCGCCGCCCGGGACGATGCCCTCCTCGACGGCCGCCTTCGTGGCGTGCATCGCATCTTCGACGCGCGCCTTCTTCTCCTTCATCTCGGTCTCGGTCGCGGCCCCGACCTTGATCACCGCCACGCCGCCGACGATCTTCGCCAGCCGCTCCTGCAGTTTCTCGCGGTCGTAGTCCGACGTCGTGTCCTCGACCTGGGCGCGGATCTGCTTCACCCGGCCCTCGATCGCCTGGCTGGTGCCGGCGCCTTCCACGATCGTCGTGGTGTCCTTGTCGATCGTGACCTTCTTGGCCTGGCCGAGGTCCTCGATGCGGATGTTCTCGAGCTTGATGCCCAGGTCTTCCGTGATGGCGCGGCCGCCGGTGAGGATCGCGATGTCCTCGAGCATGGCCTTGCGCCGGTCACCGAAGCCGGGCGCCTTCACCGCGGCGGCCGACAGCGTGCCGCGCAGCTTGTTGACCACCAGGGTGGCCAGCGCCTCGCCGTCCACGTCTTCGGCGATGATGAGCAGCGGCTTGCCCATGCGGGCGACCTGCTCGAGGATCGGGAGGAGGTCCTTCATCGAGCTGATCTTCTTCTCGTGGATCAGGATGATCGGGTTCTCGAGCACGATCTCCATCCGCTCGGGGTCGGTCACGAAGTACGGCGACAGGTAGCCGCGGTCGAACTGCATCCCCTCGACGACCTCGAGCGAGGTCTCGAGCGTCTTGGCCTCTTCGACCGTGATGACGCCGTCCTTGCCGACCTTCTCCATCGCCTCGGCGATGATCGTGCCGATCGTCTTGTCGTTGTTCGCGGAGATCGTGCCGACCTGCGCGATCATGTTGCCCTTGACCGGCTTCGACAGCTTCTTGATCGACTCGATCACGACCTCGACCGCGCGCTCGATCCCGCGCTTCAGTTCCATCGGGTTCGCACCGGCGGCCACGTTCTTCGAGCCCTCGCGGTAGATGGCCTGCGCGAGCACCGTCGCGGTCGTCGTGCCGTCGCCTGCGACGTCCGACGTCTTGCTCGCCACCTCGCGCACCATCTGCGCGCCCATGTTCTCGACCGGGTTCTTCAGCTCGATTTCCTTCGCGACCGTGACGCCGTCCTTGGTGATGAGCGGCGATCCGAACTTCTTGTCGAGCACCACGTTCCGGCCCTTGGGGCCGAGGGTCACCTTCACCGCGTCGGCGAGGGCGTTCACCCCGCGGAGAATTGCCTGGCGCGACTGCTCGCCGTAGATGATCTGCTTTGCCATCGTTATCTGCTCCGTTCAGGACTTGGTGTTGTGCCGGGACGCGACTATTCCAGGATCGCCAGGACTTCCTCTTCGCGCATGATCAGGAACTCCTCGCCGTCGAGCTTGATTTCCTGACCAGAGTACTTGCCGAACAGGATCGTATCGCCTGCCTTGACGTCGAGCGCGATGCGCCCGCCGTCGTCCTTGACCTTGCCGGCGCCGACGGCGTGGACCTTGCCCTGCTGCGGCTTCTCCTTGGCGGTGTCGGGAATGATGATTCCCCCGATCTTCTGCTCGCCCTCGTCGATGCGCTTGACGAGGATCCGGTCGTGTAGCGGTCTGGCTTTCATCGATGTCACCCCCACTCCTACAGTGCGGTTGAAGGCGGCCCCGGCCGAAGGGCCTTGGGACCGGTTTGGCACTCGGCGGGCACGGCCATTAGCAGCCATCCCCGCAGGATTGTTAGCACTCGTTGTGCCTGACTGCTAAGTATAGCCCACCCGCCAGCGGTGTCAAGATGGGGGGACTCAGAGCTCAGAATCCAGAAGCCAGAATCCAGAATCCAGAATCCAGAAGGCGGAAGCCGCGGTCCGGGAGTTGGAAGCCGCGGGCCGCCTTTCATTCGCGCCGATCTAATGAGATGCTGTTCGCATGACCGACCTGCGCGCCATCTCCCTGTTCAACACCTTGACCCGCCGCGTGGAGCCGGTGGTCCCGCTCAGTCCGGGCGAACTCAAGATCTACAACTGCGGCCCGACCATCTACAACTACGTCCACATCGGCAACCTGCGCACCTTCCTGTTCCAGGACCTGCTCAGGCGGACGTTCGAGGCCGCCGGTTACCGCATCACTTTCTGCATGAACCTGACCGACGTCGAGGACAAGATCATCCGCGACAGCCAGGCGGGGCTGCCGGCCGACGCCGACAACGAGACGCGCCTTCAGGCGATGCGGGCGTTCACCGACACCTACGAGCAGGCGTTTCTCGACGACATGGACGCGTTGCGGATCGCCCGGCCGACGCTGATGCCCCGCGCCACGAGCTACATGGCGGACATGATCCGTCTCGTCGAGGTACTCGAGGCGCGCGGCCTGGCGTACGAGCGCGACGGGAGCGTGTATTTCCGCGTCAACGCCCTGCCGCAGTACGGCTGCCTGTCGCACATCGACCGCGACGGGATGCAGCTCGGGACCAGCGTGGACTCGGACGAATACGACCGCGACTCGGTGAGCGACTTCGTCCTCTGGAAGGGCGCCAGGCCGGGTGAGCCCTGGTGGGAAAGCCCGTGGGGCAACGGGCGGCCAGGCTGGCACATCGAGTGTTCCGCGATGGCCCTGAACCTGCTGGGGCAGCGGCTCGACATCCACACCGGAGGAGTGGACCTCATCTTCCCGCACCACGAAAACGAGATCGCGCAGAGCGAGGGGGCGATCGGCCACTCGTGGGTGACCCACTGGGTGCACGGCGAGTTCCTCATGGTCGAGGGCGAGAAGATGTCCAAGAGCCTGGGCAACTTCTTCACGCTGCGCGACCTCGTGGCCAGGGGCGTGGACCCGATGACCTTCCGCTTCGCGATTCAGAGCAATCACTTCCGGAAGCTCTACAACTTCAGTTTCGAAGGTCTGCGGGCGGCCCAGGCGACACTCGACCGGCTGCGGACGTTTCGGGCGAGGATGGAGGATGCGCCGGCGCCGCCTCGCGAGGGCGCGACGGACGTCGGGGTCGACGCGCGAACGCGCGTGGCGCGCGCCCGCGACGAATTCTGGAAGGCGATGGCCGACGATCTGAACACTCCCGAGGCGCTGGCGGCGATCCTGACGCTGGTGACCGACATCAACGCCGAGGACGACTTCCGCCCGCTCTCGCGCGAGGAGCGCGACGAGGTGGTGGCGTTTCTCGACGAGACCGACCGGGTCTTCGCGGCCTGGCCGCACGAGGAGCGACAATCGCTCGACGCCGAGGTCGCGGCGCTCATCTCCGCCCGAAAGGAAGCCAAGGCCGCCAGGAACTGGGCCGAGGCCGACCGGCTGCGCGGCGAGCTCAAGTCGATGGGGATTGTCCTCGAGGACCGCAAGGACGGGACGGTCAGGTGGAAGCGGGTGTAGAAGAGGCCGCCCACCTCTGAAGCCGTGGGCCCACCGATTCACGACGGCAGTGGCACCGGTGACGGCGACCAACGGCCGGAGCAGGCCTTCAGGCCCGCGGGTCTACTTCCTGATCTTCAACTCCGTCATCTTCCGGCTGAGCGTGTTGCGGTGGATGCGCAGCTCGCGCGCCGTGGCGCTGAGGTTGCCGTCCTCGCGCTCGAGGACCTTCGCGATGAACGTCCGCTCGAACGCGCAGACGGCGTCTTCGAACAGGATGCCGCGTTCGACCATCTCCCCGATCAGGTGTTCAAGGCGTTCGCGCACGTCAGCTCCGCTCGTCCACGCCGTGTCCCGCCAGGCGCCGTAGCGCCTCGACGTATTTCTCCCGGGTCCTGGCGATCACGTCGTCCGGCAGGGACGGCACCGGAGGCTGCTTGTTCCACTTGATCTGCTCGAGGTAGTCGCGCACGTACTGCTTGTCGAAACTTGGCTGGCTCCCGCCCGGCGCGTAGGCGTCGGCCGGCCAGAAGCGCGAGGAATCCGGCGTCAGCACCTCGTCGATCAACAGGACCCGTTCCCGGCCGCCGTCCCGCAGGATGCCGAATTCGAACTTCGTGTCGGCGACGATGATGCCGCGCGTCTCCGCGTGCGCCGCCCCCATCGAGTACACCTGGAGCGACAGCCGCTCGAGCGTCGCGACGAGTTCGCGGCCCACCAGTCGCCCCGCCTCGTCGCGGCTGATGTTGACGTCGTGGCCGGTCTCCGCCTTGGTCGAGGGCGTGAAGATCGGCTCGGGAAGCCGATCCGCTTCCCGCAGGCCAGCCGGCAGCGTGATGCCGCACACGGTTCCGGTCTTGCGGTACTCGGCCCACCCCGACCCGACCAGGTAGCCGCGGACGACGCACTCGATCGGCACGGGCGTGGTTCGTCGGACCAGCATCGAGCGGCCGCGAAGGACGTTGGCGTGCTGCCTGAACGCGGGCGGGAAGTCGTCCGGGTTCACCGAGCGCAGGTGATTGGCGACGACGTTCGCCGTCAGGTCGAACCAGAACGCCGACAGCTGCGTCAGCACCTTGCCCTTGTCGGGGATGCCGGAGCCCAGCACGTAGTCGAAGGCCGAGATCCGATCGGTGGCGACGATCAGGAGATCGTCTCCGGCGTCGTAAAGGTCCCGCACTTTGCCGCTTCGGACTGGGGCGAGGCCGGGTAACGACGTGTTGATCAGGGGCTGTGCGAATGTCATTGGGGGAATCTCCCGACGGGCCAGCCGTCTGCCGGATCGACCGGCTCAGACGTGCGGGGTCCGTCATGATACCAGCGTTCGACGGCGGCCGCCAGCGTCAGTGCCAGCCGCTCGCGGCCCGGGCGCGCGCATCCGGTCGGCCGAACGTCGCCGGCACCCGGTATTCGGACAGTAAGTGACCGCCCACCATAGACTTGGACGCGATCTTATAGTAGAGTGCTTTGCCCTGACATGCGCACGCACCTTCGGACCATCATCGTCTTCGGCCTGGCTGTCGCCCTTCTGGCGTGGTTTCTCCGCGGAGCGGACCTCGGCCTGGTGTGGGCGGAGCTCACCAGGGGCCGGTTGGACCTCCTGCTGCTCGCGGTAGTCACGACGATGACCACCTACGCACTTCGGTCGCTGCGCTGGCAGTACCTGTTGGCGGGCCTCGGACCGACACGGTTCGTCGTCGCGTTCCGTTCGACCGTGATCGGGTTTGCTGCCAGCTTCCTTTTGCCCGCGCGGGCGGGGGAGTTCATTCGGCCCTACCTGCTGGCGCAACACGAGCGCCTGAGCGCGACCGCGGCGTTTGCCACCGTGGTGCTCGAGCGGGTGTTCGACATGGCGACCGTCCTGCTGTTCTTCGCATTCTTCCTGCTGACCAGCGATCCGGTGCTGGCGCGATCCGATCCGGCGATGTTCCGTGTCGTGCAGACCGGAATCTTGACGGCTGCCGCGGCGACGGTGGCCATTCTCGTGCTGTTCTTCGTGCTGGCGGGGCACCCGGAGACCATCGGGCGTATCTCCGAACGGATCGAACGCCGTCTGCCCGACCGTTTTGCGAAGATGGTGGACGGGCTGGCCCGAATGTTCGCGGTCGGCCTCGGCGCGGTCCGTCGGCCGCAGCAGCTGTTGCTGGTGTTTGCCTGGTCGATCCCGCTGTGGCTCTCGATTGCCGCCGGCATCTGGCTGGTGTCGAGGGCGTTCTCGGTTGAAATCGGGTTCACCGAGTCGTTCCTCGTGATGACGCTCCTCGTCGTGGGCGTCTCGGTGCCGACGCCGGGCTCGATTGGCGGCTTTCACAAGTTCTACCAGATAGCGGTGACGTCCTTCTTTCACGCGTCCACCGAGAAAGCCATCAGCGCGGCGGTTGTGCTGCACGCGATCTCGTTCGTGCCGGTCACGCTGCTCGGGGTCGTCTTCATGGTCCAGGAAGGCCTGACGCTGGGCGGCATGCGCCGCCTCGCAAGCGACGCCGCCGAGACTGGGGAGGATGCCAAGTGAAATGTCCGTACTGCGGTCATCTGGGCGACAAGGTCGTCGATTCCCGCGAGGGCAAGGAAGGCGAGGTCATTCGCCGGCGGCGGGAGTGCCTCGATTGCGGCCGTCGCTTCACCAGTTACGAGCGGATCGACGAAATCCCGTACATGGTCGTGAAGAAGGACGGCAGCCGGGAGCGATTCGAGCGGCAGAAGCTGGTCGCGGGCATGCTGAAGGCGTGCGAGAAGCGCCCGGTCAGCGTCACCGCGCTGGAAAAGGTGGCGGATCGCGTGGAAGCGACGCTCCAGGAGCGGCCGGAGAAGGAGATCGCGACTGCCGAGGTCGGCCTCTTCGTCATGCAGGCGCTGAAGGACCTGGACGAGGTCGCGTACGTGCGGTTCGCCTCCGTCTACCGCAACTTCCGCGACGTGGGTGAATTCCGGAAGCAGATCGAGGAACTGCTGAACGCAGGCGAATGATCAAGGAACTGCTGGCTGGCATCGCGCTCCCGTTGGTGGCCGGCCTGGTGCTGATGGCGGCCACGAGGGAATCGGCGCGCGCGGCGGACGACACGGACCTGCAGGTGCAGGCGCTGGCGAAGGGCGGCCAGGTTCTGGTGTCGTTCACGCTGACCAACGGCTTCACGGGCGAGCTGCAGGAGGCCATTCGCAGCGGCCTGGCGGCGACGATCACCTACGAGATCGAGTTGCGGCGGGGCGGGACGCTCTGGTTCGACCGCACGCTCGCGACGAGTACCGTGACGGCGATCGTCCGGTACGACAATCTGACGCGCCAGCACCAGCTGTCGCGCACAGTGGACGGCCGCGGCGAGGAACCGCGCCTGACCGAGGACGAGGCGCAGGTCCGCGAGTGGATGACGGTCTTCAAACAGTTGCCGCTGTTCAGCACGAAGCAGCTCGAGGCCAACGCCGAGTACTCCATCCGCGTGCGCGCCCGGACGCGGCCGCGGGTCAACTGGTTCCTGTTCTGGCCCTGGGAACAAGGCGCGCCCACCGGCGAGGCGCGCTTCACGCTGATCCAGTAGATGCTCACCCTGCGGGACACCTCCCCGGCGACGTCCCAGGCCCGGCCGCGGCGGCGGACCTCGGGGAGGCGCCCGTTCCGCGACAACCCGCTCCTGATCATCGTCGGCATCGCCCTGCTGGTGGCGGCGCTGGCCGCGACGCTCGCCTTCGGGTCGCGATCGTCGCGCCTCTCGCCGGACTTCCTCACGGAATTCGTCCTCTACGCGCTGTCGGCCGCCGACCTGGCGATGATCCTCGCGCTCGTCTTCGTGCTGGCGCGGAACATCGTCAAAATGATGGTCGAGCGGCGGCGCGGGCTGCCGTTGGCGAAGTTCCGGTCGAAGCTGGTCGGCGTCCTGCTCGGGATGACGCTCATCCCGTCCGTGCTCGTGCTGATCGTCGGGAGCGAACTGATCCGGACCAACCTCGATCGCTGGTTCAACGAGCCGATGGAGGAGATCGTCTCGTCGGCCAATCGCACCGCGGGCGACTACTACCGGGAACGCCAGAAACTGGTCAGCGACACGTCGCTGCGCCTGGCGGCCGGGCTGGCGCCGCTCGGCTTCCCGGACGCTGACGTGGCGAAGGTGTTCGACGTCATCAAGCCCGAGGTCGCCCCGCTGCGCGCGAGCATGGTCGAGGTGTATCGGGTCGTCCTCGGACGCGGGCCGAGGCCTGAAGTCTCCGCCGTGGCGGAGATGCGCGTGCCCGCGGTGCCGGCGGAGTACAACCGGGTGTCCGCCGACCGGATGGCCGAACGCGTGGCGTCCGGCAGCACCGAGACCCACGCGTTCGAAACGCTCGGGAACGGCGGCGAGCTGCTCCGGTCCGTGGCGCCTGTCCGGGGCAAGGACGGGAAGCTCGCGGGGGTCGTCGTCGCGTCCGACTACCTGACCGGAGAGATGGCGGAACGATCGCGCCGCATGACCGACGCCTACGTGCAGTACAGCAAGCTCAAGGTGCTCCGCAGCCCCATGTTCGGCGTCTACATCTCGTTCTTCCTGATGGTGACGCTGATGATTCTCGTCGGCGCCACGTGGACGGGGCTCTACCTGGCGAAGCGCATCACGCGCCCGATCCAGATGCTGGCGGCGGCCGCGCGCGACATCGGAGCGGGGCACCTCGATCAGCGGCTCGAGCCGGAGACGTCTGACGAGTTCGGGGCGCTCGTCGAGGCCTTCAACGCGATGGCCGGCGAACTGTCGAACAACCGGAAGGACCTCGAGCGTTCGACCCGCGACCTGCAACGACAGCACCAGGAGGTGGAGGCCCGGCGCCGGTACATCGAGACCGTGCTGGAGCGCATCACGACCGGTGTGGTGTCGGTGGACGCGTCGGGGCGCGTCACCACGATCAACAGCGCCGCGGCCCGGCTGCTGGGGCTGGGAGAGGCGGGCGCGGGCCAGCCGGTCGCAGACCTGCTCGGGCGCGTCGAGCTGTCGGCGCTGCTCGCGCTCATCGAGGGCGCCAGGGGCGGCGGGCAGGATCCGCCGGCCCAGGAGATCGCGCTGGCGAACGACGGCCGCGAGATCCACCTCGCCGCGGCCGCCACGCGGCTTCACGGTGAGGGCGGCGCGACGGAGGGCACCGTGCTCGTCTTCGACGACATCACGCCGTTGATCCGCGCCCAGAAGGTGGCGGCGTGGCGTGAAGTGGCGCGGCGCCTCGCGCACGAGATCAAGAACCCGCTAACGCCGATCCAGCTGTGCGCCGAACGGCTGGCGCGGCACTTTCAGGCCGCGCCCCCGCCGACGCGCGCGCTCGTCGAGGAGTGCACGAAGACCATCGTCGGCGAGGTGGAATCGCTCAAGGGGCTGGTGGACGAGTTCTCCCAGTTCGCCCGGATGCCGGCGCCGAAGCGGATCCCGACAGACCTCCCCAGGCTGCTCGCGGACACGCTCGCGCTGTACATGGGCCTCTTCCGCGAGGTGAAGATCGAAACGCTGTCGCCGCCGTCGATGCCGCCCGTGCGGGTGGATCCCGAACAGATCCGGCGGGTGGTCATCAACCTCGTGGACAACGCGATCGAGGCGATGGATCGCAAGGGCCACGTCGTCATCGAGATCCAGCACGGGGCAGCCGAGCGCGTCGCGCGGATCGTGGTGGCCGACAACGGGCCGGGGATCCCCGCCAGCGAGCGGGAGAAACTGTTCATGCCGTATTATTCGACCAAGCGTCGCGGCAGCGGCCTCGGCCTGGCGATCGTCCGGCGGATCATCGCCGAGCACGGGGGCTCGATCGACGTGGCGGACAACGCGCCCCGGGGCACGCGGTTCATCCTCGAGCTGCCGGTCTGAGAACAGAATTCAGAATCCAGAACCCAGAAGATAGAAGATAGAAGTTAGAAGACAGAAGCCGCGAGGCGGCAAGAGGGCGCTGGAGCGTTGGGCCCTCGGAAGAGATGCAACCGCCGTGAAACCGCAGATCCTGGTCGTGGACGACGAGCCCGGCGTGCGGAGCGCCCTGTCGGGGGTGCTGCGCGACGAGGGGTACCAGGTCGAGGCCGTGGACAGCGGCGAAGCCTGCCTCGACCGGCTGTCCCGCGCGGCGTACGACGTCATCCTGCTCGATGTCTGGCTGCCCGGTGTGGACGGTCTGGCGACGCTCGCCCGGATCCGCGAGCGCCAGGTGGACGTGCAGGTGGTGATGATCTCCGGCCACGGCAGCATCGAGTCGGCGGTCAGGGCGATCAAGCTCGGGGCGTTCGACTTCATCGAGAAGCCGCTGTCGCTCGAGAAGACGATGCTCGTCGTGCGGAACGCGCTCCGCCAGCGTCGGCTCGAGGCCGAGAACCGGGCCCTGCGGGCCCGCGTGGACCGTCACCTGCAGATGGTGGGCGAGAGCTATGCCATGCGCCAGCTGCGCGAGCAGGTGGCGATGGCGGCGCCGACCAACGGCCGCGTGCTGATCTACGGCGACAACGGGACCGGGAAGGAGCTGGTGGCGCGGACCATCCACGCGCTGAGCCGCAGGCGCGCGGGCCCGTTCGTGGAGGTGAACTGCGCGGCGATCCCCGAGGAACTGATCGAGAGCGAGCTGTTCGGCCACGTGAAGGGCTCGTTCACCGGTGCCGTCAGCGATCGCCGCGGCAAGTTCGAGGCGGCCGACGGCGGCACGATCTTCCTCGACGAGATCGCCGACATGAGCGTCAAGACGCAGGCCAAGGTGCTGCGGGTTCTCCAGGAGCAGGTCGTCGAACCGGTCGGCGGTACCGCGGGCGTTCGTGTGGACGTCCGGGTCCTCGCGGCCACCAACAAGGAACTCCCGGCAGAGATTCGCGCCGGACGGTTTCGCGAGGACCTCTACTTCCGCCTGAACGTCATTCCGATCTTCGTGCCGCCCCTTCGCGACCGGAAGGACGACATCCCGTTGCTGGCCGAGCATTTCATGTCGGGGTTCGCCCGCGAGTACGGCCGGCGGATGAAGGCGCTAGATGCCGGCGCCGTGGCGGCGCTGCAGGGGTACCCGTGGCCGGGCAACGTGCGGGAGCTGCGGAACGTCATCGAGCGGCTGATCATCATGGTCCCGGGCGACACGATCGGGGCGCGGGACCTCGGGTTCCTCGAGGGGTCGTTCGTGGAGTACGAGGACGCGGCCGCGAGCGACGGGCCGGCGGCGGGGCTGACGCTGCAGGCGGCGAGGAGCCGCTTCGAACGCGAGTTCATCCTGAGGGTCCTGTCCACCCACAACGGCAACATCTCGCGCACGGCCGACGAACTGGGCGTCGAACGCAGCAACCTCTATCGAAAGATGCGCGCGCTCCGCATTGCCGCCCGTCCCCCGGAGCGCGACGAGGAACCGGCCTAGGCTCGTCGATCCCCGGCGCACGGCCGGGTGCCGCCATTCGAAGGCCCCCCAGCTGGTTTGACTGCCCCAGCGGTTTGCCCGATAATCGCGGTGGCCGCTGCAACCCGGTTATGCCCGACAGATTTCAAAACGATCCGTCTCCCGATCCGGATGGCCTGTCCGCCGCCGAGCGCGACACTCGCATCGAGCAGCTCCTCCTCACGGGGCTCGACCAGTACTTTGCCGGCGAATACGAGCGCGCGATCAGCGCGTGGACCCGCGTCCTGTTCCTCGACCGCGGGCACGCGCGCGCCAAGGCGTACATCGACCGCGCCCGCGGCGCGATCGGCGAACGCCAGCGCGAATCCGACGAGTTGCTCTATCGCGGTGTTGACGCCTTCAACCGCGGCGAGGCGGATCTGGCCCGGCGGCTGTTCACGTCGGCAGTGGAACGGGGAGGGCCGCAGGAAGTGGCGTTGTCGTTCCTCGAGCGCCTGACCCGCCTGGCGCAGCCGGGCAGTCGGACCGAGGCGACGGTCGAAAGGCCGGCCGGGAGTCGTCCCGCCCGGCCGTTGTTCCCGCCGCGCGAGCGGCGCCGCCGTGCGTGGGCGCTGCCGGCGCTGATCCTCGGGGCCATCGTGTTCGTGCTGTTCTACATTCAGGCGTCGCGCGAGCGCACCGCGCCGTTCCTGTTCCTGCTGGACCTGGGCAGCCGCGACACGACGGCCGTAGCCCGGGTGGCCGAGGACCCGCTCCCCGTCCCGAGGGGCGCGGAAATCGATCTCGATCGCGCCCGGGCACTGCTCGCCCAGGGCCACGCGCGCGACGCGCTGCGGCTCGTCGAACGCATCGGGCCGAGCGATCCATTGCGTGCCGAAGCGGCGAGCCTTCGCGAGGACATCCAGCGGGCCCTCCTCTCCGGCCTCGACGGGGGAGTCCTGACGCGGCCCTCTCTTCCGGCGGCCGTCCCGGCGGCTCCTTCCGGCCGTGACCAATGAAGTGTCCGAAGTGCAACTACATCGGGTTCGAGCGGACCGACCGCTGCCGGAACTGCGGATTCGACTTCTCGCTGGCGCCGACCGTCGAGTCGGGCGCGGACCTGCCCCTGCGGACCGCCGAGTCGATGGGGCCGCTGGCCGACTTCGATCTCGGTGAGGCCAGGCGTCCGCCACGCCTCACCCCGAACACGCGGGCGGCGAAGCGGCGCCAGGACGAGTCACTCGACCCCGGCGTGCTGCCGGTGGGCGCGGTGCCCTCCGAGGCCTCTGTCGATCTGCCGTTGTTCGGCGACGTCCCTTCGGACGACGCGCCGCTGGTGCGGCCCTCCGCTCCGAGCGCGCCGCTGTCGGTCCGGCGCTCGACGCCGGCAAGACCGAGGCCGGCCGCGGTGCCACGGGTCCCCGATCGCCAGCCCGACCCGGGCCTCCCGCTCGATTCCATCACCGCCCTGTCGATCGGCGAGCCGTCGCCGATCACATTGCCCCTGCACGGCGCCGACGACATCGCCGCGGTCGGTCCACGGGTGGGCGCAGCCGCCCTCGACTGGCTGATGCTGCTCGCCCTCGATGCCGCGATCCTGTATTTCACGCTGCGCGTGAGCCGGCTGACCGCCGCCGAGGTCACGATGCTGCCCGCGGCGCCGCTCGCGGCGTTCCTGCTGCTCTTGAACGGCGGCTACCTCACCCTGTTCACGGCAGCCGGCGGGCAGACGATCGGCAAGATGGCGTTTGGCCTCAAGGTCGTCTCTGCCGAAGATCGGCCCTTGACGGTCGGCCGGGCGCTGTTGCGGGTCGTGGTCTTCCTCATCGGCGCGCTCCCGGCCGGGGCGGGGCTGATCCCCGCGGCCTTCGATCACGCCCGCCGCGGGATTCACGACCGGCTGGCCGACACGCGAGTCGTCCGCGCCAGCGCGTCCTGAGCGTCACGGCAGGTCCACGTCATCATGATGAAGCGCATCGCCATCCTCCTCGCGACCGTCGGCTACGTCGGTCATTTCCCGATCGCGCCGGGCACGGCAGGGTCGGCGGCGGCCCTGCTCCTGTACGCGGCGCTCCGCTTCGCGGGAGCGCCGGGCCTCGTCGATCTGGCCGTAATCGTCGTGCTCTTCGCCGCCGGTTGCTGGGCGGGATCGGTCGCCGAGGTCCACTACGGAAGAACGGATCCCGGCTTCGTCGTCCTCGACGAAGTGATCGGGATGCTCCTGACGCTGCTGTTCGTGCCGGTGACCTGGATTGGCGTCCTGATCGGCTTCCTTCTGTTCCGCGGGTTCGACATCGTCAAGCCGTTTCCGGCGCGGCAGTGCGAGCGGTTGCGCGGCGGCCTCGGCATCATGGCGGACGACGCTGTGGCCGGGATCTACGGCAACCTCGCGCTGCGCCTGATCCTCTGGGCGCTGCCGTCCCTCAGCTGAATTCGGACGGCGCGCTTGCTTTCGAAGCGGCAACCCGGCCCGCGACCTGCGGCCCGTGATCTGCGGCTCTGTTGACGACAGCGCTGTAGGGACGACAGGTGTTCCCGATTTCCAGGAGAGGCGCCAGCGCGATGATCAATGAACGAGCCGGGGCCGTGGTGGCCGCCAGTCGCCAGCCGAAAGGCGCAAAGCGGTCGTCGCGGGGAGGCCAAGGCAACCGTTCGGTGAAGTTGCGGTGCGGTGAGACAATGGGGGCATGAGCGCTCCGCCGTCCCCGCCTCGCCGCGCCGTCATCATCGCCGTGGGCACCGAACTGCTCACGCCGTTCCGCACGGACACGAACTCCCTGTTCATCACGTCGAAGTTGAACGACTTCGGCATCGAAATCGTGGCCAAGCTGATCGTGGGAGATCGGCGCGCCGAATTGGCCGACGCCATCCGCGAGAACCTGGACCGGGCGGACCTGCTGGTGCTCACCGGAGGGCTGGGCCCGACCGATGACGACGTGACCCGACTTGCGGTGTCGGACGCGCTCGGCCTGCCGCTCGAGGAAGACCCCGGAATTGTCGAGCGGCTACGCCTCCGCTTTGCGAGGCGCGGGATGCAGATGCCCGCCCTGAACCTAGTGCAGGCGCAGGTGCTCCGCGGGGCCGCCGTCCTGCCGAATCCGAACGGCACCGCACCGGGCCAGTGGGTCCAGCACGGCGGACGGCTCATGGCGCTGCTTCCCGGCCCCCCGCGCGAGATGATGCCGATGTTCGACGCGGTTGTCGCCGAGCGGATCGCGCCGCTCGCGCAGGGCGCCCGTCTATACCGCCGCGTGCTTGGAATTGCGGGCCGATTCGAATCGGACGTCGAACGCGTCGCGCAGCCCGTTTACTCGAAGTGGGTTGCGTGGCGCCCGCCGGTATCCACCAGCATCCTCGCGGCTCCCGGCCAGATCGAGCTGCACCTCTCGGTTCGTGCGGGCAGCGCCGAGGAAGGCCGCGCGACCCTGGACCGCGCAACCGGGGAACTGGTCGCCGTGGTCGGGACGGATGTCTACAGCACGGACGGGCGATCGCTGGAGCACGTCGTCGGCGACCTGCTCCGCGGCCGCGCGTGGCGAATCGCGACCGCTGAATCGTGCACGGGCGGACTCGTCGCGTGCAGGCTCACCGACGTCGCCGGGAGCTCGGACTACGTCGAGCGTGGAGTCGTGTGCTACAGCAACCGGGCCAAGACGGAGCTGCTCGGCGTGCCGGCGGAGATGATCCAGGAGCACGGTGCGGTCAGCGAGCCGGTTGGCGTCGCGATGGCCACGGGGATGCGCGGGCGCGCGCACGTCGACATCGCGGTCGCCACGACCGGCATCGCCGGTCCGGGCGGAGGGACGGACCAGAAGCCAGTTGGGACGGTGGTGGTGGCAATCGCCTCGCCGTCGGGCTCCGAGGCCCGGCGCTTCCTGTTCACGGGCGGCCGCGCGCAGGTGAAGTTCCAGGCGTCGCAGGCGGCGCTCAACCTGGTACGGCGGGCGCTCGAGGAAGACACGCGGTAGAATGCCGGACGGCGGAAGGGCGGGCTCGATGCGCTTGTTCGTCGCGGTGGAACTCGATGAGGCCGTGCGGCGCGGCGCCGCGAGGATCGCGTCGAGTCTCGCCTCTGCGAGCGAGCAGGGCGGAGGGCGACGGAGCGTCACCTGGGTCGCCCAGCAGAACCTGCACCTTACGCTGCAGTTTCTCGGCGAAGTCGATTCGGACCTGGCGCGGACAGTCGCGGAGCGCCTGGCGGCACCGCTCGCGGTGCCCGTGTTCGACGTGGGGGTTGCCGGAGTCGGGACGTTTCCGCCGTCGGGCCCGCCGCGCGTCATCTGGCTGGGGGTGACCGATGGCGCGGCGCCGCTGGCCGCGTTGTACCGCGAAGTGGACCATCGCCTCGAGGGACTCGGCTTTCCGCGCGAGGACCGTCCGTTCCGCGGCCACCTGACGCTCGGCCGCGTCAAGGCTCCTTGTGGCCCTCGTTTCCGCGAGGCGCTGGCGGGAGCGCGGACAGCCAATGCGGGCCGCTGTCGGGTTGACCACGTGACGCTGTTCGAGAGTCGCCTGTCTCCGCAGGGGTCGACCTATTCCGTGGTCGCCACGTCTCGGCTTGGGTATCATCACACCTCATGAGAGACATCGCCGTTCTGGGAGCCGGGGGTTGGGGTACCGCGTTGTCGGTGCACCTGGCGCGCATCGGTCACGACGTTCGACTCTGGGCGCGCGAGGCCGAGGTGTTGGCGCAGATGCGGACCGAGCGCGTCAACGGCCTTTTCCTGCCCGGGATCCCCCTGCCGCCGTCCATCGTGGCCTGCGACCGCCTCGAGGACGCCGTGTCCGGCGTGGACCTCGTGCTCGTCGTGACGCCGTCTCACGGCACACGCAGTGTGCTCCGGACCGTGGCGCCGGCGATCCAGCCGTCCGCGACCATCGTGAGCGGGACGAAGGGGCTGGAGGTGGGCACACTCCTCCGGGCCTCCGAAGTCATCGAGGAGGAGGTCGGGCCGGGACACGCCGTCGTCGTGCTGTCGGGCCCGACGTTTGCGCGCGAGGTCGCGCTCGAACTTCCCACGGCCGTGTGCGCAGCCTCGTCGGATCGCGCCGCGGCGGAGCTGGTGCAGTCGGAATTTCGCGGACGCGCCTTCCGGCTCTACACGACCGACGACGTGGTTGGCGTCGAAATCGGCGCAGCTCTGAAGAACATCATCGCCATCGCGGCCGGCGTGGTCGAGGGGCTGGGCCTCGGTCACAACGCCATGGCCGGGTTGATCACCCGCGGACTCGCCGAAATATCCCGGCTTGCGCACGCGCTTGGCGGCCGGCGCGAAACGCTGGCCGGGCTCTCCGGACTGGGCGACCTGGTGCTCACGTGCACGGGCAGTCTGAGCCGCAACCGGCAGTTCGGAATCGAACTGGGCCGCGGGCGGAGCCCGCGCGAGATTCTCGGCGCGATGACCATGGTGGCAGAAGGCGTGAAGACCACCGGTGCCGCACTCGCGCTCGGCGCCCGCCACGGGGTCGAACTGCCCATTGCCGCGCAAATGGCCGAAGTGCTCGAGGAACGCCGGGATCCGCGGGCCGCGGCCGAGGCGCTCATGCTCCGCCCGCAGCGGGTCGAGGCCGATGCCCGATGATAGAATCACGGCATGGGTTTCTTCGGCCGGCTTCGTGACAGCCTCACCCGCACCAAGCAACAACTGGTCGAACGCTTCGAGGAGATCGTCACGAGGGCGGACGCGCCCGAACAGCGGTCGCGCGCCGTCGATGTCGAGACACTCGAAGCGCTCGAGGAGTTGCTGATCTCCGCCGACGTCGGCCTCCCCGCGACCGAACGCATCATCTCGGCGGTCAAATCGAGGCCGCGACGCGGCGAGAGCCTGCGCGACCTCGTGAAACAGGAGATACTCGCCGTCTTCGAGGGCGTGCAGCGCCCAGCCGAGGAGTCGTCCGGGACCGCCGATCCGTCCGGCCTCCGCGTCGTCCTGGTCGTCGGAGTCAACGGCACGGGCAAGACGACGACGGTCGGGAAGCTCGCCAACCTGATCAGGTCGTCCGGAGCCAGGCCGTTGATCTGCGCGGCGGATACGTTCCGCGCGGCCGCCGTCGAGCAGCTGGAGATCTGGGCACGTCGGGCGGACGTGGACATCGTCCGCGCCCGCGCAGGCGCCGACCCCGCGGCCGTGGTGTTCGACGCCATCTCGTCCGCCAAGGCCCGGGGACGGAATCCCATCCTGATCGACACGGCCGGTCGGATCCACACGCGGGTCAACCTGATGAACGAGCTGGAGAAGATCCGGCGCGTGGCCGCGCGGGAGGTGCCAGGCGCGCCGCACGAGGTGCTGCTGGTGCTCGATGCCACAGTTGGCCAGAACGGGCTCTCGCAGGCGCGCGAGTTCACCAGTGTCGCCGGCGTGAACGGGATCGTTCTCGCGAAGCTCGACGGGACCGCGAAGGGCGGGGTCGCCGTCGCCATTGCGCACGACCTGAACGTGCCCATTCGCTACGTCGGCGTCGGGGAAGGGATCGACGACCTCGTGCCGTTCTCGGCCGACGAGTACGTGGACGCGCTCTTCGAGGAGAAGTGGTAGGCGGGATCGCGCCCGCGACGCTCGAGGAGCGAAGGCGAAGAGGCGGAGACGTTCGTCAGACGGTATCGAGGAACGGCAGATTGGCTTCCAGGTTCCGTTTCCGGGGCCCGCGGCGCTTCTGGCGTTCCGCCAGTTCCTGCGCGACTGCCGAGGCGACCGCCGACGACAACTCGCGGAGGACGGCGCCGACAACCCGGTCGCGCTTGAGAGTCGCCGAGCGCTCGTCGGCCGGTGCCCCGAACAACTCCCCCAGGTCCACGCCGAGCGCGGCCGCCAGCTTCTCGAGGGTGTCGGTCGAGCAGTGCCCGCCGTGGACGACATGGCTCACCGTGTCGGGATGGATACCGGCCAGGCGGGCCAGTTCCACCTGGGTGATGCCCTGTTCTTCGATCAGGGCGGCGACCGCTTCGCTCCATCGTGCCATAGGGGGTGTCGCTCCTGCGTGGTTCCGCCTCGCATCCTACGCATCGGACCCGCCCCGGGCAAGCGGAATCCGCGAAGGCAACGGCCGGCGGTCTCCCGGACCGACCGCCCGAGTTGCCTTCCGATTGACAGCACCAGCCGAGGCGGGCTACGATAAGGGTTTGCCCCTCATGGGGTTAGGGCCCGTGTGCCTCCGCGGTCGGTGTGATGTTCGATACCCTCAGTAATCGCCTGCAGGACGTGTTCCGCTCTCTCCGGGGAGAGGCGCGCCTCACGGAAGCGACGGTCGACGCGGCGCTCCGCGAGATCCGCATGGCGTTACTCGAGGCGGATGTCAACTTCAAGGTCGTCAAGGCCTTCGTGGATCGTGTCCGCGAGCGCGCCATGGGCCAGGACGTCCTGCGCAGCCTGACGCCCGCGCAACAGGTCGTGCGGATCGTCCGCGACGAGATGATCGCGCTGTTCGGCGACGCGGGCGGCGGGCTCCAGCCGACGTCGAAGTCGCCCAGGGTCATCCTGCTGCTCGGGCTCCAGGGCTCGGGCAAGACTACCACCGCCGGAAAGTTGGGAACCTGGCTGGCGAAGCAGGGACGCCACCCGATGCTGGTGTCCACGGACGTCCGGCGCCCGGCGGCGATCCAGCAGTTGAACGTGCTGGGCCAGAAGGCGTCGCTGCGCGTCTACGACCCGCCCGGCCAGATGGACCCGGTGCGCCGCGCCGGCGACGCGGTGACCGAGGCGAAGAACCTCGGGTTCGACGTGGTCATCGTGGACACGGCAGGCCGGCTGCACATCGACGACGACCTGATGATCGAACTGCAGGCGATCGAGGCGGCCGTGTCGCCGTCCGACTCGATCTACGTTGCCGACGCGATGACGGGCCAGGACGCGATCAAGAGCGCGGGCGAGTTCAACCGCCGCGTGGGCGTCACCGGCGTGATGCTGAGCAAGCTCGACGGCGACGCGCGGGGCGGCGCGGCGCTGTCGGTCGTGGCGGTCGTCGGCGTGCCGATCGCGTTCGTGGGAAGCGGCGAGCGCCTCGAGGACATCGAGCCGTTCCACGCCGACCGCCTCGTGTCGCGGCTGCTCGGCATGGGCGACGTGCTGTCGCTCATCGAGAAGGCCGAACAGGCGATTGACCACGAGGACGCGCAGCGTCTCGAAGAGAAGATCCGGCTCGACGACTTCACGCTCGAGGATTTTCGCGACCAGCTCCGGACCATCAGGAAGATGGGACCGCTCGAGAGCATCATCGGGATGATCCCGGGGATGGGCGGCCTGAAACAGCTGGCCGACAACAAGCCGGACGAGAAGCAGCTGGTGCGGATCGAGGCGATCATCAACTCGATGACGCCGGCCGAGCGCGCCGAGTACCGGCTGATCAACGGTAGCCGCCGCAAGCGGATCGCCCGGGGCAGCGGGACGTCGGTCGAGGAGATCAACCGCCTCCTGCGCCAGTTCCAGCAGATGCGGAAGATGCTCAAGGGCCTGGGCGGGATGGCGGGCGGGGGACAGGGCGCGATGAAGCGGCTTCGGCGGATGGGGAAGTTCCACTGAGGGATCGGCGTTACTGGCGGAAGTGAAAGGGAGTTCGATGCTGGCGATTCGTTTGAGCAGGACCGGTTCGAAGAAGCAGGCGCATTACCGCGTGGTCGTGTGCGAGACCAAGCAGGCGACCCAGGGCCGCTTCGTGGAAATCGTGGGCCACTACAACCCGCGCACGGTGCCGGCGACGGTGACCGTGAACCAGGAGCGGATCGCGCACTGGCTGAAGGCCGGCGCGCGGCCCTCGCAGACGGTCCGCACGCTGCTCGCGAGCTACGTGCCCGCCACGCCCGAGGCGGCGGCCGCCGAGGCGCCGCAGGCGAGCGCGCAGTGAGCCAGGCGCGCGACGTCGTCGAGGTCATCGCCCGCGCGCTCGTGGACGACCCGGACGCCGTGAAGGTGACCGAGGCCGAGCACCGCGGCGTGGCGGTGGTCGAGTTGTTCGTGGCGCCCGACGACCTCGGGCGGGTGATCGGCCGGCTGGGCCGGACCGCGTCCGCGTTGCGGACGCTGGTCGGCGTCACGGCGGAGTATCACGACTTCGACGCGACGCTCGAGATCCGGGAGCCGGCGTAACAGCAGATGACCGACGCCGAGTGGAACGAGTGCGCGGTCGTCGGGCGCGTGGCCCGCGCCCACGGCAACCGCGGCCAGGTGATTGTCAACCCGGAAACCGACTTCGTCGAATCCAGGTTCCGGGTGGGCGCCGAATTGCTGGCCAAGCGCGGCGATCGCGTCGACCGCCTCCGCGTGACCGCGATGCGGCTCCACCTCGGGCGACCCGTCATCGCGCTCGAGGGCGTCGAGACGATGAACGACGCCGAGGCGATGGCGAGCGTGGAGTTGCGGGTGAGGGTGGCCGACCTCGAGCCGCTGCCCGACGGGATGTACTACCGCCACGACCTTGTCGGGTGCCGGGTCGAGACGACGGGCGGCTCGGTGGTCGGTGAGGTCACCGCCGTCGAAGGGGAGCTTGCGGCGAGCCGGCTGGTGGTGAAGGAAGAAGGCGGTGACGTGCTGATCCCGCTGGTCCAGCCCATCTGCGTGGTCATCGACATCGCGGCCCGGCGGATCGTCGTCGATCCGCCAGAGGGGCTGCTGGAACTGAATCGCCGGACGTGAAGTTCGACATCGTCACGATCTTTCCCCGGATGTTCGAGGGCCCGACCCGAGAGGGAATCCTGGGCCGGGCGATCGAACGGGGCCTGGTGGACCTGAAGGTCTTCGACCTTCGGGACTTCACCGACGACCGGCACCGGACGGTGGACGACGTCGCCTACGGCGGCGGTCCGGGGATGGTGCTGAAGCCGGCGCCGATGTTCCGCGCGGTCGATCACGTGCGCGAGACGCGAGGCGAGCCGGCGGCCGTGGTGCTGACGTCGCCGCAGGGGAGGCCGTTCTGCCAGGCAGACGCGCTGCGCCTGAGCCGCAGCGGCCACGTGGTGGTGTTGTGCGGCCGTTACGAGGGCGTGGACGAGCGCGTCCGCGACCAGGTGGCGACCGAGGAAATCTCGATCGGCGACTACGTGCTCACCGGCGGCGAACTGCCGGCGCTGGTCATCCTCGATGCCGTCGTCAGGCTGCTCCCTGGCGCGGTCGGGGACGAGCAGTCGGTCGAGTGGGACTCTTTCACGCGCGGGTTGCTCGACTACCCGCACTATACGCGGCCGGCCGATTTCCGCGGCTTCAAGGTGCCGGACGTGCTGCTCTCGGGGCATCACGAGCAGGTCAGGCGCTGGAGAAAACGGCAGGCGGTGGCGCGAACGCTGGCGCGGCGGCCGGAGTTGCTGGCCGCGGCGGAACTGGACGACGAAGAGCGCGCCATCGTGCGCGATCTGATGCAGGCACGACAGGAGGAGATCGACGATGCGGGCGATTGAAGCGGTTGAAGCCGGGCAGTTGAAGGAACGGCCCAAGATGAAGTCGGGCGACACGGTCCGCGTGCACGTGAAGGTCCGTGAAGGCGACAAGGAACGGATCCAGGTGTTCGAGGGGATCGTGATCGGCATGCACCGCGGCGGTGCGCGCGCGACGTTCACGGTCCGCAAGGTGTCGTTCGGCCAGGGCGTGGAGCGCATCTTCCCGCTGCACTCGCCGGTCATCGACCACGTGGACATCGTCCGGTCGGCCCGGGTGCGGCGCGCGAAGCTCTACTTCCTGCGCGACCTGAAGGGCAAGGCCGCCCGCATGAAGGAAACCAAGCGCACGGCGTAGCGTTCCGAACTGAGAATTGAGAATTGAGAACCGGGGATTGGGAATGGCTCATTCTCAATTCTCCATTTTCAAGTCTCAACTTCTGCGATTCGTCCCATGCCTCGTCCACGTGCCGCACGCACGATCGAGAACGCCCTGCGCCGGTGGGGGTTCGTCCGGATCGCCGGAGTGGACGAGGTGGGACGCGGCTGCCTCGCCGGTCCCGTCATGGCGGGCGCCGTCGTCCTGGATCCCGATCACCACATTCCAGGCCTCCGCGACTCCAAGCTGCTCTCCCCGCTCGAGAGGGAGAGACTGTACACGGAGATTACCCGCCATGGTCTCGGGTGGTCGGTTGCGGCGGTCGAGCCCGCGGAGATCGACCGGGTCAACATCCATCGGGCGTCGCTCCAGGCCATGCGGCAGGCTGTCCTCGGGCTGAACCCTCTGCCCGGCCTCGTCCTGGTGGATGCGTTCCGGATCCCGGACCTCCTGATCGCGCAGCGTGCCATCATCCACGGCGACGTTCGGTGCGCCGCCATCGCTGCCGCGTCCATTGTGGCCAAGGTGGTGCGGGACCGGCTCATGATCGAGCTGCACACCGCCGACCCCCGGTATGGGTTCGACCGTCACAAGGGGTATGCGACACCGGACCACCTGGCCGCCGTCTCCAAACACGGGTATTCGGCCGTTCATCGGCGGTCGTTTCGGCCCTCATCTCTCTTGGACCTGATGGAAAACGCGATCGGATCTGCGGAAGATCCTTCTTCCGGCCGATAGTTCAGGCAGAGTCCGTGTCCCCTTGTCTGCTTCCTTGACCTGTAGTGAGGTACGGTGGCCATCGATCGCGACGCCACGCTGAAGAAGGCCGAGAAATTCCTGCGCCAGGGCCGGCTCGACCAAGCCATAGCCGAGTACCTGAAGGTCATCCAGGAACAACCTCGGGATTGGAGCACCGTCAACGCGGTGGGCGACCTCCTTGTCCGCGCCGGACAGCTGGAGAGTGGGATCGAGCATTTTGCCCGGATTGCCGACCATTTCTTCGAGGAAGGGTTCCTTCCGCGCGCGGCGGCCGTCTACAAGAAGATCCTCAAGCTCAAGCCTGACGAGGAACATGCCGCCCTCCGGGGCGCGGAGATTTCCGAACGGCAGGGGCTGCTGGCTGACGCCAAGTCCGCCCTCCTGCATGTGGCCGATCGTCGGCTGCGCCGGGGTGACAAGCGCGGCGCGGCCGAGATTCACCTGAAACTGGGTGCGCTTGACCCATCCGACCTCGTTTCCGGGGTCTCGGCGGCCAAGGCTGCCGCTGAGCTGGGTGACGTCAGCGGCGCGGTGCGCCGGCTCGTGGAACTGGCGGCCGAATGCCAGCGCAGGAACAAGGTCCCCGAAGGCATCCAGGCGCTCGACGAAGCGGTCAAGCTCGCGCCGAACGACCCCGAGGTGAAGGCGGAGTTGTTCACGCGCTTCATGGAGTCCGGCGACCTCGAACGGGCAACCGGCTTCGCCTCGTCGTCCCAGGAATTCAAGGCGATCGCGACCGAGTACTACTCGCGCGGCAGGGGAGAAGAAGCCCTCCAGGTTCTGGAGTGGGCCCTCGAGCACGATCCGGAGGATTTCGAGACGCGCCGCCAGTTGGTGCGGAGCTACATCGGACGAGACGAACTGGAGCGGGGGCGTGCCCTCCTGTCCGGCGAGGTCACCGACCCTGACCTGCTGCTCAGCCTGGCGGAGATCGAACTCCGGACCGGGAACCGCGATGCGGGCCGCGAACTCGCAGCGCGCCTGGTGCTCGGGGATTCCAACAGGCGCGAAGAACTGGTCCTGCTCGGGTGCCGCCTCTGCGAGTCGGACGCGGACAGCGCCTTCCAGTGCATCGATGTCGCCACCGACGCCGCCGTCGCGGAGCACGACTGGCCGGCCGCGGCCTCGGCGCTGCACGAATACGTGACGCGCGTGCCCGGTCACATTCCGGCGCTGATGAAACTCGTCGAGGTGTGCGTGGACGGCGGCCTGGAAGCGACGATGTACTCGGCCCAGGCACAGCTGGCGGATGCCTATCTGAAGGCCGGCAGGGCCAACGAGGCCCGGGTGATCGCGGAAGATCTGGTGGCCCGAGAGCCGTGGGAGCCTGCCAACATCGAGCGGTTCCGCAGCGCGCTGGTGATGCTGGGCGAACCCGACGCCGACTCGGTGATCGCCGACCGTCTGAGCGGCGATTCGCCGTTCACCAGCACCGACCTCACACTCGACTTCAGCTTCAACGAGTTGGCCAAGCCGCCTGAGAACCCAGACGTTCCGAGGTCGGGTGGCGCGGAGGGGCAGGCCGGGGACGCCGCCTACCGCCCGGGCCCCGCGTCGATCGATCTGGTGGACATTCTCGGCGCCGAGTCCAAGGCCGCGGAGACCGGGACGAGCGACACGTTCGAGATCGACCTGACCGACGCGTTCGGTGACGCGGGGGAGACCGGGGCGCCGGCCGCAGACGCGGAGGCCGCGGTGCCGGTGGCGCTGGCGGGTCTCGAGCGCGTATTCGAAGGCTTCCGTGACGAGGCGGTCCGCCATGGCGCCCAGGGTGCCGCGAAACAGTTCAGGCAGGCGCTGAGCCTGCGCGACGCGGGCGACACCTCCGGAGCCATCCAGATTCTCGAGCAGGCCGTGCGCTCGCCCCGCTACCGGTTCAAGGCTGCGGCGGAACTGGCGAAGATCCACCAGGAACTCGGGCATGCCCAGGAAGCGATTGAGTGGCTCGAACGGGCGGCGGAAGCCGCCCCGGCGGCCACAGACGAGAGTCGCGGACTGCTGTATGATCTCGGTTTGCTGCTGGCGGAGGCGGGAGAGAACGAGCGGGCGCTGGCCGTGTTCCTCGAACTCCACGCCGATTCTCCAGACTACCGCGACGTGACCCTCCAGGTGGAACGGCTGTCGCAGAAGGCGTGAGGGCTGTCCCTGCTGACGCGATTACTCCTCGTTGCCTATTTTCTCGAAGTCGGGCTCCTGCTCGTATTCATCCCCTGGTCCACGTTCTGGGAGCGGAACTACTTCGCGGAACTCCTGCCCCCGGTCGGCTGGATCGCGCGGAACTTCTTCGTGCGGGGCGCCGTGTCAGGACTGGGCCTGATCAACCTGGTCGCGGGCGTTGCCGAGTTGTTTTCCGTGTTCTCGTCCAAGCGGCGATGAGATAAGATAAGTCCCCGATCCGGCCTGCCGGTCCGATTGCACCCCGCGGCGTTTGACGATCGATGCCTGAAGACGCGACCACCGACATTGGCGCCCATCTGCGCGAGGCGCGCGAGCGCGCCGGGATCACCCTGCGGACGATCGCGGCCAACACGAAGATCTCGGTGCCGACGCTCGAGGCCCTCGAGCGCAACGATGTCACGCGCCTGCCCGGCGGGATCTTCATCAGGGCTTTCGTGCGTGCCTACGCAAGAGAAGTGGGGCTCGATCCGGAGGATGCGGTTCGCCGCTTCGTGGCGCGCTTCCCCGACGCCGCGATCGAGGAAAGCCCGCAGCGGTACGAGGCCAACCCCGAGAAGATCGACGTGGACGCGCAACCGGCGACCGGCCGCTTGTGGCGCGTGGTCGGATGGAGCCTTCCGCTCGTTCTCGTCATCGTGTATTTCGGATTCGGCGGGCGGCTGAGTTTCTTGCGAGAGCCGGCGCAGCCAGCGGCCCCGCGCGCCGAGCAGCAGGCCGAGCAGACGCCGCCGGCGCCCGCCGCTCCCGTCCTGACCACGCCGGTTTCTCTGGCGACGCCCGAACCGGCGCCGGCCACTTCGGCGGGTGCCGCAGACCGGGCGGCCGCGCCAGCAGCCGACACGTTGGCGGGCGCGGGCGAGTCGCCGGCGCAGGTGAAGCCGGCCGACACGCCGGAAGCCGCCGCCGCCACGGGACGGTTTCAGCTCGCGTTGACATCCCGCGGGCGGTGCTGGGTGACCGTCAGGAGCAACGGGAAGGTCGTGTTCACCGGCACGATGAACGCGGGCGACCGGCAGGACCTCGAGATCGGCGGGAACGTCAGCCTGACGGTGGGCAACGCCGGCGTCGTGGACGTCGTGATCAACGGCCAGCCGGCCCGGCCGCTCGGGGGTGAAGGCCAGGTCGTCACCGCCCTGATGAACATCCAGAACCTGAAGACGTTCCTCGAAGTGCGCTGATACCCGTGGACCCATTTCATACGGCGCTCGTGGACTGCTTTCGGCACGGCGAGGTGCCGCGCGACGTTCAGCTGCTGGCGGCCAGGGGCAGCCTGACGCCGAGCGCACCGGAAGCGCTGTCCCTGCTGATGCTGCTCGTGTCCGATTCCGACGCCGAGGTTGCCGCCCTTGCGCAGGCCACGATCGCCCGCCTCCCTCGAGCGAAGTTGGCGACATTCCTGGCGGGCGCTGACACACCTGCCGACGTGCGCGAGTTCTACGCCGCCCAGGCCGGCGAAATCGCGACGCCCGCCCAGGCGGCCGATGCGACGCCGTTCGACGAGAACGCCCTGCGCCTGCCGTCGGACGGTCCGCTGGAATCCGCCAGTGGTCAGGCGGCGGCGGACACCGATGTTCCAGGGGCACCGGCGGGCGACACGGCCGCGGACATCGAAGCCGACCCCGAACGACGTGGGGCCGCGCAACGCCTCGCGATGTTGACGGTCGCCGAGCGCATGAAGGTCGCGATGCAAGGGACCCGCGAGGAACGGTCGATTCTCATTCGCGACCCGAACAGGCTGGTGTCGTCCTCGGTGCTGAGCAGCCCCAAGCTGACGGAGAGCGAGGTCGAAGCCATTGCCCGCATGACGAACGTCTCCATCGACGTCCTGCGCGTGGTCGGAAGCAGCCGCGTGTGGTTGAAGAGCTACTCGGTGGTGGCCTCGCTGACCCGGAACGCGAAGACCCCCGTTCCGCTGGCGCTGAACCTGCTCAATCGCCTCACGGAGCGCGATGTCAAGGCGCTCTCGACCGATCGCAACATTCCCGAGCCGGTGCGGCTGGCTGCGAGGAAGATCTACACCCGCGGGGTGTCACGGAAGCAGTGATGGATTCTCTGGCTGAAATCAAGAAGGTCTACCAGCGCGCAACGCGTGCGACCATCGCCCGTGACCTGGAGCGCGCCATCGACCTGCTCAAGACGCTCGAGACCGAAGAGGAGCGCGAGCGCGCCGCGGTCTACATGGACGGGCTCTCGCAGATGCGGTCGGAGTGGAAGGCGAGCACGAGGGGTGCGCCGGCCCGGGAGAGCTCGCGCCCCAAGAAGTAGACAAACGGCATACGGCCTGCCGCCTACTGCTTACTTCTGTTCCGTCGCAACCCCGCCAAAAACCCCTCGACGTCGCGCGTATTCAGGACATCCTCGGGCGAGAGCCAGGCGCGCCTGGCGACGGCCACGCCCCACCTCAGCGTTCCGAAACCGGCCTGCGCGTGCGCGTCGGAATCGATGACGACCTTTACGCCGCGCTCGCGCGCCAGCCTGGAGTGGACGTCGTTGAGGTCGAGCCGATCGACCTGCGAGTTGATCTCGAGCGTGACGCCGTATCGGGCGGCCGCGTTGACGACGCGCGCCATGTCGACCGCGTACGCATCACGCCTGAGCAGCAGCCGCCCCGTCGGGTGGCCGAGGACGTCCACCACCGGCGATTCGATGGCCCGGAGGATCCGGTCGGTCATCTGCGCTTCATCGAGGCCGAACGCCGAGTGGACGGAGGCCACGACGAGGTCGAGTTGCGCGAGGCAGTCCTCGGCGAGGTCCAGCGTGCCGTCTGGCCGGATGTCGCACTCGATGCCGGCCAGCAGTCGGATGCCGTCGAGCCGCTTCGAGACTTCCCGGACACGCGCGGCATGTCGCAGCGCGCCTTCCTCGTCGAGGCCGCCTGTCATGGCCAGCGCCCGGCTGTGGTCGGTGATCGCCAGGTAGGAGAGGCCGGCCGCCTTTGCCGCCATCGCCATCGCTTCGACCGTGTCGCGGCCGTCGGTGGCATCGGTGTGGCAATGTGCGTCGCCCCGGAGATCCGACAGCGACAGGAGGCGCGGCAGATTGCGCGCCGATGCCGCCTGGATCTCGCCCCTGTTCTCGCGAAGCTCCGGCGGAACGAACGTCATCCCGAGCGCTTCGTAGAGCCCGTCTTCCGTCTCGCCGGCGATCGGCGCGCCGGTCGCGTTGTCGAAGAGGCCGTACTCGTTCAGCTTCCAGCCGCGGGACAGGGCCATGTCGCGCAGCGCAATATTGTGCGCCTTCGAGCCGGTGAAGTACTGTAGCGCCGCGCCCCGGCTCGCGGGCGGCACGAGCCGGACATCCACCTGGTAGCCCCCGCGCAGGAGGACGCTGCTCTTCGTCTCGCCGCGGCCGAGAACGCGCTCGACGAGCGGGTGACCGACGAACGCATCGAACAGGGCCGGCTCTCCGCCGATGGCCAGGATGTCGAGATCGCCGCAGGTTTCCGACTGGCGGCGCAGACTTCCGACGGGAACGAACTCCGTACCGGGTGCGGCGTGCCGCAGGTGGGCCGCCACTGCGACCGCGATGTCGTGCGTGTCGGCGAGCAGGTGGCGGCCGGAGTGGCGCTTCCTCTCGTCCAGCGCCTTGAGAATGAGCGCCTCCTTCTTCTCGCCCATGCCGCGAAGGCCGCGGAGGCGGCCCGATCGTGCAGCCGCCTCGAGCTCGTCGAGCGTGGAGATGTCGAGCGCCCGGTAGAGCAGCGCGACCGTCTTCGGGCCAACGCCCTGCAGGCGGGTGAGGTCGAGGAGCGTGACGGGGAGTTCGGCCAGTAGTTCCTGGTGGAACGCTATGGCGCCGGTGTCGATCAGCTCGCGGATCCGGCCAGCCAGATCGCGGCCGATGCCGGGCAGTTGGACCAACTCTGCCGCGGTCAGCGAGGCGACGGTTTCGGCGCACGTGCTGACCGTATCCGCCCCGTTGCGATACGCCCGGATCTTGAAGGGGTTCTCACCCTTGATCTCCAGGAGGTCGGCAATTTCGACGAGCACCCGGGCAATCGCGTGGTTGTCCGGCGGCAGGGAAGAAGCCATGAACTTCTATGATGACACAGGAATTCAGGCCGATTCCCAGTTCCTCGCCCGGTCGAGGGCGAGGGTCCACCGCGCCCGGCGTGCGCCCGCTTCGTCGGCGCTCATCCGCGGCTCGAACCGCCGATCGACCCGCCACGCGCGAGTGAGGTCGGCCGCCGATTTCCAGAAGCCGACGCCAAGCCCGGCGAGGAATGCGGCCCCGAGGGCCGTCGTTTCGATCACCCTGGGCCTCACGACGGGCACCCCCAGGATGTCGGCCTGGAACTGCAGCAACAGGCCGTTGGCCGCCGCGCCGCCGTCGACCCTCAGTTCGCCGAGTGCGATCCCCGATTCGACTTTCATCACATCGAGCACGTCCGCCACCTGGAACGCGATGCCTTCGAGCGCCGCTCGTGCCAGGTGAGCCTTGGTCGTGCCACGCGTGATCCCGGCGACGAGGCCGCGCGCGTATTGGTCCCAGTAGGGTGCGCCGAGCCCGGCGAAGGCAGGGACCAGGTAGATGCCGCCGGAATCCGGCACCGAAGCGGCCAGCGCCTCCACGTCTGCGGCCGATGCGATGAGGCCCAGGCCGTCGCGGAGCCACTGCACCACCGCACCCCCGACGAACACGCTGCCTTCGAGCGCGTATTCAGTGCGGTCTCCGATCCGCCACGCGACCGTCGTCAGCAGCCGTTGCTTCGACGCCACCGGCTGCGGCCCGACGTTCATCAGCATGAAACAGCCGGTCCCGTAGGTGTTCTTCGCCAGGCCCCGCTCGAAGCACTGCTGGCCGAAGAGGGCGGCCTGCTGGTCGCCGGCGATGCCGGCGATCGGAATCCGGGAACTGAAAACCCCGGTCGCAGTGTGCCCCAGAATTTCCGCTGAGCCGCGCACCTCGGGAAGCACCGCTTTCGGCACGCCCAGCCACTCGAGGAGGTCATCGTCCCAGTCGCCCCTGGCGATGTTGTAGAGCATCGTGCGCGAGGCGTTGCTGGCGTCGGTGACGTGGAGCGCGCCGCCCGTCAGATTCCACGCAATCCACGTGTCAATCGTGCCGAACGCCAGACGCCCTCGCTCTGCCCGCGTTCGCGCACCGGGGACGTGGTCGAGAATCCATCGCAGCTTGCTGGCCGAGAAATAGGCGTCGATGACCAGACCGGTCTTGCGCTGAATGTCCGGGCCGAGGCCAGCGGCCTTGAGGTCGTCACAGAAACCTGCCGTCCGGCGGTCCTGCCAGACAATCGCGTTGTAGACGGGCTCGCCGGTCGCGCGGTCCCAGACGACGGTGGTCTCGCGCTGGTTCGTGATGCCAATCGCCACGACGTCGGCGGCCGTCAGGCCGGCGCGTGCGAGGGCCTCGTGCGCGACGGCGAGCTCGGTCGCCCAGATCTCCGCGGGGTCGTGCTCCACCCAGCCGGACTGGGGGTAGATCTGCCGGAATTCCCGCTGCGCCAAGGAGACGATGCTCCCGGCGCAATCGAAGAGGATCGCTCGCGAGCTGGTCGTGCCTTGATCGAGCGCGAGGACGACGGGTATAGCCACGTTCAGACGACCTGCAGGCCCTTCATCTCGATGCGGAAGTCGAGCAACTGGGCGCCCGCGCCGGCGACGACTCGGCGCACCGCATCGGTGTCCGACGGCTTGGCGTAGAAGAAGATGCACCCTCCGCCGCCGGCGCCGCACACCTTGGCGGCCGTGGCCCCGGCACCCCGAGCCCTGGCGATCAGGTCCTCGATGACCGGGGTGGTGACGCCCGGCGCCAGGCGCTTTCGATTCTCCCATTCGGCCGCGATCTGCCGGCCGACCTCGTCCCAGTTCTCCCGCCTCAGCGCCTCGCGCATGGCGACCGCCGTGTCCCGGATCCGCTCGAAGCAATCGAAGACCTCCCGATTGCCGTCGATGTGCCGCTTGGTCATCTCCCAGTTGTTGGTGCCCGAGTTGCGGGGGACGCCCGTGTAGGCGAGGACGATGCGCCGCTCGAGTTCTCTCGGATCGACGTCGAGGGCCACGCGGGTGATGCCGTCCACGCGTAATTCGACGGCGGAGACGCCGCCGTAGAGCGCGGGGCGATAGTCCTGCACCCCCGTCGGCACCGCGATGGCCTGCGCCTCCACGTTCATCGCGATGCGGAGCAGCGTCTCGGCGTCGTAATCCGCCCCCGTCCATCGTGACATGGCGCCGCAGACCGCGATGTTCAGCGCCGACGAACCGGCGATCCCGGCCCCCGCCGGCGATTCGGCCCGCGTGGTCAGCGTGAGGCCCCTGGCCTTGAAGAAATGGAGCAGCCAGCGAAGCAGGCTGAGGTCGCCGTCGAGCGCCAGCTCGCGCCAGTCCGCCGCGTCGATTTCGTGCCCGGTGTCCACCGATCGGATCGCAATCCGCTCGTCGTCGCGCGGCTCGATTTCCGCGCGCGCGAGCAGGCTGATCGCCGCGTTCAGCGTCTGCGCGCCGTCGTGGAACAGGTAGAGCGGCCAGATGTCGATGGTGCCGCCGGCGAGGTCGATACGGGTCGGAGCGGAGGATTGGATGCGCACGACCCATTATAATGGCTGGGTGCCCGTCGCTTTGCACCGCCAGATTGGTCAGCTTGCCGTCGTCGGCTTCGAGGGGAAGACGATCCCCGCCGAAATCCGAGCCCTCGCCCGCGAGTTCGACCTGGGCGGCATCATTCTCTTCGCGCGCAACGTGGAATCGCCCGAGCAGGTGGCCGAGACCGCGGTCGAAGCCCAGTCGCTCGCGCAGGGCCTGCCGCTCTGGGTTGGCGTCGATCAGGAAGGCGGCCGTGTCGCGCGCCTGAAGCGGCCGCTGACCGAGTGGCCGCCGATGGCGACGCTCGGCCGGTCAGACGACGAGGCGCTGGCGGTCGGGTTCGCGGCAGCGCTCGCGCGCGAACTGCTCGCCGTGGGCATTTCGATCGACTTCGCGCCAGTGCTCGATGTCCTGACGAATGCGAAGAACCCGGCGATCGGCGACCGGGCGCTCGGGGAGCGAGCGGAGACGGTGGCCCGCCTGGGTGCGGCAATCGTGCGGACGCTCCAGGACAGCGGCTTGGCTGCGTGCGGAAAGCACTTCCCCGGACACGGCGACACCGCGGTCGACTCGCACCTCGACCTCCCGCTGGTCGAACACCCGCCGGATCGGCTGCAGGCCGTCGAGTTCGTGCCGTTCCGCGCCGCGATCGGCGCGAACGTGGCCGGGATCATGACCGGGCACCTGCTGGTGCCCGCGCTGGACGAGGCGAACCCGGCGACGCTTTCACGACGCGTGGTCTCGGGCATCCTGCGCGGCGACCTCGGATTCGACGGCCTGGTGTTCACCGACGACCTCGACATGAAGGCGATCTCGGCCCGGACAACGCGCGAGCGCGCGGTGGTCTCGGCGATCGACGCCGGGTGCGACGTCCCGCTGCTCTGCGGCGTCGATGTAAGCGCACACGCTTCCGCCCTCGAGGCCCTGGTCCGCGCGGTGGAGCAGGAAGAGATTCCCCTGGCGCGCGTCGAGGACGCGCTGGCCCGCCAGCGCCGCGCCAAGGAACGGTTTGCGGCGATGAGGGGAACGCCCTTGAGTCGTGGCTGGCGCCCGATGCCCTCCCGCGAGCTGCGGGCCCTCGTCGGTTGCCAGGCGCACCAGATGGTGGCCGAAGAGATGCGACGCTTCGCATGATCGCCAGATGATGATCAGACCTCGCGCTCTGCGCGCCGGCGACCGTATCGCCGTCGTCGCCCCGGCCAGTCCGTTCCGCCGAGAGGAATTCGCGGCTGGCCTCGACGAGCTGCGGCGCCTCGGGTTCGAGCCGGTGTACGAACCGTCGGTGTTCGACCGCCAGGTCTACGTTGCCGGTGCCGCCCGGACGCGCGCGGCGGCGATCCGCGCCGCCCTTGCGGACGACTCGGTCGTCGCCATCATGGCGGTCCGGGGCGGGTATGGAAGCGTGCAGGTGCTGCCCCTGCTCGATCCCGCGGAGGTGCGGCGCGCGCGCAAGCCGATCGTCGGCTACAGCGACCTGACGTCGCTCCTCACGTTCGTCAACGGCAACTGCGGCATGGTCGCGTTCCACGGTCCGACCGTGGCCGGGCGCCTCGACCGCGGGCAGGACGGGTACGACCGGGCCTCGTTCCTCGGCGCGCTGACGAGGGATGAACCGCTCGGCACATTGACCTCGTCGCAGATCGAAGTGCTGCAGGGGGGCGAGGCGGCGGGCCCGCTGTTTGGCGGGAACCTCACTCAACTGGCGGCGTCGATGGGGACCCCCTTCGCGTTCGATCCGCCGGTCGGCTGCGTGCTGTTCCTCGAGGATGTGAACGAGCGGCCGTATCGGCTCGACCGCCTGTGGACCCAGTTGAGTCTGGCCGGGGTCATCGGACGGGCCGCAGCCATCGTCCTCGGTGACTTTTCCGGCTGCGACGAAACGGACGAGCAGGTGCGGGGCCGCGACACGCTCGCGGCGCTGGCGCGCGATTGTGCCGGCCCGGTTCTGTTCGGCTTTCCGGCCGGCCACACGCCGGGCGCCGCGTTCACGCTGCCGCTCGGCGTCCGTGCGCGCGTGGTCACGAGTGGGCAGGCGGCGCTCGTGATCGAGGAAGCCGCGGTGTCGAGGGACTGACCGTCATGATGAAAATCCACCTCATCGGCGTCGGCGGCACGGCCATGGCGACGCTCGCCGCGTTGCTGAAGCGGAAGGGCCACGACGTCCGTGGGTCCGATCTCAACATCTATCCCCCGATGAGCACGTTCCTCGCCGGAGAACGTATCGAGACGCTCGCTGGCTACCGCGCCGCGAACATCACCTCCGATCTCGACCTCGTCATCGTCGGAAACGCCGTCTCACGCGGGAACCCGGAGGTCGAGGAGGTGCTCGACCGGAAGATCCGGCATTGTTCGCTGCCCGAGGCCGTGCGCGAGCACTTCCTGTGGGGCGCGCGGTCCATCGTCGTCGCCGGGACGCACGGGAAGACCACCACGACGGCGATGACCGCGTGGCTGCTGACGGCGGCCGGCCGGGATCCCAGCATGCTGGTGGGCGGGATCGCGGGCAACTTCGGCGACGACGGGTCGAGCTATCGCGTGGGCCGAGGGCGCGACTTCGTGATCGAGGGTGACGAGTACGACAGCGCCTTCTTCGACAAGACCGCGAAATTCCTCAAGTACCTGCCGGACATTGCCGTCATCGGGAACATCGAGTTCGACCACGCCGACATCTACGCGGATCTCGACGAGATTCGCCTCGCATTCCGGCGGTTCGTCAACCTGGTGCCCGGGCGCGGCCTGCTCGTGCTCGGCACGGACAGCCCCGAGGCGGCCGCGATGCGCGCGCATGCGCGTTCACCGGTCGAGACCTTCGGTCTCAACCTCGAGGCCGACTGGTACGCGTACGACCTTCGCGTCACCCGATCGGGCACGTCGTTCGGCGTCCGCCACGCGGGGAGATCGTTCGGGCGCTTCGAGGTGCCGCTCATCGGCGCGCACAACGTGCGAAACGCGTTGGCCTCGCTCGCCGTCGGCCACGCGATCGGGCTCGATGCGCAGGCGATGATCGATGGCCTCGCGGGTTTCAAGGGCGTGAAACGGCGCCTCGAGACGCTCGGAACGGTCGATGGGGTCACCGTCTACGACGATTTCGCGCATCATCCGACGGCCATCGCCGAGACGCTGGCGGCGCTGCGCGCCGCCCATCCGGAAGGCCGCGTCCGCGCGGTCTTCGAACCCCGCTCCGCGTCGTCCTGCCGGAAGATCTTCCAGAGGGCATTCGCGGACTCGTTTCGCGCGGCCGACGATGTGGTCATTGCGGCCGTGTTCAGGTCGAACCTCCCGGATGCCGAACGCCTGTCGGCGGAGCAGTTGGTCACCGACATCCAGGCGGCCGGTACGCCCGCGCGGTACGTGCCGACGGTCCAGGAGATCGTGGAGGTCCTGGTGCGCGAGCGGCGGGAGGGCGACCAGGTCGTCCTGATGTCGAACGGCGGTTTCGGCGGGATTCACGGCATGCTGATGGACGCGCTGAACAGGGCAGAAGACGGGTCGCCCCAGTGATGCCTCCCGGCGCCTTCGACCAGTTCGTCATCGCGTTCGGCGCGGAGCGTGTGCGTTGCGACGTGCCGCTGGCGCCGTTCACGACGTTCCAGGTGGGAGGGCCTGCCGACTGCCTGGTTGAGGTGGGCGGCTCGCAGGAACTGGCGCTGGCGCTGGACCTGGCCGCGCGGGCCGGCATCCCGGCGACGGTCCTCGGCGGCGGGTCGAATATCCTGGTGAGTGATGCTGGCGTCCGGGGAGTGGTCATCCGGGTGCGGGGCGGGACGACGGCGCTCGAAGGCGAGTCGGGCGTTCGGACCGATGCCGGGGTGCGCCTGAACAGCCTCGTCCGCTGGACGATCGGCCGCGGACTGGCCGGCCTCGAGGCGTGGGCCGGTACGCCGGGCTCGGTTGGCGGGGCGCTGTTCGGCAACGCGCACTACGGCGGTCGATCGATCGGCGAGTTGGTCGCGTCGGTTCGCCTCGTGAGTGCGGGCCGCGACGTCGCGGACGTTCCGTCGAGCGAGATGGACTTCGCCTACGGTCGCAGCCGTCTCCAGCGCACCGGCGAGGTGGTGTTGTCGGTGCTGTTCCGATTGACGCCGTCGGCCGACCCGGCGGTGCTGCGCGAGACGGCCCGGCGCTCGCTGGCTCACCGGAAGCGCACGCAGCCGCTCGACGCGCCGAGTGCTGGTTGCATCTTCCGGAACCCGGACCCGGCCGTCGATCGGGTGCCGGACGGGATCCCGGCGTCGGCAGGCGCGCTCATCGACCGGGCCGGGCTGAAGGGGCGCGCCGTCGGCGGCGCGAGGGTCTCGACCGCGCACGCCAACTTCATCGTCAACGCCGGCGGCGCCACGGCGTCGGACATCAGGCGGCTCATCGACCTCTGCCGCGCCGAGGTCCGTGCCCGTTTCGGGGTCACCCTGCGCGAAGAGATTCGACTGCTCGGCGGCTGACTCGCACGATCGCAAGATCGCACGATCGCACGATCGCAAGATTCCACGTGGGGGTCCTGTGTCGACACTGTTGATTGAAGGCGGTCGGGCCCTGTCGGGGCGGGTGGTGGTCGGCGGCAACAAGAACGCCGCGCTGCCGCTCATCGCGGCGTGCCTGCTCACGGACGAGGAGTGCGTGCTCACGAACGTCCCGTGCATCAGCGACGTGGACGTGATGGCGGGGCTGCTGGTCGATCTCGGCGCTCGCGTCGACGGGATCGGGACGAGCACGCTGCGCATCCGCTGCGGGAAGGTCGAGCGCGACGAGCCGCAGAGCAGTATGGTAGGCAGGCTCCGGGGCTCGGTGCTGCTGCTCGGGCCGATGCTCGCCCGGCGCGGCAGCGCGAGGCTGGCGCCGCCAGGAGGCGACTTCCCGGCGCGCCGCACGATTGCCATGCACCTCGGCGCGCTGCGAGCCATGGGCGCGCGGGAGCTCGAAGGCGAAGGCCACGTGCTGGAGGCGCCGAACGGCCTCAGCGGCGCCTCGATGTACCTCGAGGAAGCGTCGGTCACCGGGACGGAGACGGCGCTGCTGGCCGCGGCCGCGGCGCGCGGCGTGACGGAGATCCGGCACGCCGCCTGCGAGCCTCATGTCGCTGAGCTCTGCCAGTTCCTGAGGAAGATGGGCGCCGGCGTCACGGGCGAAGGCACACACACGATTCGTGTCGAGGGCGCGGCACATCTGAAGGGCGCGGCCCAGCGCCTCAATGGCGACTACATCGAGGCCGGGAGCTGGGCGGTTGTCGCGGCGGTGACGGGCGGATCGATCGACGTCGAGGGCGCGCGCGCCGCGGACATGGAAGTCGTCGCGTCGGTGCTCCAGCGGATGCAGGTGCGCTGCGAGCTGGAGGACGGCCGCTTCCGAGTGGAGCCGTCCGCATCGGTTGGCGCGTCGCGGATCGTGACGGGGTTGTGGCCGGGCGTGCCGAGCGATCTCATCAGCCTCATCACCGTTCTCGCGACGCAGGCGACCGGACGGACGCTCCTTCACGACTGGATGTACGAATTGCGCCTGTTCGCACTGGAGCAGCTGAGCGGCATGGGCGCGGATCTCTTCCTCTGCGATCCGCACCGCATCATCGTCACCGGGCCGCGCCGCCTCCGCGGGCGCACGCTCGACACGCGCGACCTGCGGTCCGGCATGGCGCTGGCCGCTGCGGCCCTCGCGGCAGACGGCCAGAGCCGCCTCGGCCCGCTCGAAACGATCGAACGCGGCTACGCGAACCTGACAGACCACCTGCAGTCGTTGGGGGCGCAGGTGGCGAGAGAGCCCTATTAAGGCGGCCCTTCGTCGCCTCCCTGCTAGTGCTTGATCGGCTTCGTAACGTCGCGCGGAGGGAGTTCCGAGGGAGCCTCTATGCCCGTTCCGCCACCGTCGCGCCCGAGCCGGAACGGGCGCAGGTCGATGTCCGACACATCGAGTATCCGGATGATGTGCGGCGTGAGCGTGACGATGATGTCGGTCTCCTGACGCTCGCGCGTCGTGCGCCCGAACAGGTGGCCGACGATGGGCAGCTGCGACACGCCTGCCAGCCCCTCGAGGGTGGTCCGCTCGTCGTCCCGGATCAACCCGGCGAGGATGCTGGTCTCGCCGTCCTTCAGCCGGATGACCGTTGACACCGACCGGTTGCCGAACGTCGGCAGGCCCGCGTAGCCGGTCCCCGAGATGCTGCTGATTTCCAGCTTCAGCTGGAGCGACACGTCGTCGTCGTGGTGGGTGCGCGGCGTGAGGTCGATGTTGACGCCAATGTTCTCGTAGTTGTAGGACGTGATCGGCTGCTGGGACACGCCGCCGGTCGCGATGGGCTGGAACGTCGTGGTCGGCACCGGCACGCGGTCGCCGAACCGAGCCTGCGCGGCCACGCCATCCACCGTGCGAAGCTGCGGGTTCGCCAGCACGCGCGTGTTCGTGTCGCCCTTCATCAGGCGGTAGTACAGCGCGGGCAGGCCCGAGAGGAAGACGCCGGACGCGTTCAGGTAGCGAAGGTCGAGCAGCGTCATCCCCGTGCGGTTGATGTCCGCCGTGCCGCTGATGCCGGCGGGATTGCTCGTGCCCGGCGACGCGAGCTGGAGCCCGTAGTCCAGCATGCGCGTCCGGTCCACCTCGAGCAGTTCGACGTCGACGACGACCTCCGGCCGGGCCTTGTCGATGGCCGCGATGATCCGGCCGGCGGCCTGGACGCGCTCCGGGGTGTCCCGGATCGACACGGCATTCGTGCCGGTGATGGGCGCGAGGCGCCGCAGGTCCACCACCGCCCGCAGCAGGTCGATCGTCTCCTTCAGATCGGCGTTGCTCAGATAGAACGTCCGGACGATCTCCTCTTCGTACTCGGTGCGCTTGGCGCGCGTGTCCGGGATGATCGTGATCGTGCGCGGAGCGGTGACGCGGTAGAAGGTGTGCGTCGTGCCCGACACCGCATTCAAGGCGTCCTCGAAGCTGCTGTTGTGGATATCGACCGAGACCGGGACGTCGCTGAACGCGGGATCGAACAGGACGTTGACGTCGGCGAATCGCGCCAGCGCCGTGTAGACATCCCGGCTGCTCGCCGACCGGAACACCAGCGAGGCGGGCAGCTTCAAACCCTTCGGAAGATCGAGGCCTGGCGGCGGCACCTCGCGCGCGCGTTCGACCAGCGTCTCGAGGTTGGTCTTTTCCCCGCGGGCGACCGACACCTTCGCGCGCAGCTGGTTGCGCGCGACCTGCAGTTCCTTGTCCGCGTCGCCGTTGCTCGGGTTCAGCTCGACGGCGATCCGGAACTCGACCACCGCGTCTTCGAGCTTGCTGGCCGCCACCAGGCGGCGGCCCCTGTTGAAGTGGTACTCGGACGCCCGGATCTTCGAGCGCTCCAGCGCGAGCCTGGCGTCGTTGTTCGTCGGGTCCTGGCGGAGCGCCGCGGTGTATTGCGCAACCGCCCTGTCGTAGTCCTGTGCCTGTTCGGCGTCCTGCCCCTTGTGCATGGTCGCCGTGGACGCGCAGGCGGCGAGCCCAAGTGACGCCAGGAGCACCACGGTCAGCAGGCACAACCGAGCTCTCGCCGTGCCCACGAGGCGACCCGGGAGGACTGGCAGTTCGGTGCGGCAGGGCCTCAGCCCTGCCCTTCGCTCAGTGCTTTCGGCTTGCATCGGTGATCACATCGACCCCGCGCGGGATTGTAAATGCGAATGACTTGTCAGGCAACCCGACATTCTCACGCAGGCGCGTGAAAACGAAGGTGGACGTGCCTCCCTGGGCGTCGGCCGTCACGAGCCTCCGGATCTGGAGAGTCGCCCGGTCGAGGGCCAGGATGATCCAGTCATACTCGCGCTGCGGTGTCCGCGGGACCAGCTTCAGGGCGACGTCTGACGCCGTCAGCCCCGGCAGCGACGCGAGCGACGGCGTGAAGTCACGGAGAATGTCCCCCTTGCCAGCCAGGAACAGCGCCGGACTGCTCGCCTCGTCTGCCGGGGGGACGGCGCTGACGATGACCTGCTTGTCTTCCGGCACGTACGAATAGAGCTTCCGCCCGTCGGACACGAATTCCTTCTTCTCCGGGCTCGTGTAGTCCCACCGCATCATCCCGGGCTTCTTGACGAGGACCGTGCCGCGTTCGCTGAGCTTCTTCCTCAGGACCCCGCCTTCGTAGACGTGCTCGAAATCGGCCGAGAAGTCGCGCACCAGGTCGTACTTCCGCTGCAGGTTTCGCGCGATCTCGGCGGCGGATGGCGCGGGCTGCGGCTCGGGAACGGGGGCGAGGCACGACAGGACGATGAGGATTGGGACAATCACGAGAGGTACCCCGGAGAACCCTTCCACACCACCATACCACGGGAGGACCGAGCGGACGTCCGGCTCTCAGTTCCCGGGCCGGACGATGAACCGCGGCTGCGGCGCGAACAGGCCGGCCGCCCACGCACGGAGCGTCGCGCGGCCGCCGTCGTCGAGCGCCACGAGCGACACGCCCCGGTCGAGCGTCATTCGGTGATGCCTGTCCACGATGACGTGGCCGAACCCCATTCGGCGGATCGTGTCGGCGGGCAGCCAGCACTCGACGCGCACGTCCAGCGCGTGTCCCGAAATGTCGGCCTTCAGGCGAAATGGTTCCGCGGCCGCCTTGATCGCGATCGGCGGCTGACCGACCCGGCCGGCAGCGACAACGAAGCGGCCTTGCGGCAGGCCTCGGCCGGCGATACCGAGCCGTCGGGCAGCTTCGGACAGGTCGGCCTGGTCGATCGGCGATTCGGGGTACGGTTCGATCACCGTGAGCACGTATCCCGTGCCTGGCGCAAGGCCGGCCACCTGGTCCGCCAGCGACGGCACGGGCAGGCGGGGATCCTGCTGCAGGTCGAAGAGTCCTCCGTACAGCTGCCTGACCATCGCCGCCGATCCCCCGGTCAGGATGACTGTCTGGCCCAGCGCGGCATTGGACGACACGACGGCCGGGAAGTAGAGCAAGGTGTCCGGCAGATCGAAGACAGCCAGGTCCGGTCGGGTGTACTTGACGTAGTAGTCGAGGCCGTTGTGCAGTTGCCAGTTCAGGTCGGCGCCGAGAACCTCGCGCCCGCCGTTCATGCCGGCGGTCAGGCGGTCGAGGAACTGGGCCGGTTCGCGGTCTGCGCTGCGATCCATGGCCGGAAACGTGTCGTAGGCCCGCCACGCCGGGTAGGCGAGGAGAACGGCGGCGGTGACCCAGGCCGTGCGGCGCCGGCCAGTCGAAGAGAGCGCGGATACGATCCATCCCGCCCCGCATCCCGCCGCGAGTGCCACCGCCCAATGCGAAGGGAGATAGAACACGTGGGTGTCGCCCACGTTGTAGGTAAAGGCGAACCCCCAGTTCACGAGCCACAGGACCAGGAGCAGCGTGCCGAGTCGCCAGTCGCGCCAGAGCAGGGCGGTGAGGCCGACCAACGCAGCGAGGCTGCCCGGGATCCCGAACTGCTGGCGCAGGTCGAACCAGTACATCGCGAACCGGTCACCGAGGGTCGACGTGGGGATCCCGTAGACCATGTTCGCGCGCCAGTCGGATTTCGTGACGTCGAACCAGAAGGTGCGAAGCAGTTCCCCGTAGCCGGGGTGGCCGGTCTCGAGCAGCGGCCGGAAGTTCCAGGCATACTGCAGCGCGAACAGCGCAGCCATGCCGGCGGCCAGCAGGACGACCCGTGGGCGCATCATCGACAGCGGGCCGTCCGGCGCCGCGCTGAGCAGAAACAGGGCGAACCCGGGCAGGAGCAGCACCATCGAGAGGTGGTTGCCGAATCCGAGGGCGCACAAGGCGAAGAAGGCGGCGAGGCGGGCGAGTGATGGGCGCACCCTCCAGGCCAGCAGGGCCACGAGGCAGGCGCTGGCCACCGCCAAGTGGAGCGCGTAGACCTCGGCGATGATGGCCTGCGACCAGAACGTATACGACCCGGCGAGGAGCAGGCCCGAGACCAGGCCGGCGACGAGCGTCCCCGCCAGCTCGGCCCCGGCGAGCACGACCAGGCCGACGGCGATCGCCCCGCAGACCGCGGACGCGAGGTTGCTGGCGCGGGCGGCCTCCACCGGCAACACGTGCACGAAGAGGCCGTTGAGCGCGAAGTACAGCGGGTAGCCCTGACGAGGCACCAGGAAATGATCCCCGGCGATCGCCTGGAACGAAGCGGTATCGCCGAGGTCCTGGCCCGGGAGCAGCGTGGAGTAGTAGAGACAGAAAGCGACGGCCGCCAGTATCCCGGCGGCCACGAGGCGCACGCGCGATGGCTGCAGGTCCAATCCCGTACTCGTCAGGCCTTGGCAGGCGTCGGCGCGGGCTTCGGTGCGGATTTCGTTTCGATTGGGAAGTTGGCGCCGGCCCACTCGGCAATCCCGCCCTTCAGCACCGATACCTTGAACCCCTGCCGGATGAGGCCGACGGCGACGCCCGAGCTGGTAATCTCGTCCGGGTCGGAGTCGTAGGCGACGATATCGCGATCGCGCGCCAGCTGCGAGAGATCGAGTGCGTCATGCATCATCCGGACGGCGCCGGGCAGCCGGACCGTGCTGTGTTCGTAGGGGTATTTGAGCCGGACGTCGAGGATGGTGGTCCGGGCGCGCGCGTCCGGGTTCTCGAGGCGCTGCTTGAGCTCTTCCTTGGTGATGCGAGGAACAGGCATGCCGTATTCTCCCAGCGGCACGCCGGAACAGTCAAGCCAGGGCCGCACGGACGTCTCGGGCGTCCGCCTCGGCCGTGGGGCCGGCTGTTACCCCTGGCGGCGCGGGGTCAGCTGGAGCAGCGGGCGCCGCCTGGGGCGGCTGGCGGGGAGGAACATGAACGCGCGTTCCTCGAGTTGCCAGCCGTCGGAGCGATGGCCGCAGCGCAGGCACCGAAGATGAATCGAGCCGTGGTCGCAGGCCACGACCTGTTGGTGCCGGCCGAAGAGTGTGCAGTTGATCCAGTCCCACATGGCTTCAGCTCGTTCAAGACTGAAAGCGCGGTCACGGAACCGTAATGGTGCGAGCCCGCCGAGATCCGCAATGGCTCGCCAATCGTCCCGCGGCGCGATCTCGATCACGCCTGTGGCAAATCCAGTGCCAGCGCGTACCAGGAGGATCGTAGCTGCGATAACACGATTGAACGTGCGACGCCTGGCCGTGCGTGGCGGTCGAACGGCCGGGAAACCGGCACCTGAGCCGCGGTCACCCCTCGAGCTCACGATTCGTTGCGGGGGCTCGGCCAGCGTGCTAAAATCACTGATCTTGTCGGCGCTGCCGACGAGAGCCTACAGGGTGGGCGGCTAGCTCAGCTGGGAGAGCGCCGCGTTCGCAACGCGGAGGTCGCAGGTTCGAGCCCTGTGCCGTCCACCAACAAAATGCTCAGAGAAACGCGGGATTTCACTCCCGCGTTTGGCGCGTACAGGGGCTCGTTCGGGCGATTGTGGCGTATTTGTGGCGTCCAGGACCTGCCCGATCGACTCGAGCGCCCCGATCTTGTGCTCTTCCGTGGGGTGGGTGTACCGCTCGAGCATGCGGGTCGATGAGTGGCCGGAGAGGGCCATGACCGTATGGTCGTTGTGGCCCTCGGCGATCATCCGGCTGATGGCGGTGTGCCGGAGCGTGTGCAGGGTCACGTCATCGTCTGGCACGATCCTGGCCCGGCGGACGGCTCGATCGAACATGCAGCGGAAGCCGTCGACCGTGTAGGCCTGTTCCGTCGCGACGTTCGTGACCACGAACGCGTGGGTGGGGACACGGGGCAGCGTTCGCAGGACCGCCAGGATCGAGGAAGTCAGCGGAATCCGCCTGGTCTTCCCGTTCTTCGTATTCCAGAAGACCAGCTCCTGGTCCGTCACATCGTCCCAGTGCAGGTTGAGCAGCTCACCGATCCGGGCGCTCGTAATGAGGGCCAACAGCACCACCGCCCGCAGCTTGCCCGAGCACGCCGCCACCAGGCGTGTCTGTTCGTCGGGCGACAGAATGCGCGTCCGCCGGTTCTCAACGCGAAGCCGCTTCACGTTCCTGGCCGGCGACTCCAGCAGTTTCCCCCACTCCACGGCTTTCGACAGCATCGACTTGAGCGTGTCGAGTTCCCGGTTCACGGTGGCTGGTTGAATCGGCTTCGTCTTGCCTTTCTGCCGGTGAGCTCGCCACCGGCCCGCCAGCCGCTCGCGCTTCCACTGCTCGATGCGGTGTGCCGTGAGATCCCGCAGCAGCATCGGCCCGAAGAACCGCTCGAGTGACTTGAGGATCTCCCGATCGCGGTCCGCAGTTCGTTTGTGCAGATCGGCGTGGTCACTCAGGTAGAGCTTCGCGAATTGCGCGAACGTGACGTCAGGAATCCGCCGGATGCCGTGACGGCCCTCGAGAATGCGCGCCCGCTCGCGCGCTTCGATCTGCTCGGCGAGGTTCTTGAGATGCGTCTCGGTGCTGGCCCGGTAGCGACGGCCGTTGACGTGGAACACGTAGTGCCAGTGATGTTCGCACTTAGGCGAGTCCGGGCAGAAGAGGGGATTCGCGGTGCCGTCCGGCAACGTCTGAGCGACCGACCCGCTGCAGCGTTTCACGAGGCTCATTTCGTCTGCACTCCACGATACCGGCCGTTCGTCGCCCCGTCAAACGTGGAGGGGCAGGTAGCGAATGCGGCCTGGATTCCGAGTGTCGTCAAAGCAGCGTGTTGCCGTAGCGACCGCGCCAATGGATGAGGTTCAATCGGCGCGGTCCGCTCTCCGGCTCAGGCGGTTCGACTCTGTTCCCGCCAACGCACGACCAGGACCTCGACGTCCTCGCGCGCCACCCGAATGGCCCGCAGGCCGGGTGGGTGGACGGCGGGCAGTTCACCCGCCCGCACGAGCGTCCAGACCGTGCGCACCGAGATGCCGAGCATCACGGCCACTTCATCTACTCTGAGCAG